>Ga0058701_10005199_pt1 | contig 10747 bp, 13 predicted proteins | sample AgamicOrMae_FD_97039 | JGI IMG/M metagenome (GOLD analysis project Ga0058701, IMG submission 97039) | Agave microbial communities from Guanajuato, Mexico - Or.Ma.e | ecosystem: Host-associated > Plants > Phyllosphere > Phylloplane/Leaf | place: Guanajuato, Mexico | collected 2012-06-04 | reverse complement strand
TTGGGCTTATTTTAATATTACCTACAAGACATCAAACAAACTAATTAGGCTAAAATAACATTATTAAGAAGTTAAAGGTTAGGTATGAGGGTCCAAAATTAAGCTAAGTGAGAGCTCAAACACCCTTCATTTTGGGCTCTGTGACGAAGACGTCATGGCCGAGCTTGCAGATGCAATTGAAAATTGCAAGTGGACAGAGCTGGAGACCTGGTTCGATGCTCACTGTGACTTATTAATCCAACATCCTGAGGCCGAAGCCCCTGCTCCAAGTGTTGGGAGCGTGTCCTGCCCTTCACAGAACGAGCCCTCGTCAAGGCGAAAAGATGGTGGTGATGAGGCCTCTTCGGGTGCAAGCACGTCGAAACCAAGTCCTCATGGCAAGTGATGGAACCCCTTCTCGGAATGCCCCCTCAGTGCCCCTTTTTACCCTGCCCCCTTTTTTTTCGTGTTGTAAACTAATAATTCGTTCGCCCTTCCTTTGCTTTTCTTTACTATTCCGCACGTCTCATGTTGTAGCCATCCCTGTTGATCCCACTTTTATTCAATGTACGACTTTCCTTTGCTTAATCACACTTGATGCTGCGTTTGATTCCTACCATACGCATGTTTCTACCTTTTCTTCTTCCTCGTGTACACAATGCTTGATTGTGCGAGGGATCGGATGAGAACGAGTTTCTGGCTCTTATTCAACTCCGCCGGGTGGGAGAAAAAAAAAACTTCCCTCCTCTACTCGGCTCGGCCGAGTAGAAGAGGAGGGGTCTTCCCCCTTCTCTATTCGGCACGTCTGAGTAGAAGAAGAGGGTTTTACCCCTTTCTCTACTCAGCACGACAGAGTAGGAAATGAGGGGTTTTCCCCCCTTCTCTACTCGGTACGGCCGAGTAGAAGAAGAGGGGCTCACCCCTTTCTCTACTCGGCACAGCCGAGTAGGAAAGGTGGGGTGTCCCTCCTTATGTACTCGGCACGACCGAGTAGGAAAGGAGGGATTTACCCCCTTCTCTACTCAGCACAACTGAGTAAGAGATGTGGGGTTTACCCCCTTCCTCTACTCGGCACGGCCGAGTAAGAAAGATGGGGTTTCCCCCTCTCTACTCGGCACGGCCGAGTAGAGGCATAGAAAAATTTGGGGCCCCACCCATCTCTTGGGTCCCTCTTCTTCCGTGAGTCTCGCGAAATATTCATTTTACACACTTCAATCTGATCTTTGTGTAGTTTAAAAAGCTCTTGAGCTGATGAATTTTACCTGTTTGCACGTATTTCAATGCATACCTTTTTACCCTTATATATTAAGGTGCTTAGCTAGTAAAGTTTTTCTCACCTCATTTTCGCCATCTCCCACTTTTATCTTACTCAAGTTTTTAGAGAGAGAAACAGAGAGAGTTATTCTTAAGGTGCGAGGTTGCAAGACTTCTTATCGTACAGGTATCCCTCTTACCCACTCATTTGTTTGTCGTTGTCTTACCCCCATGTCGTGGTGTCCAAGCTCATATGAACTATTCTCCAGCCCCTCGTTGGGTGATAGAGAACAGAGACATAACCCCCATTCCGAGTCGTACTTTCCCCCGACCCCAGGGGGTGACTTTGACTGTTCATACGGAACTCATCCCGCACCTGACCCTAAAGCTAGGGATTCTCCCAGTCGTCCTGCGGCCATTCCCTTGCTAGAGTATCTCGCAGCTAGCCCGAACTTTCTAGCGGAAAGTTCTTGTAGTTCCTTGTCGCTTGACTCGCATTCCTCTGAAAGACTCGCGTCTTACCCTTGGGAGGTATCCGTAGCTAACCCCCTACCCGGGCCATTTGCCAGCGTAGGTTTGCCGCCTACGGACGTAATGGTAGAACCTGACCAAGATCTTATTCTCTCCGAAGGTCCTGCCAGATCCGACCCGGAGGATGGGCCTAGCACCCATTACATTGACCCGTCTTTCCGCGATGAGTTGCAGAAGATAGTGAACTTTGAAGTCAAATTTTCTTTTAGACGGAATTATCGAGTAATTATCCCTAATCCCACCAACACAATCGATAGGCCTCCTCGGGGTTGCGTGACAGTGTATTTGGAGGCCTTAGAACTTGGACTCCTTTTTCCTCTTCCCAAAGTCGCTATGGAAATTCTTCGTACATATGACATTTCCATAGCTCAACTTGTCCCGAATGCCTGGGCATCTATTCTCTCCTTTGCGTCCACCTGCAAACTCAAGCACCTTAAGTGCACTGCCCTTGCGTTCACATATACTCACATCATTTAGCGGAATAGCTAGAATTGTGGGGGAAAAGGGTGGTACCGGATCATCGGGCGGCTCAAATTTCTTTCTGCACTTGACAAACCTTCTTCCATCTAGGGGTGGAAGTACCGGTTTGTCTTCGTAAAGAAAGAAAATGGGGATTGGACAATCTCGATTTGGAACAAGCGAGGACCTAACAAAACTTGGAACAAACCCCACACCACTCCGAACGAGAGGGAGATGGCTACCATAAACTACTTTTGGGTTGTTGATTCCGTTCATCCCCGCTCCGAAAAGTCGATAAAGGTTCCCAGCAATTGGCCCCCCCACCGAATTCTGTTTGACTACGAGTGTTTCCTATGTGCGACGAGGTTGTGCTCGGCCATGCCTCGTGGTAATTTTATTGTCACTCCTACCTTCAACTCAACGTTTTTGGGACTTCACCTAGCTTGCCTTGCTTTGTTTTGTGCAGGTGAAGCGATCAACACTCTTTTGGCCATGAAAGGAAAAATCATCAAAGAGGAGAGGAGGCATTTAGATGATGTCCGGAAAGATAAACAAGTGAAGGAGCATGCTGTGCAGGAAGCTCAGGAGCTCCCTTCGGTACGTTCCTCCTCTCGCCCACACAAGCCAAGCTTGTCCCGCCGTCTTCCTCCTTTGAGGTTATTTTGTCCAACCCCCCGTGACATAGTCTACGCCTTGGAATCGCAGACGAAGAGCGATCTCTTCGACCGTACTCCAACTCCTACCCATTCCGCTCGTGTTAGTGGTGTTCAGCCTCCTACAGGTCTGGGTGCGTCGGGCAGCGAACCTTCAGGCCTTCCCCCCACGAAGAAGCGTGGAGCCCCTTTGCATTCTTCTCCGACACTAGGGTCCTCAAGCCAACCTTCTGTTGAGAGGAAAAGGCTTTTCTTCTCTGCCGAGCAGGCGGGTAAGATTACCGTGATCAACGAGATGGCGCAGCTATGGGGGCTGCCTGCTTATGTTACCTCCGAGGGTACACCGGCAAGCCTTGAGGAAGCGCAGGTTCGCTTCATGGAGGTATACTCTTTACTCCCTACAAACATTATTTTTACATATGTTGGCTTCTTTGCCTGTCCTTGATGGCAGGTTTAACTTGTGATTTCCTTGATCGCAGGGTTCTGCCCTTTGCCTATCCGCTCTATGCTCAGTTCCCACCCAGCACGTATCCGAAGCGGAGCTGCATTCCCTCCGCAAGCGTATCATGCACTATCAAAAGGAGTTATCCTCGTACAAAGAGTGTGCTGGAGCTGATGGGCACAAGATTCGGGAACAAGATCAGAAAATGAAATATATATGGAGCGTTAGTTCGAGGCTGATAAGGTATTGCTCGAGTCTAACTTCTACAACACGTTGCTCGACTCCACTAATGCTACCTTCGAGAGGGGCTGCCAGGCCATGGCGTCTCTCTATTCGGAGGCTGCCCATGAGTTTGATGGTGGGAAGGGCGTGTTCCTCCTCGATTGGGAAGTGCTCCCGCGCTGGGTCAACGTTTTGGAGCAAAGTAAGGCCAACCAACACGCTCGACAGAAGGAAGAGCTTCGTCAAGAAGTTCTTCGTTCCCGTGCCGGTGTCCATGCTCAGGCTCACCCTCTATCCCCCCTATGTGCCTGAGGATCCCCCAGAGGGAGAAGCTGGTGAGGAGCATGCCGATGATGACGCTGCTGAGGAGGAGGAAGATTCTCGAGGTCTTTTGACTATCCCCCCGTAGTTATCTTATCTAGTCGGTTGTGAACAATTTTACGTGTTTTCGGCCCGATGGTCGTGTATTGTAATACTTGTTGACTTTCTTATATTTGATGCCGATGTACTTTATGTAATGCTTCTCGCTTCTTAATCATATTCTTTATGTTTTTGAATTGTAATACTTAGCTATTATTCACTTGGCCTTAACCATACTGACCCTTCACCTGCGTATATCTTTTCATAATGCTTTTGGTGTTTGTGGGTTTGCCTTTCAAAGTTTAAGAGTAGGCCGATTCGGTGTTTACACCGTTGCCTTTCAAAGTTTAAGAGTAGGTCGATCCAGTGTTTACACCGTTGCCTTTCGAAGTTTAATAGTAGGTCGATCCGGTTTACACCATTGCCTTTCAAAGTTTAAGAGTAGGCCGATCCGATGTCTACACCGTTGCCTTTCAAAGTTTCCTTCCCATTGCCTATCAGGCATTCATGGAGGTCTTGTCACATTGCTTGCTGACACCCATTCTTGTGTTGGTTTTTGTCATTTTCTTACCCTTCAGTGGTTGAGGCACTGCCTTGTTGCCCGTACATTTCTATCTGCCCCGTAAGATAATGAAAAAAATAAAATAGAGGGAATAAATGATATGAGAACACACTTCATTATATGTACATAACGTAAAACTTAAACTTGATGGCTAGCCGAAACGGTAATTTTGGAAACATGCCTTTCATTCGTACAAAGTGCTCTCTCCCAATAGCTTTCACATATAATATCGGGGTAAGTTATGTGAATTCCAGGCTCACTGAATCTCGGTGCCTTGGAGTTTCTGTAAACGAAAAGGGCCAGGTTGAACCTCTTCGTATATGATGTATGGGCCCTCCCAGTTGGGCGTTTGCTTGCCCTGGCTAGCCCTTTTTGCAATGGCTTCCATCTTGCGTAAGACCAAGTCTCCAAGGGGCGCTCTTTTACCCTTCAATTGTAGAATCGGGCCATACGAGCCTTAGCAACTTCTTCACAAAGATATGCATCCCCTCTCACCAACGACAGCAAGTCAAGGGCCTCTCGCAAAGCTTGGTTATTCTGTGTTGTTTGAAAAGTTGCCACCCTGTGAGTATGAATGGCTAACTTAATAAGAAGTACAGCTTCCAAGCCGTATACAGGCATAAAGGGGGTTTCTCTAGTAGCGCTTTTCTCTGTAGTACGGATGGACCAAAGTATTGCTAGGAGTTCATCTTCCCATGATCCTTTTGCGTCGTCTAGCCTTTTCTTCAATCCATTCAAAATCTGCTTGTTGGTCGACTCTACTTGCCCATTGGTTTGGGATCTTGCAACTGCTGTATATTGTGTTTGAATGCCATAGCTTGCACAGTAGTCCCGCAGGTTGTCGGTATCAAATTGTCATCCATTATCGAAGATCATCGCTTTTGGAACCCTAAAGCGAGTTATAATGTTCTTCCACATGAACTTTCGCACTTCATTCTCGGTGATTGACGCCACTGCTTCTCCTTCAACCCATTTTGTAAAGTAATCAACAGCTACCAATAAAAACTTGCACTGGCCTATTACCTTTGGAAAAGCACCTAGGATATCCATACCCCAGGTTGCAAAAGGTAGAGGAGAATGTATTATAGTTAGAGGGGTAAAGTTGATGGCGCACGGGGGCAAATCATTGGCACTTGTCACATTTTCGTACCATCTCTATGACATCTGCTAGGAGGGTAGCCAATAATATCCCGTTCGCAAAGTTTTGACAGCCAAGGCTCTACCTCCAATGTGTGCCCCTCATTCCCCTTCATGTATTTCCTCTAAGATCTTGCGACCCTCATCTGGGGTAGTACAATATCAGCAAAGGTTGGGCAAATGCTTTCTTGTATCAGACTCCTTCATAAATCGTGAACCATTGAGATTTCTTCTTAATACGGCTGGCGTCCTTGGGATCGAGTAGTAAGGTTCCATCTTGAAGATAACTCACTAAAGGGTCCATCCAGGTATTACTTTTGTCCACCCAGGTTATAGCTTCGGTTGTAATAGTTAGTTGGTGTAATACCTCCCAATGGATGCTCTTCGGATGCCCATCCAGAGAAGAACTTGCAAGCTTTGAGAGGGCGTCCGCCTATCAACTCTCCGATCGGGGCACATGGTTGATTTCAAATGTTTTGAAGGACTCAGAGCGCTTCTTAACCTTTGCTAAATATGCCATCATTACGGCATCATGAGCCTCATACTCACCCGTCGCCTAACTCACTGTCAGTTGAGAGTTGGAAAACGCACGCAGGTGTTCATCCCCTGACACACAACAGAGATCCATTCCAGCTAGCAAAGCTTCATACTCCGCCTCATTGTTCAAAACTTTGAATAAGAATTTCAATGCATGCTCATGAACACACCCCGTTGGTGAAACGACAATCAATCCTGCCCCACTACCTCCACTCTTAGCAAATCCATCCACATACAACATCCATGCCGTTGCTGGCTCTTCTGGTTGGTCATTCTCATGACGAGGAGTTGAAGATTCAGCTATAAAGTCTGCCAAAGCTTGCGCTTTGATGGCCATTCTTGGTTCGTAACTGATTCCGTAGGGAGCCAACTAAATGGCCCACTTTATCATTCGCCCCGAATTCCCATATTTTTCCAGCGTACTCCGCAGGGGTTGAGTTGTCAATACGGTGATATGATGGGACTCGAAATAGGGGCGAAGCTTGCGACTTGCGATAAGTAGGGCATAGGTAAACTTTTCAACGAGCAAGTATTGCGATTCTGGTCCCGTCAACACGTGACTGACATAATATATAGGATGCTACTGCTGATCTCTCTCGACCACCAAAACCGCACTGACCGCATAATCAGACATTGCCAGATACAACAATAGCGGCTCGCTCACGTTCGGGCTGACCATTCGTGGAAGCTGACCCAAATATTCCTTAAGCCTCTGAAAGGCTCTCTCTGCCTCTTCATCTCATCCGAATAGCGTTTTTCTCTTCAGCACCTTGAAGAAAGGAAGGCACTTATCCGCCAACCGCGACATAAATCTGCCAAGTGCAGCGATGCATCCTGTTAACTTCTGCACATCTCTTATGGTCGTGGGCGACTGCATTTGAAGAATTGCTCGAATCTTATCAGGATTGGCCTCTATTCCCCGCTGATCAATCATATACCCTAAGAACTTTTCCGATCTAACTCCGAAAGTGCATTTCTTAGGGTTAAGCTTCATAACATAAGTCCGAAGCAACTTGAAAGTTTTCTCCACGTCTTGCACATGATCATCCTCTTTAACGCTTTTGGTGATCATGTCATCAACAAACACCTCCATTGTCTTACCAATGAGCGGCTCAAAAACCTTGTTTACTAACCGCTGATATGTAGCTCCGGCATTTTCAGTCCGAATGGCATCATTTTGTAGCAGTATAAGCTTGTATCAACAACAAACGACGTCTTCTCCTGGTCTTCTTCTGCCAAGGGGATCTGATGATGACCTGAGAAGGCGTCCATGAAGTTCAAGAGTTCATGTCCCGCTGTAGAATCGACCAACTTGTCAATTTTGGGGAGTGGTTAACTATCCTTAGGGCACGCCCGATTTAGATCAGTGAAATCGATACACATCCGCCAAGTTCCATTGGGCTTCTTGACCAATACGATGTTTGACACCCATTTTGGATAGTGGCACTCTCTTATGAAACCTGCCTCTAACAACTTTTTTACCTCTGCGGCCGCCGGGGCACTTCGTTCTGTCCCCAAGTGTCATCGTTTTTGGATGACTGGCTTATGGGAGGAGTCAACATTAAGCCTATGCTGCATGACATCCGGGGCGAGACCTGACATTTCTGAAGGTTCAAAGGCTGAACACATCTTAATGTTGTTGTAACAAGGAAATAATTGCCTCCTTGACTGAAGGCGCCAGTTCATTACCAATGCGAACCAGGCGCTCAGGGCGACTGCCATTTAAAGGGACCTCGACGACTTCTGTGGCCAGCTCTGGACGGGGTCTCCCATGCTATTCTGCTGAAGCCAAAAGTATCATTACTGCCTCAGAATCCCCTTTCTTTACCAACTTGTAGGGCCGGGATGATTCTGCCAAAGCGGTTTCTTCTTTTCTCCCTAGCGACTTTAGACTAACATAATAGCATTCACAGGCCATTCTCTGATCTCCAAATAGTTTTCGTACTCGACCATCATCCAACTCAAACTGCATGAGCAAAAGATAGGGTGCTATCACTGCTTTGACCATGCTGAGAGTTGGGCGTTCGATGATGATGTTATACGCCATTGGAACATCCACCACTAGGAAATTCATATTCACAGTCCTTGAGTTATCGTTTTCTCCAATCCTTACTGACAACCTCTTCATCCCTACCGGGTAGGTGGGTTGTCCTCCGAATCCAACCAAGGGTGTACCTGTTGCCTCTAAATCCTCATCTGAATATTGCAACTTTTTAAAGCATTCCATTGTGATGATATCCACAAAACTTCCTGTATCAACCAACACCCGCGGGACCATTGCAATGTCAATCTGAAGTTGTACCACTAACGGATCATTATACGGAGCTTGCAACGGATGCATGTCCTCTGGGCCAAAGGTCATTGTCGACCCATTTAGCAGCCGCAACTCCCTTGCTGCCATCACTTGGCTAAGTTGCCTTATCTATGCCTTGTTATATCCAGCGCTCATTTCCTTGACATCAAGTCCTCCAGTAATTGCGGCTATGACCACCGTGCTCTAATCAGCATCACACTGCTTCTTCTGCAAGGCCTCTTGCCTGTTCTGGTTGGTTCCCTTTCCTTGCTGTACGAAGCGGCTAAGCTGGCCTCAATCAGTCATTTCGTGCAGAGTTTTTTCAGCTCTCTGCATTCTGACATTGTGTGACTGCAATCCTCATGGTGCTCGTAATATTTGTTTCTATTTCGGAGGTTGATTGGGGTCCCAATGGGCCTTGGCCGTTTCAGCATAGGGCTTCCCTTAATCTCCATTAGGATGTCACGAGGGCTTGCATGGAATCGCCCTCCTCCCCTCTCGTTGCTTTGTTTCGGACGCTTGTCAAGCTGAAGGTTGCGATCTTCGACTGCCCTCTTTTTGTTTTCCTGCCACGGGGGTTCATCCCCAGTGCATATTTCGGTGGCCTGGATAAAGCTTTGGGCCCTTCCTAACGCTTTAACGAGAGTGGTGACCTTGCTCTCTGCCGATGAAAACTTGAATCTACCTGGGAGCAACCCGTTGAGGAAGGCTGCGTATGCTACCCTATCCTGCAAGTCGGGAATCAGAACGGCTTCATGGTTGAATCGACGAACGTACCCCTTCAAATCTTCTCCCCGCTGTTGTCGAATCCGAGCCAGATGGGTGCTAGTCTTTCTCTCTTTCTTGCTAGTAATAAAATGCGCACTGAACAACTCTGCCAGCTGGAAGAAAGAAGCAACACTTCCACTTGGGACCATTGAACCATTTCTGGGCGATGCCTTTTAGTGTAGCAGGAAAATATCACAGCACGTCGCATCATCTACGTCCTAAACGTATATTTGTGCTTTATCAACATCCAAATGGTCATCTGGATTTGTAGTTCCGTCAAACAAATCTACAGACGACATTTTGACTTTGCTCAAATGAGGCGCCTCGAGGATTTCTCGACTAAAGGGCGTTGCAAAAGTCGGGTAGGAGCCCCTTTCAATGGAGTTTCCGACCTTCAAGACAGTTGGGTGCACAGGTCCCCCTTCCAACAGAGATGGTTCGCCTGGGCGTCTCTATGCATTTCCTTGCTGTGGGTCTCCGCCGAACCCCATCCTCTCAGAGAAGTTGCGATGACTTGACAGTCAGCGTTCCTCTACCCATTCCCTTCCCGTTAACCTCCCGTTCGTAGGATTCTACTTCTCTGACCGCTCATGTGCGGGGTAAGGTGGGTGTGAGGATTCCTCTTGCTCCATATACCACGCTGCCTCCTGCTCCCTAGACATGTAGGGGGTAGCAACTGATATGGAAGGCGCGATGTTAACTTAAGCTCTTCGTAGAGGCTGTCCTGCTTCGTTAGTTTGCCTAGCACTTCCTCCGAAGAGGCTTCCTACCTCCGCTCTTGCCTGTGAGTTGGGTACCTTCATTTGCTCACAGATTTCTATGATGACTGCCTCCTGAACTTGTTTAAGGGCTTACCCCAATTGTTCAACGGTCACGAACTGTGGGGCTGTCGGGTGACCCACAGAATTCTCTCCTGATGCTTGTGTGGGCGAAGCCTCCAATCCTCCGAGTGGCTTTTCCACAGCTCTTTGTTTCCCCTTATCACGTTGCTTAGAAGCCCTTGACCTTGTATTAACCATTCCACTTGACGATCCCCACAGATGGCGCCTATTTGTTTCGGAAAGAAACTAATTAAACGGTGAAAAGCAGTTTGGTCTTACTTGTCGGTCTTCTTGCAATGAGCAGGTGATGATTGGGCTCGTCCCTCGAGAGACCCACAAAAAGGACTACCCCGGGTTTGTTTCCAAGGAAGACCCCTCCGACCCTCAAATTAGGACTTTCAAATTGGGGATTTAGCGGAATTTAGTGGAGCAGAGAGTAAGATTACCGAAAAAAGTCCTAAAAGGGGGAATTATTTCTCTTTTTATGTGGATCCTACCCAAAGGCTAATCAGTCTTTTTTCATGGTGGGGGGTAAGATTACCGTTATACCCTCCTCCTCAGTCCATTCTGAGCTGGAATTGATTCTCTCTGTTCTATTTTCACCTCGTACCTGCCACGTGTTTGTGTATCATTGATCGGTAAATAATTATTCAAATGAATATATATATATATATATATATATATATATATATATATATATATATATATTTATATATATATATATACACA
>Ga0058701_10005198_pt1 | contig 10747 bp, 7 predicted proteins | sample AgamicOrMae_FD_97039 | JGI IMG/M metagenome (GOLD analysis project Ga0058701, IMG submission 97039) | Agave microbial communities from Guanajuato, Mexico - Or.Ma.e | ecosystem: Host-associated > Plants > Phyllosphere > Phylloplane/Leaf | place: Guanajuato, Mexico | collected 2012-06-04 | reverse complement strand
TTTATGTGTGGGTTGAGAAGATATATTGCAAATACGACCACAAACTGATATCGATCCAATATCTTTTAAGCTCGTTGCTGCATAAAAAAGTGGGTGCAACCTACAACGCATCGTGATCTGTTTCATGGAAATATAGAAAGCAAAAGATCCCATTGCAATTTCCTGAATCTTCATGGAAAACACTGTTCAGTCGCTTAGAATGCACCAAGCAATTGAATCTCTCATCGACGTTTCAGTAACACGGAAAAGGGGACATCATCGTGAGATGAACCTAGTTCAGCTATTACATCGAAATTGATCCAGTTGCCGCCATGATCTGCAACAGCACTTCTCTCTTAGTCTTAATGGGGTATCGAGGAATGACATGCTTCCATAGTACATTTTCTCAGTTCGATTTGGCGTAATGAAGTAATTTAAAAGCGCATCGTTGCTGATAACTCCAACACTAACACGGAGTCTGTTACTCCATTACTATGTTATTGTAGTGGGGGAGGACAACTGCAATACCGCGAATGGGAGGGGATGCAGAAACCAGAAATGAAGTGATACGTTCTACTTTTTAAATTTGAATGCATGGATCGTCCGTGTCCCACCTTCTATCCTATCCCCAAGCCGAGCGGAAGCATTCGTCTGCCGCCGAAAAATAAGTGGTATCAGGCGTACGACAGGCTTACAAGGGGAGTACTACAACTGTCCGCCCCAGATTTGAAATTTTCAGGGTAGCGGTATGGAAAGATACTTAAGCCCCAAACTTGCTGCCAAAATCATTTTTACTACCTTGAAAATAGCGTCCAAAACCAATTTTTTTTAAATATAATTTCAAAGCAATATTCATTCCTTGTAGAACACCTAAACATGGGGCTTGATTTTTAGGACTTTACGATATTTCCAAGATCGTTTCCAAGATATTGGCAATTTTTGGTGTTTTTACATTTTTGTTCAATTTTTAACGCTTTTTTGAGGCAGAAAAAATTCATACGTGCAGCAATATTTGGGTTTGGGTATCTTTCCGTATAACTATCTTAAAGTTTCAAGAAAATCGGAGGCGGCAAGTTAAGGTCTCCCCTTGTTAGATTTAGTTCCCTGTTTCTCGCACCACTCAACTTGGCGGCGATTGGTGGAACACAATAGGTAAAAAACGTGTTTATATTGGCAATATGACAAAAACCGGTTTTATTTACGTACATGAAACAATTAGGACTGCCCAGACCGTGCCCCCCGCCTTTTTTTACACGCTAAATAATTTAGTGGTGGAAATTCGCTTTAACAGTGAAATTCTACTCCTAAATAGTGAAGAGGGAGCCACTAATTTGCTAATAGTGGATATTTCACTATTTAGGAGTGAATTTTCGCTTCACTATTCATTTTTTTAGCGTGTAGAGTGTATCAGAAGAGTGGCTAAACAGTACACCTGCTCCAGCGAAGGTCAGTCTAAAGTGCCTTATGTCAGCGTGCTCCAAATCGAAGCCAAAAAGAAAGGAAAGCCCTCTATGCAGGCACAAAGATTGGTTGCGTCACTTGTTAACAAACTGGTTCGATGGAACTGGATTAGCAGGTGTAACGCGGGAAAAGTGTACCCCATCCGATTAGGACGGGACGCACGACGCCCACCGAATAAGAACGGAACCCAGAAACAAACTGTCGCGGGCCGAGAACGGAACCGGCGCGCCGCGTATGTGCAACGCACTGCCTTCATCGAGCCGTCGCTTTCACGAGGACTCCAGTCAACGGTGACGTCACTTGTTATCGTTTCACTTCCTCGGTGACGCATCTGGATGTGTACAGTATTAATAACAGAGTGCGGGGCACTTGAGTGTAACTTCTGTGTGTATTCTGGCCCGGCGATTGGGCGGGGTCCTGACATAATGCTCTATATCGGCGCCGGTTACGTGGCGATCACGTTTTGTAGGGCGGGCTTTGCGACAAGAGACGGAGATTTAAACGAAAACATGGCACCGTTTGACTGAGAGAGTAGCACGTGCCGGTCAAATGCATTATTTTCAATTAGAGATAAAGAGGAAAATGATATTGATTGACTGTTGTGAGGGAACATATCATTTGACTTTCCCACAACTTGTAGACTGAAGGAAAATGGATGAACTTGGGAAGTCAACAACGAAACCAAGTGGATACAATATGTTTCGATTGGATACTGTTAGGAAAAAACAGTGTCATTTGACTTGGGATATTGTTCGATTTATTGATTAATGTGCATTTGTGCATTTACCTACGTAAGGTTTTGGCATCGGTGTTTTTAGAGGAGGACTTTAACTCAAGGTGAAGGAGAAGATAAAGCTGAACTCATATCTTAAAGTTTAGGTATAATGTCGAGAACTATTCCATGCGACATTCAGGAAGAATGTCTTGCTTCGCAGGTGAAAGTCAGATGTCATCTTTTTTTGCTAAAAGAACATCTACATGAGGATCTTCACATGATGTCACAGGCCAAAGTCAAATGTCATCATTTTGCAAGCGGAGGGGAAAAAAATCCGAAAGGACCTGACATCATAAGTTGGAGAAGAACCTGAAGATTCTATCCTCGTTTCTGCGCAATGTTACGTCGCAAAAAGGCTGTTTTCTAAATTCATTACCATTAAGAAAGCATAGGCATGTCGTAGACGGTCATTTCCGTGCGGGCATGCAACAGGAAATGTTCAAGTCCGAGACTAAACGGCAATGACATCCACGACGTTTCGAAAAAAAGAGCTTTTGTTGGAACGACGTGTGAATCTGTGTTCATGTCACACCAACGCGACGCCGCACTCGTCTAAATGAGGAAATACTTCCAGAAGTAACACTATTATAACGTAAGATTCTAGACAATATACTGTCCAAGATAAGTTGTAAAGCTTACTGAGGGACTCGCGAAGAATAAGCTTCTGAATCGCTTAGTTTTATGAGAGGATGAATCAAGTATGGTAGTGTGTAAACTTGTTAAGCTTTCACTGCCGTCTTATCTCACTGTGCCGTCTCTAATAGTTTAGTGATTTTCCGTTGTCAAATGGGAGGTCAAGTCGTTCAGTGAGAAGATGAGGCAAGTAACAGTGGCGTGTAAATGCCCGCGCTTTCCCTACTCCATCCGGTAGTGAGTTTTTTCGTGGTCGAATGTGTAGCCAACCAAGATAGCGCCGGACGACGACCAATTGAGCTTTCATCCCGTTCTTATTATTGTACTGAACGTATTTTTCGGCAACCTTTTGACCCTTTCCCCCGTTTCTAATTGTGGATCTTTGTCTCACTGTTGGGTGATCAACCGACATAGCATCGTATAGAGACCAATTTACCTGTATTGTGGACGATAATCTGGTTATAATTCATTCAATAATTTTCGAATCTGCATGGGCGCTGATGCAATGTTAAGTTAAAAATGAGAATTTCAAGGCTTTTATAGTTATGTCTGATACGCTAAATTTTCGTCGGGCGGCCCCCATAAATGCCAAATTTCAAAACAGCCAACGCTGTACCCGCCATAGTATCCATAACCGCCAATAATCATAACCACCAAAGTCAAAGGTTAAATTATGTTAGGTAGGTAGCGGCGTTGGCGGATTTGAAATTTGGCGTTTATGATAGCTACCCTTTTCGTCAAGTCGAATGGGTCGTCAGCCTTGGCCGTGGACCCAGGAATTCGTGATCGTGTCCAGCTTAGATCGACCGAAGATTTTGGAACAGGGCAGTGTGGAAATTATCAACAAAAGGTCAGCGGATACTGGGAACGGCCGGCCCCCTATAAATTATATTCACACTTGAATTCTGTAGAGCGCAGTTTTGTGTTGTGTTCAAAATGTTACACTTTCTCGCCTCTGCGTCTATGTACTTAGACGTAAATAATTCAGGCTTTTTGATTCCTGACCAATTACCGATAAAAAATCCCTTTCGGTTTAAATAAATGGAGAGAAGTATTTTATCAAGTCCTATTTATCATTGAGACTACCTTCCCGCCACAAAAATACGTCAGAAACTGGCACTACGAAGTAAAGCCTCATCAGACTTCGCGACAATGTTGAGTGCCCTTCGCCTCGCTCCGATTTTTCTCCTTTCCCGCTCCGCACGTTATTTTGCCTTAAAAGGAATGGACTTCAAGAGGTAGAAAACAAAACCAGTTAAGTTGAAAGTGAGTCCACTTCACAGCTTTGCATTACTTTTTAAACGCATTTTCTGGAAGACTTATCGTGACTCTCGAGAACGAGCGCGGCAATGTTTTTGCTCGTTAACTCAGTCTACCGCCATTTACTTCATTTTTTTTCGTAAGCTGCGTATTTTTCTGCAAAGGTTGCGGTGTTTATGGGCAGACCCACGGAACCCCAGCGCCCAGGTAAGCCTTAGTCGTCTGGGCGGCCGTGGCATACGGACGGTCATAGCTGCAAGCGTTTCGCGGGGTTTCACGGCGTTGGTGCAGCGCCTGCTGACCTGTCAAGTCACTTGGTGTGGCCACTTTGAGCCAGTCACGATACGATAGCCGCGCCCGGATTACGAGATTTTGGTAGAGTAACAGAAATGCTAAGCGGACGATTCAGTATTAAGGATTGCCGTTCATGAACTTTACTTCCTACTCTGCGTTTCCCGGTGGCTTTGTTGGGGTAGCTGTCATAAGCGCCAAAAACCACAAGCGCCAACGCCGCAAGCGCCAATCCGTAAGCGCCAAACGAGAAAAGTCGCAAACGCCAAAGGTCTTAACCGCAATGCTAACCTTGCCTAACTTAACCTCACTGAACCTAATCTAACTTAACCTAACCTAACTTGACCTAACCTAACTTATACGAACTTTGGCGTTTGCGACTTTTCTCGTTTGGCAGTTACGGACTGGCGCTTACGGCGTTGGCGCTTGTGGTTTTTGGCGCTATCGAATGCCCCCCGCTTTGTTGTTCAGGGTTGCCATGGCAATAGATGCTTCAAAATCTCTGTAAAAATGATTCTACACCCTAGGTTGAATTCCGTATATGTTCTGCGTGCTGCGTTTTGTTGTAAGGCTGCGGGAAGTGACATCTCAATGCACAGGGAGGAGACTCAACCTAACTTTATCATATAACCCACCACAATATTGTTGTTGTTTTTAAGCTAAATGTGTGTATAATGTGCAAAAAAATCCCTGAAAACTTGTCTACTATTTGTTGAAGCTTGTTTGAACTAGTCCTTTTAAACAAGTATTCATTTAGGTGTACCCTTGAAACGTTTCTAAAATAGTCAAATGGGTCGAAACGGACATGTGATTTTCTTCACCAGGTCTTTATTCTTCAACAATCAGCCGCGATCACCTGGAAATCAAGTTCGAATTTGCCTGTGATGTCATGGAATCCGTAAATTTTGCCGAATTCCACGGATTCTATATGACGTCACAGGTAACTTTGAACTCGATTTCCGGGCGATCGGCTGATTGTATCCAGGTGCTGCTTTTGACTTTCCCTTGTCATTTTTGAGCTCTTTTTGGTGGCTACCTCGATAAAAAATGGTCAAGTACCCCATTATCAAAATACGCACTGCCTCCATCTTATTTCCACGCCCAAAAGAGTTAAGGACCCCCTTAAACGCGTGTTTCTTTTTAATGTGTAAGGTTTTTTTTCAATCCAAAACAAGTGAATATGAAGTATAGATCTAATATTCTCCCTTTATAATATTCGACATGATATCTTCTGTTTCGTATTACTTCGGTATAGGTCCTTGGATCCTTAGCATCTGTTGCTTGAGTGCGTCGCGATGTGCGGAAGACGTGGAGGATTCCCTTTAGGTTATGCGAGTCGCCTCGCCGATGAGAATCTCGCCAGGCATGCATCCATCCCTAAGGGTTACGTAAGACAGCGCAGTAGTGACCTGACCGACCGACCGTTTGTGAGTGTCGCGTGTGCACTACACTATACTCCTTTATTGTTAGTACACAGCCACAGTAGCCTATATATTCCTTTCGCCCAAGCAGCTCAGGCCTGACCGTGTTCCAAAGCGACTCCAAGCGGGCACTCACGGAATCAGCTGATCAGCACTTAACCCAAATCGCTCCTCACAAAACGTGTAAATAAGGCGTAATCTTACTGTGGACTGCCTAAGCCGCTAACGGAGGCATGTTATTGGCTTGTATTTTGCCGGTCAGCATTTCTATTCCAGACTGACCTAACCTAACATCACTTAACCCACTACCGCCAAGTGATGCCGTCCGGCAACAGAAAAAATATTTTAGAGGATCTTTTCAGTTCAGTATTGTCACAATTAAAAAAATATCACCCCTCAAGAACCCTGAAATTTATTATATAGGCATTTTCCCAAGCATAAATTGCGTATTTTTATGAAAAAAATCCTTTGCAATTCTCTTAAGCTAAATTTCACTCCATACTTTAGGCTGTCGTGGGTTAACCTAACAGCTTGTAGTGAAATAGCTTATCGTAACTAGACCTAACTATGTAGTGTAGATAGTAGGCTAGAACGTTCTCGTTAATCAAACATCACCTACTCACTAGTCAGTAATACAAGACGTCCGTTTTAGGGGTATGCTATATCTGTTTTGGGATGCGGAACTAAAACGAGGGTAGTACGAACTTCGGTAATTTTCTAAGATAGATATTGAACATTGTAAGTCCAGTCACATTTACGGAAAGCTCTCGCCGAGACCTGAATAATTGGCTGATTGTGAGTACAGGTCTTTCTTGATAAATAACCGCGAAGTACAGTAACATTCTACCCTTGTTTTATTTTCACACGAAACAAAGGTATGCATCTCCCTAAAACAGATGATTCGTTTTTTTTTTGTATATCAACGTCATTGCCAAACCTCTTAACCTAACCTTCTACCACTTAATCTTATGCAACATTACTTAATCATCCCTGATGTGACTTAACACCTATCCTTATGTTACCTAACATGACCAAACCTAACATCACCTAAACTAGCCAAACAAGAAATCTGGGCCCTAACCGTATGTCCTCGCCGCGATGGGGCATTCCTTTAAATGCGAGCAAATTTCTACCGCACACAAATAACTTGTGATTTCGCCAGTTAAAGACGCTGAGTGAAATCACTTACACTAAAACAGCTTCGACATCAGCGAGCGCGCTCACAAACTCTACCTGTTCACTTACACCCTACATAAAGATGCCAAACGAAATTGAAAGTGCCGCAGTGAATTTTTTTCTCGTTTTGGACGACCTTAACCTGAAAATCGGAACTGTAGTGACAAAACGAGGTTTAGCGATCTGGTTTTGCGAGAATTTAGCGCTCTTTATCGGCCGCAATCGTCATCGTAAGACCATATAGTATTTTATAGGCCGAACGAATGAACCGGACGACCCAGTTACCAGGCCAGTTTATTACCGTTTTGACGGCTTCTTTCGAAAAAAATGACCAAAAACAGGCATTCCTGGTGGTTATTTTTAAACGCGATATGCATCGGCCTTGTGTAAGACAGTATCGTATGTACGAAGATAGCCCGCTTTACGGTAATGTTAATAAAATTAAATAAATCTGTTTTGAGTTCTGGTTTACCTTTACACAGTAAAACCCAACCCCTATTTTATCATGTTGACGAGGACAAGGTTCAGTTACCTCATACCTTTTTCAGGTGTATGAAGGTAGCGGAAGAGCGTTCAACCCTTTGACATCTTTTACAAACATCTTAAAATTTGGACTTTTTTTAGCGCTGTGAAACTTACGGAACACCAGTGTGTTTTAGAAAAACCGCGAATCTACATTAACTGAAGCATTGCTTGGCTCGCGGAAAAGTTTGAGAAAGTAGACCGTCAGTTTTTGACAAGTAGTACTATAATACGTTCGCTTGCATAAATGGAATTATAAGTGAGCTTCGTCTAGCTTGAAACCGATTCTAGATCGAAATTCTATCTCCAATATTGCGGATCGCGAACTGTAGACAGCAACTCATCTTTCTACAGACCATACATCCTCGGATTTTCTAAATAGATCCGCTAACAACCACTCCCACTGAAATCCTGCAGAAGTTGGACTCGTTTATCATCTGTCGTATCGTTAAGTAACTATATTAAATCGACTGATTTTATTTTGAGTCCACGTTCGTTACAGACTCCTTCAATTCCTGGAGCTTTTCTCGCTTATTTCCCGCTGAAATTCCTAGAACCAACGTAATGCGCTTTTTCTCGAAACAAATAACTTCGCCTACAGAAGTTCTTGATCGTCAAAACTTTGTTTTCACAAAGTGAGGGCTAGAGAGAGTGGTATTACACGTAATTTCACTTACGTTGAGCGATGTCTTTTTACGCGACAGTGACCTGCTCGCATTACCATACAGAGATACTGATTGCTCAGGTATACGACGTTTTGAAAGGACTCAATTGCGTGTAATAATATACACGGGGACTGCAATGCTTTGCAAACCACCCAACGCTTTGTGTTTTGATTTGAAAAAAACAACTGAAATACCCCTTAATACCAGTAAATTCCCTGTATTTTAGACAACATTGCAATTTTAGTTCTACACTTAAAAATCTTGTCTCTGTACCACCTTGAGTAAACTAAATTTTAACATTTTGGAGTCCACTATATAGTTAGGTTGGGCTTTTTATTAGCTCGGTTAACTATACCTAGATCTTTTGGAGTTGTAGTAAACTGAAGCTAACTGTAAGTGTATTGCAAACCAAGGTTAACCAGGGCTAGGAATATTGCTAATTTAGGTAAGCGTAAGCAAGATATTTTGCAAATTTAGGTCAACCATACAAGGTATTTTGTGAAGGGTAATGTATGCTTGGTATCTTTAAAATCTGGCTTGGGTGAAGTAACTTTAGCCAAGAATTTCGTTCGTAGTAAACACCTGCGTTTTTCGCCATAAAAAACAAACAAAATTTTAACCTGAAAAAGTGATGGGATTCAGGCTACTTTTGGACAATGCGCATCACTATTTCCAATTTACGCTCTAAAAGAGTTGTTGACCTGACATGTCCAAGAACTCGCTTCTATTGAGAGACTTGGGCATTCGATAGCGCTAAAACCACAAAAGCCAACGCCGCAAGCGCCAGTCCGTAACCGCCATACGAGAAAAGTCGCAAACGCCAAAGTTCGTATAGGTTAGGTCAAGTTAGGTTAGGTTAGGTTAGGTTAGGCTAAGTAAGGTTAGGTTAAGTTAGGTTAAGCTTGGTTAGGTTGGATAAGGTTAGTATTGCGGTTAAGACCTTTGGCATTTGCGACTTTTCTCGTTTGGCGGTTACGGATTGGCGCTTGTGGTTTTTGGCGCTTAAGACAGCTACCCGAGAGACTTCAGCACCCGTGTAAACTATCATTAAAGTTTCAAAGCAACTTCTGGGCAATAATCCGAACATGTGAGATGATATGAATACGTCAAGGCGATGTTGATATAGTTTATAACATCGCGTCAGGGAGCAGCTACCGGTAATGAAGGGAGCGGGCAGTCAGAAGAGCGAAAGTATAAATCAGAGCGGTGCGCGGCGACGTTCGATACGCCTGCAACATCGCCGTGAGAAGCTCGCCTCATGGAGCGCATCTTTTTCCCATTATGCAGTAGTATTTTCTCAGCTCAGCCAATACAGCGTTTACCAAGCTGTGTCAAGGTAAACTCTGCAACTAACGAGCCAACTTATCATGCTCTGTACAAGACTCGGTAAACCCTTCCCAGCCCAAAAACATACGTGTTAAATGGAAGGGGAAACTATTGAAGACTTGAATGCGCGGTATTTTTTAGAATGGCTTTGGGCATATATGACAGCCCGCATTTTTTTCTTAGAGACTTGAACGCACGAGTAGGCGTATTGTAAGGATATTGACTTCATGTCTCGACAAGCATGCATACGGGATACTTTAACGCATGTGCTGGGTAACGTATGGAGGAAGGCATGGGAAACTTTAACGCCTGTCTAGTGTAAGGTATGGAGGAGACATTCGAAACGCATAGTGTAGAGGAAGAAGGTGTTGGGAGACTTTAACGCATGCGTAGTGTAAGGATGGAGGAAGGCATCAGGGAGACTTTAACGCATGCCTACGCCAGTACGACAAAGTTTTGTTTGTAAACAGTAATAGCTTGTCTTGAACTTGTAATTAGTTGTCTGAATAAACAACCCCGCGAAACGCAAAACATTCTTCAATATATTCTATAGGCATCGCGGATCTATTCTTCTTGATCAGCTGATTTTAAACAATCTTCTTATGCAAATAAGAAAAAAAATAGATTTTGATTTTGGAAAAAAGGACAAGACAAGATGTTTAAAAGTTTTTGAAAACAACTAAAAAATTAATAAAGTGGTGAAAATTTCTGCCCTTATTTTTTTATCCATATAAAATTGAACCTTAAGAATTCCTTTTACTACATTTTGTAGTGGCACAGTTTTGGTCTTAAAAGATTATTGAGGGCAGTAGAAAGCACCTATATACAAAGAAAAAAAGGGCTCTTGCACAATACGAATATATTTAAATATTGAGCCCTTATTAAAAGAATAACACAAGCGTTGTTAGGCAGTAATACATTGCACAGATATAACAAAACCGGCTTGAGTACGTTTTGAAGGACAAAACATCACATTTCCCGCCCCCTTAGCAACTACGCACCTCCAACCGGTTTCCCGCGTGGGAGAAGGTTTAAGACACCTGTTCTCATCTAAATGAAAGCTTCGAAACAGCCTCTGAGGACAAGTCGAGTAAAAGTGACCTTTAAGACAGGTCAAAGTCTGAGTGCAATGCTACACTTAGTTTCCGGTTCAAGTGTTATCCCTTAGCGCTCAGCACTCCCAGCGTCACTACGTAACCTTTAGCTTGCACTTGGAGGCGCAACTGTTATGTATGGCC
>Ga0058701_10005197_pt1 | contig 10748 bp, 8 predicted proteins | sample AgamicOrMae_FD_97039 | JGI IMG/M metagenome (GOLD analysis project Ga0058701, IMG submission 97039) | Agave microbial communities from Guanajuato, Mexico - Or.Ma.e | ecosystem: Host-associated > Plants > Phyllosphere > Phylloplane/Leaf | place: Guanajuato, Mexico | collected 2012-06-04 | reverse complement strand
GTGATTGGGTCTGAAAATGAATAAAAGTCGCCAAATATTTTGTTCGAATCATGACTTTTAGGGAAACTGTGCGAACAAACGTATCTGCAGGGAGTCAAAATGACTCCCTTGGGCATTCTAGTGCTAACCGGGAAATTTTGTGACGGACATTCTCTTGTACTCGTCGCTCTTTGGAAGCACATATTTTGACGCTCGAAAAACGAAAATCCTTTTTGAGATTCAATGCTATTCGCGCCTTGAGGTAGTACTTGGGTGATTCAAAGAAAATTTAGATGCATGTTTTTTTTTGTTTTTTTCTTTGGCTTTGTCTACTTCAGAAACATCTGATCCCCGCCCCCAAAGAAATGACATAATGACATTCGTTATTGAACGACCAAGAGTGACGTCTGATTCAATCAAGCGAAGGGAATATTAAATACCGCTTTAATTTATATATACATGAAGTCAAAACCGTAAATAAAGTTTACCGGTGTTGAACTTTTGTACGAAAATCTAGGTCGCAGTGAGAACTCAAACCAATATGTCCCATTCAACGAATAATTCGGAACCTTCTAAATAGTTATGAAAATGCTAATTGTGAAGTACTGAAAACGATCCAGCTGCCGAGTAACGATGCTTTGTTTCGAAGATTTAAGAAGATTAGAACCGGTTCGTGATGGTCCGATGCACTTTCTTCCCCAGTGCTAGTATAACTCACAGTGCCACCTTCATTGATCTATAGAGCACTCTCACTTTCACCAGAAGTTTTGTTTATTACTCGAACCTAGAGTTAGTCCATAAAATACCGGTTCGTTGACTCCCAGCGGGTGAGGGGATGAGGGTTCACCGCCGGTTAACAGTAGCACACCCAAGTGGGATGAGTTCGGGAAGGCGGGATTCGAATTCGTCGAATTCGGTTCTGCGTAGTTTGTAGCAGATCCCAGTCGGGCATTAAGCGCTCCCGAATTTCGAAAAAAAAAAGATTTTTTTTTAAATCTTTTGCATTTTAATGAATTAAGTTTCGAAAGCGGAGAGACCTTTACTGTATTAATAATCTTTCACTCCGTGTCACGCTTTTGAACTTGAAAAACACAAACATCGCCTAATGTCCTGGAGCCAACCGGCAACATCCGAATGAGAGAGTCGTTAGGGACAGTTTTCGTTATTTTTGTTTTTATTTGTTTTCATCAAGTTGGAGGACCTGTTTATACGGCATTGGCCTTGAGGAAAGAGTCGGAAGAGGGGCCAGGTAGCGGACAATGCCTTTATTCGTCTCCGAAACTAATAGACGCCTAATCAAAAACAAATAATAAGCAAGTCGGGATTTCGTGACGTGGGCTTCACGGAAAGGGGAGCATGGACGAGATAAGGGGGAGTAACCCATTAACTGCAAATTTTTCAATTCAAGAAGAAAAGGGGATGGAAAGGAAACATTTGAGAAGTCCAGTTTATTTTATGAAACGAGTACGAGGCCTCGTACGAGTCTCACCTTACTAACATAGCGCAAGTCCGGCCCAGTCCAGCGAAGCCGACCTAGTCCGGTTGGTGCGGCGCCAACCTGGACTCCCCCGACCCAGTCCGATCCCAAACGCTGGTCCGGTCGTGCGCTTAATGGTCTCGTTCGAAAATTATCGAAAACCTTATTCCTTAGGGCGGGGGCTAAATAAATCCACACGTTAAAATAACGAACTACGAGCTGTTTCAGTGGATTTTTCGCACTGGAAGGAAGCAGGGAGGCTTAACGGCGAATTACACGTAAACTCCCGCTAATCCGTTGTTCGCTGGAAAATTTCAAGAACCGCCCGTTGTGTTGAGCGGAAGCGCAACCCTGGAACGCTACGAGAGGATTTGGAAAGCTCACCGCATACCAATCATACCAACACACGAATAGAAATCGGCGGGCTCGGCAACAGAACAGCTGACATTTCGGTTGTTTTTAGTTTGTTTTCGAGTCGCCTGACGCGGAGGACCATCCTGAGAATCGCTCTATGTAACCTCGCAATATTAATATTGGCGTAGTAACAATCGTTCGGCGTTTCCTCGCGATTGGCTGGTGACGTAAAAGCCGTGCCTCCGATTCTGAGCTCTCCGATTGGTCGGAATCTGACCAAGAAGCTGTAGCGGCAGCCAGGTGGCTCAGTGGCGCAAGGTACCGGTATGTGGTAGCATTTCGGTTCGTGTCAAGTATAATCGAAGAGGTACTCTGAAGCGGGACTTTGAATCGACTTGTCTGCCCAAACGAGGAAGGAAGAGGCCGTTATCACCAGAAAGCAACCAATCGGTGAGTCCATTCCTTTTAAGCTTTTTTCCAGTGTCTCCTCATTTCGCGACTACGACAAACTTAAACGCATTTAATATTCGGATCAGCAAAGATTTATTAACGATCAATCTCATATTTGGATTGCTCATCTCAAGGGCGATCCAGAGCATACCAGACTTGCAAGGTTATTTCTAGTACTTCTCAAGTTAGCTGCGTTCAAAGTTGACATAGTCGCAAAATCTGACAACACTCGTTTCTTCCCCTGCATACTGCCATTTTTTGGTTACTCTAAAAATCCGCTGAGTCAGCTGATTAAATGTGGCTCACAAAAGGCTCTGTATGACAACGAAACCAGCCGTAGCTGTAGATATCCGTTTTTCATGACGAAACCCTTGTATACAGGTAGCTTACGGAGAAACTTGAAGGTTGTTTTTCCTAACTCTTGTTTTCTTTCGTCTGTTGCCAAGCCCAACAGAGCGACAGCGAAGTGAGGCATAAGGTGCTTAATCTAGGCTACCCTACCTTAACCTTTTTTTTCCTTCTTCTTCTTATTGCGTATAAAACCCGCTGAAAGCTATTATTCTAAATTTTTTCATCGCCTTTATTTAGGGATATTGCAATGTGAAATCTTACGTATAATAATTATGAGCAATCTTACGTTAAAGACATCTGGAAAATAAGGACGAAAAAATTTAACAGATTATCAGTTTTTTTTGATTCTAAAAAGTACATACCTCGCCAAGAGACCAGCATTATTAAAAAAAATATACATATAGACAAAAATTTGCACTTACATTGCACCAATTTTTTCATACTCAATAGAGCTTACCGATACCGTAATTATCGCGAGGTAATTGTTACTAAAAAAAACTAAAATTTCGTTGCTAGTTTGTAATTTACTTAAAATTTTACCAATAATTCCATGTCGTAAGGCTACTTTTCCCAACGTTTCGATCAAATAATTAAAGAAAATTGTATCCAGTAGGGAAATTAAACTCTTATATTTCGGAATTTCTTAGTTGTTTAATTTATTTTCTCTGGAATCTCGCTCCCCGTCGTCCTATCTCAATCTTTTGTCGTTCTAAAAATCAACTGAGGTCTTTCAACCACCACAATATTTTTCCATTAGACAAAACAAATTTCCAGCGAATCGAAACCGGTACGAAGATAAATGGGGTACCTACAAAAAAATCGAGATGGGGAGCTACCATCCTTACTGCTCGTTTAAAGTCACGTCATCATTAAATCAAAGACAATCGGTGCTACTGCACGTAAATAATGTAAGCCGTCAGTGTTAACATCGCGATTAAGTTGCTTGTTTGTTTTTTATTTGATCCTTGTGCGAAAATAGTCTCGCGTTGATCAACAACTTCGGAAAACACGTTTTCTTCGTCAGACGATTATGTCTTCTCTTCTCCTGCCTTTCCAGTCGCTAACATAAGCACTCACTTGCGATAGCTGAATGGAGGGGGTATTTTTTCGCAGCTGTGAACGTTAAGAAAGAGGGGAGAGATTAGCTTCAGCCATTCAGGCTTCTCATTGGAGCAAGACAAACTCGTGCGTTAAAGTCTCCATGCATTTATAAGCTTACGGAAAAAAGCCGTCGTTCCACGCAGAAAATTAACACTTCACTGCCCATTCTATGGACGAAATTTTACATTTCAAGCATATAGAGGATGTGTTTTGCGGGAAAGTAACTGTATGAAAAATCGACCAAGCAAAGAGAGACAAGTTTTCAATCTCTCAAAAGCTCTGAAAGGACGATTTTTAAAATTATTTTTTATGGCAATGAAAAAAAAGTCTTCTGCTGGTTCCATTATGACCCTACTGGGCTGTCAGGTTAATACTGGACAAATACAAGAAAATAGAGGTGATATTGCTTTGCCAGCTTTCTGAAAAACTTTGATTCGTTCCGGTATAAGCAAATGGATTGAATTGACAATTAATTAAAGCACCAAAGAAAAGATGAACGATGTCGCAGACTCACGTAATTTGGACTTTTTTTCTTGACTAAAGTTCCAAATGAGTTGTTTACATGCCTTCTGACTTTCAAATCGCACGAACTACTCCTGTAAACTAAGTGTCGAATTTTCTACCTTTTGTGTTCCACGTCTCGTTAGCACATAAGCCAAGGTTAATCTCACCAAGCAATCGCTAAGCCTTATGCCGCCTTCTTTCAGCGGTATCAGCAGCTGCCGCTGAGTAGTAAGCGACATCAGGCTTGGCGACAGCTTAGCGGAGCTGTAGCGGATCGAGGCACAAGTCACGTGACCTAACCTAAACTGTCGTAAGGCGTTAATCCTCATCATGGTAGGTAATATCAGGGTGGAACACGAGGTAGAAATTTCTACCTTTCAAATTTGCAGTCTTGAAAGTTAGCAAAACAAAGTCGGCAGCCACGCCCCTTCACCTTCTAAGCTGGCAAAACAATCCTTCAACGACAGAAAACTAGAAACAGGTTCTTATTTATGGGTCAGAGATCAACGCCATTGAAAACCGTGCCGCGAAAGTGTAGTGTATCAAACACGCACTGGTTTCGTCGTGCAGCATGCGAGACATAGTACATGCAAAACATGACGTGACGGCTGGTTGACAGTTCATCGGGGCAACTTTCACGAGCAAATGGGCTTCATTTTCATGCAATTAATGAAGGTCGTGGAATACGATTGTAAAATGAACCTTGTCTAGATAACGAACAAGTTGGTTGCATTGCCGATAAACACCCCCCCCCTCTTTTTTTCTCGTGGTTTTGACACTGTGAGGTTGACCCATGCGTTACTTTTAGACAAAGTGATTAAACCGGAAAACAATTTTTTGAACTCTTCCAGCAAAGAACAAAAGGGAAATGTGTTCGTGGAAGTAGGGAGTATTCATCCCGCCCCCTAAAAATAAGTTGCGTTCTACTAGTACGATAAAATGTAAAACGGCAAGTAGCTTGTTGCCGAAGTAATGAGGGTTGCCTATCTTTGGGGGTAAAACCGCTTGCAGTCACCTTGAGCCTGATTCTGCACCCGGTTAGTGAATTATTGCGCTGGGTATCAACTATTCAATATCAGCACTCGCATTTTCCAAATGAATAAGTAGCTCGAAGTAGTCGACTAGTTGGTCAATCACGAAACAGAACAAGCAACACGCCTTTTCTGGCTTTAAGCCGATTCTGTATCCTGCCCAGTACCCTGTAGAGCTTTAAATATTCTGTACCAATAAGCATCGATCAAAATTGTTGTCAGGTGCGCAGATTTTGCGCAAGTAATTGTCGGCCTTCAGCAGTTTTCATGCAACAAGAAAATAAGCCTTAAACGCGCATTTTGGAGGTAGGCTTCCTCGCAAAAAATAATTAATTACATAAGGATAAAGTGAAAAATTTGTTTAAGTCTTTTCACCCGGTCATGTATTTATATCGGAGACTTCAACGCTCGGGCAACTGACAAGAACGCATTTATATGAGAGTGACTTCAACGCACGTAAGAAAGGCTTAAATGTATTTTAAGTGGACCAGACGGGTGAATAGCTACTTCCAAAAAATTTTATCTGTGGAGCAGTATGCCGAGAGGGGAAATCAAATAGGAATGTGTCGTGTCGATAGCTCTGCTCCCTAAACTTGACGTTTGCGGGTTTATGTCTAATTGTCGATCTGGCGGAATCCAAAATTGGGGTCAAAAAGCGATGAGGATCTTATGGGTCTAGTCAGTCAAATGGGTCTAACTAAATCTTTGGAATCCCCTTTAAGTTTGGCAAGAAGTAAGCTGTAAATGAATTGTATGAGCAAAGCGACTTTTAAAGTCTAAAAAAAGGTGAAATGTAGATTTTTATTAGACGTCTAGTAGTCGAATGGGATCCATCCAGAAAGCTTAGGTACTAATTTCTAACCGCACACAGTTTTCCACGACAACTCCATATTTTAATCACTGGAGAACGGGTTTTGTTCTCAGGCTCAAAAAATGATGTAAAAGTTGTTCAAAGGAGGTGATGAACAAATGATGAAGACGTCAACAAGACGGCATGATAAAGCTGTTGGCATTGAAATCGATTGACCTTGAAGACAATATTAAAGGTCATTCAGTTTTCCCTTTCATTAAAAACCGGACTGAAAAGGGAATATATTAATGCTTACTTGGCAAACATATCGTTTACCAATAAAATTAAAGAAGGGCGGCGGAGATGAATGTTCATTTATTTTAAGTGTTCAAAAAAAATCAGTGAGAAATAAAAACGTGTTTTGCGTTTCATACCGACTCTAACTTTTGATATTTTTTCCAGATACATCATGTTTGCTTGTGTGGCGAGGACAGCAACCAGAAGTTGGTGCGGTAGGGCGAAAAATCTCCAGCAACAATTTGTTCATCCCCAAAGCCAAGTCCAGTCAAGGCGTAACTATCACGCTTCGTCGAATGTGACAACCCGCCCTCCTAGAATTTTAATCACAGGCAAGTGCTCAATTTCTTGTACAGTAAACTGTATATTTTTAAGGTCGAGTTTTCCACCTCTTGTGCTGTATCTTTCGTGGCCACGTCGAACGGAGCGTGGCAACGTAATCTAACGTTCTCGAAGCAGTTAACAATACGAGGTTAGACGTAATCTACGCGGTTGAGAGTCGTTATTCCTCATAATTCAACGAAAGGTTGAATCAGGGTGGAACAGAGGTGGAAAATCCGACCTTTGAAGCAAGGCGTACTGTAGGTAACAATCTACGGCGTCAATAGTTAGGCAGCCCAACGTGCAAGCGTGCGGGTTGCCTATCAAATGTTACCAGATTCCCCGAAGACGTAATATTTAAGCGTGGTTTTCTTTTCACGCAGTAAAATAACCCCCGGTCAATTGACCCCTTATCTTGAGTGTGATCCAGTTGCCAGGTTATCTCTACTGATAATGAGAAAAACTCGTTTAAATTTGACAACATTGCGAGGTCTAGTAACAACGAGCCAACGAACTACGACCAGCAACAAAAGAACGCGGTTTGACTGACTGATTTTTTTATTGATACAGGAAGCATGGGGCAGTTGGGAATAGCTATCGCCCGTAATCTGAGAGCCCGGTACGGCTGCGAAAATGTGATTATGTCAGATATAGTGCGGCCAAGTGAAGAAGTCTCCCAAAGCGGTATGAAAAATTCCTTCCTCTGTATGCTGAATCGGCACGCACAGATCTGACAGCGATTTTCCTTCCAGGACCCTACATTTTCGCGGACATTTTGGATTTTAAAGGACTCCAACACATAGTCGTATCGGAGAGAGTCGATTGGCTGATCCATCTCAGCGCCCTCTTGAGCGCTGTTGGCGAACAAAACGTCTCCCTCGCTGTGCGAGTCAACATCGAAGGAGTCCACAATGTTGTGGAACTTGCAAAGCAGTACAAACTGCGCTTATTCGTCCCATCCACTATTGGCGCTTTCGGTCCGGACTCCCCGCGCAACCCAACCCCGAATGTCACTATCCAAAGACCTAAAACTATCTACGGTGTGAGCAAGGTTGGTATCCCTAGAAATTATTCGCATTTTCAAGTCTGCCAACTGCTGTTACCAAATTTCGAGATTCCACCAATTTTAACCGCGATTAACTCGGAAACCATTAGAGATACTGACATGTAGGATATGATTTAGATCGCTCTCGAGCTGAGCAATCCAAAAATGGGATTGATCATCAAATTATCTCTGAGGATTACCAAGTTAAACGCGTTTAAAAGTAACGGAGTCGCGAAATTGAGCCACACTGCGGCCAACTTCACTGAATTGCCCGTTTTTAACAGGTGCACGCCGAGCTCCTTGGCGAATATTATAACCAGAGATTCGGTATGGACTTCCGGTGTCTGCGTTTCCCCGGGGTGATTTCGGCCGACCCTCCCGGCGGCGGCACGACGGATTACGCCGTCTCCATTTTTTACGCGGCTCTGAGAACTAACCAGTTCGAGTGCTACTTGAAACCCGATACCCGACTGCCGATGATGCATATCAAAGACTGCGTTCGATCGCTGACGACGATACTCGAAGTTCCGTCGAATCGGCTTCGGAGGAGAGTCTACAACGTCACAGCTATGAGCTTCACTCCAGAAGAGCTCGCCGCCGCCGTCCGTCGCCGCATTCCCGACTTCCAGATTACTTATCGACCCGACTCAAGGCAAAACATCGCGGACTCGTGGCCTCAGGTATTATCATTACATCAAATTCCGACAAACAATAAGTGAACATCACCTACTTTCAGTTAAGAAGTCTACCCTATTCAAAAGTCACTCAAACGAAGCCGTTTTAATTTACAGGTATTTGACGACAGTGAGGCTCGGAAAGACTGGGGCTGGAATCACGAGTACGACCTGGATAAACTAGTGGACACCATGCTGGTTGACGTTCAAAACAAATTGCTCGAGGAAAGTGAAATCCCGCGGAGCCAAATAAGTGAGGCACCAGAGCTCAAAGCCGAGGCGCAGGCCGCTGCGAGCTAACCTAGACGTTATTTAAATTATTCCGACTCTAGTTCGATCAAAACGAAGCATTATTGTGCAGGACCAAGCACACAAATGTAAAGTGGGGTACTTGACCAATTTTTATCGAGATAACCATCAGAAAGAGCTCAAAAAATGACGAAGAAAAGTCAAATGCAGCACCTAGATACAATCAGCTGATCGCCCAGAAATCGAGTTCAATTGCCCGTGACGTCATAGAATCCGTGGAATCCCGCAAAATTTACGGATTCTATGATGTCACAGACAACATTATACTCGAGTCTGGGCGATCGGCTGATTGTACCTGGGTGCTGCATTGGTCTTTTCTTCGTCATTTTTTGAGCTCTTTCGGATGGTTATCTCGATAAAAATTGGTCAAGTAGCCCAACCTTGTTTATAAAAATCTCTCATTTCTTGGGAGTAAAGTTTCCTGGTTACTTTTTCGCGGAGTTCCCCGATCTCTTGCGTGGAAGAGTAGGTATCCACGAAGCCATCGCTATTCTGTCAGCCGGACGTACGGAGCATCGTATCTCCAGTTTCTTTCATTCTTCTATTGTAGTGAAGACAACTTGGGTAGAAGGCAGTGTAAATAGACTATATGCTTGTATAATTATTTTACGAAGTAATGTACATATTCGTTTGTAACACTAAGAAAAGCTTTGATTCCGATGTATTATACAAGATACACACAAGACTGTTTTGGAACATGAAACTTGTTGGTGAAACGTTGAGGTGACTGATATGCGTATTCCTCGCCATGAAACATTGATGATTAAGATAGTGAACTCACACGTCCAACGAACTGAAATCGGCGTCGTCACCCCACATATCTTCCTCCTTGGCTTGTATCGAGGTCGGAACAGGCTCCCTCTTGACGAGTGGCTGGCTTGTTGTGGTCGACCTCTGAGAAGGCTGTGACACACCTGTAAGCGGAATCAAAGTGAGAAACAAGTTCCCCCATCCATAAACAAAATCGTCTCGTGGGCAAGGTGACTATAACGGTGTGATCACTCCCGTCGAAAACGGGAGACGTTTTCTGACGCCACTTGTTTGTGCGGGATGCCTACTTGCAGGGTGAAAGGCAGCCTTTGCTCGGGCCGGACAAAGCCGAACTGTTCCGGATCTACCCGAGCAAGCTGCCTTTCATCCTGAAAGTAGGCAATCCGCACAAACAAGTGTCAGAAAACGTCTCCCGTTCTCTCTGTGTATAAGGCCTAAAGTGACTCCACCGTTATAGAGTAACCTTGCTCAGCGATACATCGTTATTCTCATCATCTCTAAACATTTTTGTTCCATTTGCGATTAATCCAGCTTAACAAAGCCTAGCCTCAAAATCCTGCGAAAGCGTTTTTTACGCAGAATTCAGTCTTGGATGATAAACTTACTGCAATTTTCCTTTTTGATGACCTTTCCTGAGAGGATAGTCTGGCTCTGTTCGAAATAGTAGTTCGGATGGTTGATGATCTGCTCCGGCGGCTGCTTGTGAGTGTACTCGAAGTATTTCGTGCAGGCAAGTTGGTAGTGATCCTTATCGACTAGCTCCATAATATCGTGGATGGCTAGAAGAGGAAATAGGAGTACGAACAATAGCATCAAATATAGAGAAGATGCTGAAACTGTTCGGTCCATCTTTTTCTTCTGGTCGAATTCCCGTTCAAATTTCCCGGCCGTCAGACTTAAACCCCCTTTGAAAAAATCTCAACGTAGTCCAAAAATTTTGTGAAGCTAAATAAATGGACCGAACACTGCGGTTACTTAACCCAAAACAGCCCAAAGTATTTGATGCGAAATTTAGCTTAAGGGAATTCGAAGGATTCTTCTCATTACATTACGCAAATTTCAGCTTTGGAAAATGCCTAAATAATTAAATGTTAGGATTCCAGGGGGTGAAATTTTTTAAATTTTGACAATACTAAACTGACAAGATCCCCTAAAATATTTTTTTCTGTTTCTGAACGGTATCGCTGGGTGGTACTAGGTTAAGCGCAAGGGCTCAGCACATTTTCGGAAAAACAAAGACATAACCCAAACGTAATTACATATTAGAGGAAAAAAAAAGAAAAAATTCCCACCC
>Ga0058701_10005196_pt1 | contig 10748 bp, 4 predicted proteins | sample AgamicOrMae_FD_97039 | JGI IMG/M metagenome (GOLD analysis project Ga0058701, IMG submission 97039) | Agave microbial communities from Guanajuato, Mexico - Or.Ma.e | ecosystem: Host-associated > Plants > Phyllosphere > Phylloplane/Leaf | place: Guanajuato, Mexico | collected 2012-06-04 | reverse complement strand
GTAGAAACAAATCCTCAGGTCATTTCAGACTAGTGATTTAAGTTTAGCTTTTGCTATCAAGTTTTTTTTTCTTCTTGCGATCCCGAATTCCCGGAACGAGGTGTAGTGCGGGTGGTGGAAACGGGTCGTTTGCAGGCTCCGAATGGCATCATTGTGAGCACCGATGCACCATAAAGCGGATCCGGTCAGTGGAGGGATGGCGAAAGGGGGGGGGGGACCAGCAGGGACCGGCCATAAAAAGTGACACCCGTTGCCCTCCTCTCCCCATTGGTCATTTTACGAGCCAGGAATCTTGGCTGGGGCACAACAGTTCTGATGGACAAGCGAGCAGCTTTTGGGACAATTGAATTAGTAGCGGGCGCGATCGTGCAGCCAGCGGGAGAAAGCGACGACAAGCGTGAAAAAATCGTAAATGCAGAAATAAGGGATGTTTACAGAAATGGCTTCGTCCCCAGAACCCTCTGATGGCAATTCTATGAACCGCGGGGGGACCGCTTTAAAGAGCATTTCCTACCGGCGTTCTACCTTTTAACTCCTGTACGCCTAAAGTATTTGGAGTGAAATTTAGCTTACGAGAAATTGAGAGGATTTTTTCCACTAAAACACGCTGTTTTAAGCTTTGGAAAATGCCTTAATTATTAAAATCCAGGTTTCCAGAGGGGTGATATTTTTTAAATTCTGACAATACTGAACTGAAAAGACCCTCTAAAATATTTTTTTCTGTTTGTGAACGGCATCGCTGGGCGGTTGGAGGTTAACAGTCAAACCCAGCGGTGACGCTAAACACCCAACCTTACCTAAAGCATTCTGAAACTAATCTAAGCCTAGCTGATCTAACCTTAGCCCTTTGGAACTTAACCTAGCCTACGAGGTCAAGTGTCATCAATCCTTAATATGAAATGGCAGCTTGAACTAGAATATGCAAGCCGTCGAAAATACGCTGAAAAATTCGTTCGGACCAGCCAGGAGTGGGTTGCTGAATTTCTCCCATCGCTCTTGTCACTTTCCTCGATCATTTTTTGATCAGTACCTGGCACGGGTACCTGGTATGGGTACCTGGGCAGCCGAGTTCCTGGTCGCGCCACTTGTTCTTGTTTGTTTCGATGAGCGAGGTAAAGAGGAGACTGACTGTAAAATGTTTGACGCCGTTGCTCTCCTCCGGGGTCAAATGAGTCGCCTGCATTCCCTGACCTCCGACTGGCGCGGCGTCGCCATGCATCTTTCAATGTTGACTTTGTCAGATAAATATTACGTTGGTCGATTGCAGTCATACAGCAATGAATATGGAGATAAAGACTGCCTCCTCTCTGACTACCGTGGAATCATTACTATAATCCCTATTTCCACAAAGTCTGCATTTTCTAGAATTTCTATAAAATATTCTGATGTAAGCAACCTTAACCCATAACAGCCTAGAGTATTTGGAGTGAAATTCAGCTTAAGATAAATTGAAAGGATTTTTCCCCCTAAAAATACGAAACTTTAAGCTTTCGGAAATGCCTAAATAATCGGATTTTCAGGTCTCCAGAGGGGTGGTAATTTTTGAATTGTGACAATACTGAACTGAAAAGATCGTCTAAAATCAATTTTTCTGTTGCCGAACGGCATTGCTGGGTGGTAGTGGGTTCAACTACTCTTGTTTTCTTCGAGGTATTATTATTTTTAATTTTATGAAAATTGAGATTTTTTTTCCTTAAGAAAATATGTGGACTTCTTGTTCAAATATCTTCACAAAGTACGAAGCAATCAGACTCCTTGCATAAATAAATAAGTGTGGAACAGGACTTTAATCGGTTAAAAACATATAAAAAATCCAGTTGCTGTCAGTTGCTTTAACACGGAACCCACTGAAGTTGTGCACGCAGAGTCGAAAAAGTACATTTTGTTAAGGTAAAATTTAATTTATAATCATGGCGATGGGTATTAGCATATTTATTAGTTGAAGAACAGCTGCCTGAACTGCATTACCTGCATGCGGTGCATCTGCAGGCTCGCCTTCTGGGCTCCGACCTCGGCTCGCCTCCGACCTCGGCCTGCTATGCCTTCGACCCTCGAAACGCCCTCCGTGGAAAAGGCTGACCCGCCGACGGCCGGCCAAGTGAGCATCCCGGCCCTGCGCGGCGTGGCGGTGGGCTCTGGTCAGGCCCCAACTCCCGTTCCCTGCACACGTTCCTTTTGTCAATCACGAATAAAGGAAAACCTTGGCGGGAGCTTTGGTAGTGCCCACAGAGCGAACCTCAAAGCAAAATTAACGCCGGCTGACTAGCTGCTCTAGGAGATTTCTTTCTCCTTTTTCTCGGACCCTTCTTGCAGAGTCGACCTTTTTTTTTTTCGTATGTGGAGCGGGTGGTCAAAAGAAAAGTCAAGATGCTACGCGAAAGTCCGTAGGCCTACTCGCATAGTAGAAGCGCATCGCAAATGACAAAACAAGAAAAAACTCAGTTTCAAATTTCGAGATTTGAACCATCGATCTCCAGTGCTGTCGCATGCGTCCTAACCACTGAGCTATTGCCATCAAAATTTTTATTTAACCGTATCTTCCCAGGGATCACGGCTTTACTCTTTGCTCTTGGATGGAAGAATATGTTTTTTTATTGTTAGTCATTTTCACAATGCGGGGTATCAAAAACTCGGTTATTTTCAGGACTTAAAAAAACAGTGGTTTGAAAGGGATTTGAACCAACGTCCTCGCGGATTTCACCCTCAAAAAAGTTGGAGGTGTTTGTGCGTGATAATGACGTCTGTCCTAATGTAATCAGCTGAATTGATTTTCAGGCAAACGGCAGAAAACGATGCTATAGTGGTCGGTGAGTGTAGCTTAACAGCGACGCCACCAGCAGAGAGAGCGGGAAGCAAATCAAATCTATCCTGGCGTGAATTAGGGTGTGTACCGTGAGGGCCTCGGCGGCGAGGGACCTCGCTAGGCGAGGGCAGGGGACGCAACGCGACTCTACTCGCAAACCTCTGAGGACCCAGACCCTCGCCAGTCAAGTGGCGCATTACTGCATTTAAAGCAGCTCTTGCGGCTGTGCCACCGGTTTCGGGTTTCACTCTGAGCCTCGAGCTCTTCTCAACGGCGTCTCAAGATCGTCAAGCTCTTGTCTCAAGCTTGTCTGGAACTGGAACTTCTTGTGAAATTGTCAAGCCCTGGTCTCAAGCTTGTCTGGAACTGGAACTTCTTGCGAAATTGTCTAGACCGTGTCTCAAGCTTGCCTGGATCTGGAACTTGCCGTGAAATTGTCTAGCCCTTGTCTCAAGTTTGTCTGGAACTGGAACTTGCCGTGAAATTGTCTAGCCCTTGTCTCAAGCTTGTCTGGAACTGGAACTTATCGTGAAATTTTCTAGCCCTTGTCTCAAGCTTGCCTGGAACTGGAACTTACCGTGAAATTGTCTAGCCCTTGTCTCAAGCTTACCTGGAACTGGAACGTCTTGTGAAATTGTCTAGACCTTGTCTCAAGCTTGCCTCGATCTGGAACTTGCCGTGAAATTGTCTAGCCCTTGTCTCAAGCTTGCCTGGAACTGGAACTTGTCGTGGAATTGTCTAGCCCTCGTCTCAAGCTTGCCTGGAACTTGCCGTGAAATTGTCTAGACCCTGTTTCAAGCTTGTTTGGAACTTGTCGTAAAACTGTCTGAAACTTTAATTCAACCTAGTGTGAAACTTCCTCGTAAGTATCTCTGGAACTTGTTAGAAGCTGTCTCTTAAATTGTCTTAATCCTGGCTGGAAACGTCCAAGTCCTGACTGGAAGTAGTCTTACGCTTGTCTGGAATACATCTCAGTCTAAAATTTGTTTTAAAATTGTCTTTAGCTTCACTAGAACTGGTCTTCAGCTTATCTTTAACTTGTCTTCAGCTTGGCTGAAAGTTTTTTAAGACTGTGGAGCGTCTTTCACTCGTCTTGAAGCTGTCGTAAGAATCAGTATTCACCGTGTCAAAATATCGTGTGGAAGTTGTCTCACTCCTATCCGAATGATCTTCGATTAGTCTGAAACGTATCTTCAAGTTTCATTGACATTGCCTGATTTTGTCTCAAACACGTTTGTTTTTTATTCGACGTGTCAAAGACATATGTTTACCTTGCCTTCGACTGGCCTGACATTGGTATTTACCTAGTATGATCAGTCATAAGTTTGTCTGAAACGAGTCTTAAAGTTGGCTCCTTTTTGTTGCAGGTGAGTTCGCGACCTAGGAATGGAGAAATACTGGAATTTAAAAAGGATATCGAATCAGACACTACACTGGACACGGTAAGACAATAGACGTAAAGATTTAGACCAGGACGATCTTGTTTGCCTGCTGTCAACACTTCTTTTTCTTAAGCCTAGATAGTTGTGACTGGACTTCAGTTCCCTGGTTTTAGTCGGGACTTTAAAATACGGTTATCGACCTTTGCGTGACCTGACCCGAATGCGAAGCTATCATTTTTTTGAAATACTCGTCTGGAACGGTACTTCGGGTGACGACATCTTGCCTAGTTCGAGAGGTTTTAAGCGACCCATCACCGACTTGAGAGTTTTTGGGGAAAGCAGCTATCTCAGCTCACCGCTCGGTGATGGTCTCAAACGTTGCTGTCGGTGCACCTCATGCCCGTTCTGGAGGCGTTAGCTAAAGTACCAAAAAAAACCTTTGACGGGTATTAACAATTTTTATGCGACTTAAAACAATCGGGTTTAAAATCACGGTAGTTTAATTTTTGTAAGATTTTGCGAAATGTAATTTTATGATTCCACAAGATCTTATTACTGGAGACTTTCATGGATAGAGTTAAAAAATTTAAGGCTCTGCTGCTATTGAAGGCTTTCAAAAATATGATAACTGGCTAGACACTAAAGAGCAGAGTGCGTAATTTTCGGTAATTTTAATAAAATTACTTTTGGGTGGGCATTGGAGAGGCAGACAGTAAACGCCAATGGATGCAAAGTGTTTGATTGAATTGAGGCCGTAATGAGTGGAAATTAAATCGTAGTGAAGTGTGGGGGGAAAGCACTGGTAATGGGTGACATATCGAGGAGATATTCCTTAAAACATTCTTGAGGGATTACGGTAGGGGATGCAAGTGGTTTGGGTTATTAGTTTTATTCGCAAGTGTTCGTCTTTGACAGGAAAGCGTGGGGGGGGGGTGAGTGTGTCAAATACAGTTAAGCGTCCCCATCCGAGAGGCTGCAAGCACAGCCCGCCTGTAATTGGGTTAGGCCGTGCCCTCCCCGACGTACCAATCTCTGGTCCTCTGCCATTTTGGGAATTATTCCTCAGAAATGTCGAGCACTTAATGCAGTATAAGCTCCATCTATGAGAAATTCGTAAACAGTATGATCACCGTATATGAAAAATTTCACGTCAAAATGTTATCACCATATTCGGAACTTTTTTAGGTAACTTTATATTGTTTGATGATTTTTGGCCAAAAAGAGCTTCATTTTAACTGTAATTTTAACCCATAACAGCCCAAAGTATTTGGAGTTAAATTTTGGGTAAGAGAAATTGGAAGGATTTTTCTATTAAAATACGCAATTTAAGGCTTCGGAAATTGCCTAAATTATTAAATAAATTTCAGGTTCCCAGGGGGGTGATATTTTTCAAACTGTGACAATACTGAACTGAAAAGATCCTCTAAAATAAATGTTTCTATTTCCGAGCGGCATCGCTGGGCGGTAGTGGGTTAATGAAAAGTAGCGTTGTCTAAGTGCATATTTTGGCCCCCTGCCACTTTTTTTTGGGGGGGGGGTGCTAAAATCAGATTTCCCGGATCGGATTATTTTTCATTTCAAAATAAACTGCTAAATACACGTAGCACTTCGAAAAAACAGGAGCTAACCTCTGGAAACCAACGGAGCGGTTGTTTACGTTTGTAGGTGTCCCATAAGAGAGACAATTGATTTGTGGATAAGCCTCCTTGATGCTCCAAAGCGTATTGTTTCGCGCGAGCGCTGCAACGTGGCTCAACCCTGCCTCCATTGTTTAGCGAACAGTTTTTTCCTTGTGTTCCTGTTTAGCATGCTGGGGTGCACTTCTTCTGCCAAATTAATTGCTTCCTGTTGTGAATTCGTTTTTTTTTTTCGTCAACAATAATGTTTTCGATTCCTTTACACGATGTTTTTGTTCACAGAGGAATTTGAAATTAGTTTCGGAACAAGGGCTAATGAAACCTTGCTCGTATTGAAGTAATTGACTCGTCGGTATATCGAGACGTTATTAGCGGGTGGACTTCACAGCTATTATTATTTTAAAAAAATAACATATTGCTTTAAAATTGTAATTAAGGTAGAGTTCATCAATGGGCAATCGTCCCTCAAAATTTCAAAATCTGATGAAAACAAGGAACTCTTTTCAGGCATAAAGTTAAATTAACGTAGTTATGTTAAAAACCCCGATTTTGGGAATTTAAGATCTGATATTGCTCTACTGTTTATTGCATAAAAAATATATTAAAAAATATTTTAAAGGGTATTTAATAATTCGAAGAGACGGCAAGACTCAAGAAAATGTCGTTATTTTTATACATAAGCGATCATCAGAGCCTGTTTTATGTTTTTCCTATGTGTAAAATGCACAAAATCACACTTTATTTGAAGTCTGGATCTATAAAGTGCTAATTTGATTATTAACGAGTTATTTAAATTACTAATTAATCATGGGGCATTTAAATCACTAACCAATCAGGAAACGTTATATCTTTTTGAATCCCAAAAATTATCCTTACGACAATCTTCGGACGTCTCCGGAGTGACGGCAAGCCGATTTGAATCGAGAAAAAAAAAGTATGTGTGCGGGCTGAATTCTCATTTAGCCTGCTGAATGTCTTGAAACAATCCAGCAGGTTTCTTGTTTGTGTTTGGCCGCTGTCGTGGTGTGTTGTGCGTATGTGTGTGTTCGTTTTATTTTGTTATTCTTTTTGTTGGGAGGTCGGCTGCTCAGCCTTTGCAGTGCGCTCCTCTCCTTTTTTCCTCCTTTCCTTGCTATAATTACTTAATTCCTTTAGCTGTAAATACGGTCATTTTTCCCCGAACGGCCCTCTTTTTTCCGAGTACACGTTTCAAGTGCATAGGAACCGGTAGACGGCTCGTCCTCAGCGCTACACGCGATGCCCCATGCGCCCGGCCCTTAATAGCCCTTGGAAATAGTTTTCAATCGTTTCAGAAATACTGATATAGCGTTTTATAGATTCCGGAGAAAAGACCCATTCTTAGTTTTAGCCGCCTGAGGCAGCTCTCGTGCATTTTTATACCTCATAGCACAGTAAAACCAAAGCCCCCGTTTTTGGGAATGCTATACCTGTTTTGGGTATGAAACTAAAACGGCGGTACGTATTTTGGTTATATTTTAACATAGACCTATGTTCAGCCACATCAATGGAAAGCTCTCGCCGAGACCTTTTGAGTGATGTGGCTGAACATAGGTTTATCTTGTAAAATAACCAAAATACACTCTACTCCCATAGTTTTAGAAATAGACCTCTGTTCAGCAGCATCAATGGAAAGCTCTTGCCGAGACCTTTTGAATGATGTGGCTGAGTATATGCCTATCTTGAATCATAACCGAAATACGTACCACCCTCATTTTGGTTTCACATGTATAGCATTCCCCAAAACGCGGGGTTTGTTGCTTTGCTTTTCGTAAGGTGCTCTATCCAAGAAAGAACTTTGTGTTCCGGTACTACATAAATGGTAACAAAAATTACGTAAAGAAAATTGACTTTTTAGAAGTGTGCCTCTAGTCATGGAACGATTTGACTTTGCAGACATGTACTTGCCAATCTACGGAAACGGAATATGTTGTCCACTAATCCATGGTAGAAAACGTTAGGATTAATAAAAAAAAAAGTCTCGTCTTTCGTTAAGCTGTTAGCCGTCGAGTTATGTCACCGGTATCCTGGATTCGGAGAAACCAGTTTGTTGTCCGGGCATTTTTGTGTCTTGGTGGTTTTGAGTTCCGATCTGGAGATTTGTCCAGACGAGTTAAGTCGACAAAAAAACTAGGTGCTGGATCTCTAGCCCGTGTAGCTAAGTTGACCCCGCTTTTCGTGCTCGCGTATTTTTCCTTTTTCTTTTTTTTGGGCTCTTCAATTTTTTCAAGATTATTATTTCCATCTCTTGTGATCGTCTCATATCTCCTTGCAATATGAAGATGAACGACTTGCAGTCGCATCGGTTAGGTTAATTTCGGTTAGTTTGACGTAGGTTAAGGGCTACTTTCACCATGCTGGATTAAAAGTTAACGGAGGTTTAAACCCCCGTTAACTCCAGAAAACAATAGGGAACAGCCCACTTGATCGTGAGTTAAACCGCCGTTAGCACTTAACTCAGCATGGTGAAAGTGGCCCTAAGTTTACTTAGGTTGAGTTAACTTAGGTTAAATTGTAAATTAGGTTCACTTAGACTAGGTTAACCTTGGTTTGGTTAACGTAGGTAAATTGAACATAGGTTAGTTTAACCGAGGTTGACTTAAACCATGTTAAATTTACTTGAGGTGAAGTTAACCAAGGTTAAATTATATATGCTAGGTTAACCTAGGTTAGGTTAACCCTGGCTAATTCAACCTAGGCCGCCTTTGGTACAGCCCCGCTCAGATATCCCCAGACCTGATGCCCGGTATTCCTCTGCAGCATTAGCTGCTTCGTCGCGAAGTAAGCGACATGAAGCGACATTTAGGTTATGTCGTATGTCTTGTGCCTCTCTCCGCTGGTGTTCCGCTCTGCTCAAATTAAACGCTACGATACAAAACGTAATCTCGAAAATGTCGGAGTGTATCGTTGTCTAGGGACTCCACAGAGAGTACTCGTGTTGCTTTTATTCTTCTCTGGGGCGGCTGATTTAACGGGGCCCGTTCGTGGTTGAGGTTATGGCTCCCCTCGCCATAAAACGAAGGGGAACGCATTTTGATCCAAACACTCTACACTGGCGCACGTTTTACCCTTTTAGCCGCAGTTTATTTAGTTTTCGGGTTTGAATATTTACGTTGAGGTAGACTTAGTTGGCCCTAGGGGAGACGAGGGAGCCGAACGGAGCGCTGTGCAACAGATCGCTTTGTTCGCCTCTTTTTGTTGGAATCCTATCGGCCGTGGTTCCGATCAACGGAAAAAAGGCTGTGCATCCACCGGGACTCGAACCCGAGCACAACGAAGCCTCATCGTCACTAACCAAATAATCTTTTTGATCAACTTAAGCTCTAATAAAAAGTTTTTTTAAACTATGTATAATTAAGTCATGACCTTGTTTTACAGCATATCAAAATTCTGTTTCTTTCTGATTCTATGATTTTTAATTTTTATTCGATGATTTAGGTTCTAATTTTGTTTTTTAATTCTTAAATATTTTTTTAAAATGATTAAATAATAAATGGTATTATTATTGATTAAATAATAAATTATTCAATACTAAGTAGTGGATAATGTTTAAATAATAAATGATTACATAATAAAGGACAATTAATATAAAAATGCTTATTTCCAATAAAATGCTCTTATAAATTGTGCAGTTATGAAGTAATGTCCATGTTTTACGCAATATCAAAATCACTTTTTTTTTGTTGGAGTGAAAATTCAGCACTTGTTGGTAAAAGTGAACGTATTGAATGCGATTGGGAAAAGCAAATAAAATCCGTCTCGGTACGGAAAAGCGTCCTATATAGGCTTAAGCAGGTCGTGCCCAGGCCCAGTCGAAGGCGAGCACAATCGAACCACTGTTGCCTTTTACGAGCTCTGCTCTGCGGAACATGAGATCGGCGAATCAAGTATTCATGCAAACCAACGGAAACCGAGCACTACACTTGCAGACTAAAAACAGCCAAAATACTAATTATTACGCACTCAGTCTCGCGTACAGGTTAGGATAAGAATAAGCGAAGTGAGGGTGGTTACAAAATTACCAGAAAAAATAGAACTGTCACTCTTTCCTGGGTATTTTTTCAAAGTATTCCGTGGATGATCATCAGTTAAAATCAAAGTTAAAACCGACGTTGGAACTTAACCCACTACCGCCCAGCAATGCCGTTCGGAAACAGAAAAAAAATATTTTATAGGATCTTTTTAGTTGAGTATTGTCACACTTTTAAAAATATCACCCTCCTGGAAACCTGAAATTTAATAATTTAGGCACTTTCCAAAGCTTAAAATTGCGTATTTTAATGAATAAAATCCCTCGAATTTCTCTTAAGCTGAATTTCCCTTTAAATACTCCGGGCTCTTATGGGTTAAGTTTAAAACGGAGCGTACTTCTAGGGGCTTGAGAGGATCCTTACAAGATATGCAGCGGCAGGAAATGGAAGAAATCGGTGTGTGCGGTAGCGCAGGAGTTTGCGTGTCGCACATTTGGGCATCATCTCCGCGCAGCATCCATTTCGGCGTGTCACGCCGCGTCAAAAGACGTCACGTCAAGTCACGTCAGTCGTGTTCGGGGTGCCGGTGGGCCGCCGCCGACATCGACTTACGGAGCCATGTGGGTGGAAATCTGGTTGCCCGGACCGGACCGACCAGGGGAGGACCAGGGGAGGACCGAAACGGAGGGGCCCTTCCTAGAAGGGACCCCCTTTTTATGCTAATTTGCCCTTGGGCCGGATGTCTTCATTTGCAACAATCGCCTCTTAAAACTAACAAAAAAATTCGCCCGCTCGGAAACCCCAAATGTGGAAAACTCCACCATTCGTGATTTTAAAAATCCCCAACAACTCAATCTAACATAACGTCGCGTCACTCAACGTAACTTAACATAGCCTCACTTAAGATAACATAACCCAACCTCTTTTAACCTTATCT
>Ga0058701_10005195_pt1 | contig 10748 bp, 10 predicted proteins | sample AgamicOrMae_FD_97039 | JGI IMG/M metagenome (GOLD analysis project Ga0058701, IMG submission 97039) | Agave microbial communities from Guanajuato, Mexico - Or.Ma.e | ecosystem: Host-associated > Plants > Phyllosphere > Phylloplane/Leaf | place: Guanajuato, Mexico | collected 2012-06-04 | reverse complement strand
GGAGAACTTAAGCTGTGCAGGGATATAAAAATACAAGGCAGAATCTATAGAATTTGTCCGTAGAAAATTAGTTGATTCTTTGACTCCACTTCGAAATTTTAGTCAAAATATTGTAAAAATATCTTAAGAGTTAAGAGCTGGAATCCCGTGATTTGAACCGAAGTCCTTTCTTGGAAACCGCCAAGTCTCATCACGGGCCCCGGAACCTGCGTTTGGGACCCGGCTAGCTAAAACTCTAGGCACTATAAATAATACGTCATAAGTCTCCCTTTGATAAAAAAATACTATCATTTTTAAATTGACAGTAACCAATCATGGTTAATACAAAGTTTCAATACGGTGGCAACGGATGAGGGGTGAGTAATTTCAGTATTTTGTTCTTTACCTCCAGTCAGACAAACACGTAGACTAGACAATGCCTCTGAAAAGCATTTTTGACTTCCATCATTAAGTGCTCCACATTTCAAGAGTGTAGTATATTTCCCCGATTCTTCGTTTCATTCGAACTTAATTATGACTTCAGTCCACTCTCCGTTACCACTACGATTAGAAATGAATACTGGGACTGGAAGACTGACGGGTAATGGAACCATTTTGAACAATCTCCGAGAGCGTAGATGGATGAACAAACAAAGACGTGCTGGTCTTAAACAAAGGATTTGAATTGGTAGGCCGCTTCAATTGGGATAACTGGTTTTTCTGAGTCTTAGGATACGTTCAGGCAAATAAGATGAAAATTTAAAAATGTTCAAACCTCGGAGGGAACGTTGCGACGTGTTACTGGAAGAAAATTTAGGTCACGAAACAGAGATGACCATTCATAGGCATACGCGCACATATGAAATATTTTAGGAGGTATTATTGAGGAAAATGTTGGGGGGGGGGTCAACAGCCTAGACTCTTTTCGTTAATGACAGATCAGAAAAAACATCGTTCAGGAAGCATCTAGTCATGTTGAGACGAGCTCAGACATTTCTGACTAAAATCGACAAAAGTCAGGAACGAAAGAGTTCGGAATTTATTGACATTGTCATTTACGGGATGGCCCCTAATAATTGACCAGGAGAAGCAGAAACATTATCAAAGCTGTGAGCAAAAATTCAACAATAGATCCCTTTTATCTTAGACGAATAAGATTCAACTGACTCATTGCATGTGCGAGCGACACCAAAATATGTAACCAATCAGAAAACAACGCGTAGAGCTAACTAAAGGCCAATGATATTTGGCCTTGTATGTAGATGTTTCATGTGTCGTTCACGTCGATTTAAGTAAAAGTTAATTACACACGAAACGTCAGCTCTCTCGTCTGTGAAGAAGTTGATCTGAGTGCAATCAAATTATTCGCGAAAGCAAACGGGGGATCGTTCCAGTCTTCGGTTTCGACATCCTTTAAGTTGAACAAACTTACTACGCTGACTAAAACATACGAGATCTAATTATTTCATTGCACCATGGAGCAACAGCTCCAACCAAAGATTCTGAGATCATAAAAAATCCGTGCATACTTGAACTTTACAGACCAGTAAAATTTACAAAAATAGATTAGGCTATAGCACTGTAAATTAGAAACGAGGGCTTTCCTATAACTTGTGTTCCACCCTGGTTTACTTTCCCATTAATTTACGGGAATTAACAACATACAATCGCGTAAATTAGGCAAGGTTAAGTTCGGTTACATGTTCTGAGCCTCCATTCGCCATTGCTCCGCTCGCCTGTCGCCAAGCCTGATGACGCTTTCTTCTCGTACAGCCGCGAAGAAAGCGGCATCAGGCTTGGCGATTGTTAAGCTGTCTCAACCAACATTGATTTACGTGACGTGCCAGGTGGCTCGCTTGGCGACGAGAGGTGGTACACAGGATGAAAAAAATCCCACCGTAAGAATTTGCAGTGTGGGTGGCACTATGTTTCCACGAACTTACATTGACCTTAACAACTTATAATTAAGTCTTCGATTTAAATTATTAGAAGGCCTCGGTTGATAGAACTACTGATTGTTAGATACTCGGTTGTGGGAGACGTGCATGTTATGGGATTGATGAGCGTTGACAGCGTGGTCGCTGTGGATCGGCTGGATGTAGTAGCCCATGCTCCCCATGCCCATGGCCGTCAGAGCGGGCGGTAATGTGGACGGCACAGTTGAAGGTATTCCAGAAGACATGTACGGGTTCATGTGATAAGTTCCCATGTTCATGGAGAGATTCGATTGGTTGGCGGTATCACAAACGCCATCCTGGAAAACCCATTAGCTTATTGTATGCGGGGAAACTTACTTTGACCAGTCCAGTGTTGCCAACTCATCTTTTCGCGTTCCCTCTGCCGCGACCAAAAAAACCCTCTCAATTAAAAAAAAAAAAACAAAAAAAAAACTTACTTTTTGTATGAAATTTACTGAAAGCTGAATGTAATGTTAAATTTTATGCTTTTATGCACAAAAACTCGAAGCCTTTTAATTTCTATCATCTATGACAACACTTGAACCCACCCCTTACTACTGTTGTTTCGAGACGGGAACGTTCTTGATGCTTAAAAAGGCGCTAGCGTGCGTTCGATCTCGACGAGAACAGCGACCTGCGGATCAGTCGCAATACTTTTTCCATGATTCAAGTGGATTATCGTGAATGTCCCCCAAAATATCCTCAAAACCTCTAGGGCAGAGGGATTCCTCTGAAATCTCTTAAAAAGTAAGCTCAAAACCTCTAAGGCAGAGGGATGCCTCTGTGGGGTATTTTCTCCCTCTGAGAGGTCCAAAAACCTCTAGGAATAGAGTGAAAACCTCTGTTATGGCAAAACTGGACCAGTCCCTAACAGCATGCCGGGAAATTTCTCATACTGGGTTAAGAAATTTCTCATAATTCGGTACCTCCGCGAGAACGATTGTCATGATCGCTGACTAACGCGCGAGATGAAGACTGAAAATGTCTTACCTGATAGAACATGGAGGCCATTTTATTGTTGTGATGAGACTGAAACATCACAGCCATCTTCGAAGGGGAATTACTGGAATAATTTGTAGGAAAGGCACTGGAGACAGTCTGAAAATAAACACATAGCACCTGAGCGTATAGCCTATTCACAGGCATTAAAAAAAAACCTGATATTTACCATACTGTTGCTGCTGTTGCTGTTGTCCTGCACGTAGAGCTGACGGGCGAGCGGATTATTGGCGGTATGTGTTCCGTCAACCAGTCGGTCTTCAGTCAGCGGCTCGTCAAGGGCGTCTTCCATCGAGTCAGCCAACGCGCCCAGCGTCTGCCTCACGCTGTGGTTCGCACCGGAGCCATGGCCAGGATCGTCCTCATCCTCGGAGCTATCGTCATCATCTTCCTCGTTTTTAGCGTGACAATCGGAGGAGAACGCTGATAGCAGATGGCCCTCATGCAGTTCATGCTCCAAATGAGGCAAGTTTCCATGAGACAGCATTTTCCCTCCCTTGACATAAACAATAAAATAAATACGCAGAATCAGTTTCCTGTGAATACTAGTTTTACTGCGGAACGAAACGAAAATTACCTGCATCTGATGAGACGGCATGATGAGTGAAGAAGCTGTCGAGTCCAGTAAGGATATATTCGGAGGCAGGACGGACGGCAGGCCATTGGCCGGGTACGACGGCACGTCCAGGATCAGTCCCGCTGAAGACGACGTGGGAATAGGCAGATCAGAGGGCAGGCCGGCCGAGGCAGTCGAGGTCGAAATCGAGGCCGGAGGGTGGGACTGGAAGGTCCGGCGGCCCGTGTCCGGGCAAGTCACTTCGCTGCCGTCGGCGTTCTGGTGACGACGCTTCATGTGCTTGTTGTAGTTGGCCCAATTGGTGAAATGACGGGGGCAATCGAGACACGCGTACGGCCGCTCGCCCGTATGCTGACGAGTGTGCACCTAGACACAGCGCGACGCGTCAGCAATTCTGATCTGATGTTGCCAAATTTCATGACTCCGTTACTCTTAAACGCGGTTGATTTCGTTATTTTTAGAGATAATTTAATGATCAGCCCCATTTTTGGATTGTTCAGCTCGAGAGCGATCCAAAACATACCCAACTTGCTCGGTTATCTCGAATGGTTTCCGAGTTGATCGCGGCTAAAAATTAGTGAAATCTCGATATCTGGCAACACTGGACGAAGCTCTCATTTTACTTACGGTGAGAATTCCCTTGAAGCGGAACCTCTTGCCACAGTAATCGCAAGCATAGGGCATCGCCCCTGTGTGGATACGGCTGTGCTCTCGGAGCGCGCCCTTTTCTCTGAACTGCTTCCCACACACGTCGCATTGATGGGGCTTGATTCCGGAATGCAAGGTCACGTGCTTGGCCAGCAGCCGCGGTGTTTTGAAACTACAACAATCGAATCGTAGGTTAGGTACAACGCAAATGTCATTTTTCATACCGCTCCGTCTCGCTTGAACCTTATTTTGATACAAACCATTTGCCACAAACAGAGCAGTCATGAGGTTTATCCCCTGTATGAGAAAGGATGTGGTAGTCCAAGCTCCCTTTAGCAATGAAACTCTTGCCGCAGATATCACAAATGAAATTCCTTTCACCAGTATGAACTTTCCGGTGGGTTTCCAGGGTATGTTTGGAAGCGAACCTGTAGGAAAGAGGGGGCAGAAGTCAAACAATTTGAAGTAAATTTCTGTTGAAAAAATGATTGGGAAGAGTGGAGATTTGAGACTTACTCCTTATCACAGTGCTCGCAGCGAAACTTCTCTCGCTCCGAACTCGGAAGATGATTTTTGTTATGCAGGTACAGTGAACTGAATTGCTTAAACCGTTTACCACACTGATCACAGCTGAAGGGCCGCTCATCCGAATGAACGGCTGAGTGAGATTGCAAAACAGTCTTTTGAGCAAACGACTTGCCACAAATATCACAGCTGAAACACAGAATGCAATGTTACCATTAACCCAGTTCATCCCAAGACACTGAATAGACTGTCAAAAGTCCGCAGACGGTAGATTAGGCCAAACTAAGTTCGGCTGATTCCACTGCATTTGGCTAGGATCAGTAAGGTTTGACAAGCTATGTTCTGTCAGGTTTGAATATGCAAAGGTTAGTTGGATCACGTTGTTCGTGTGCGATTATTCCCGACCAACCGATAGAATCACTTGCGATCAAAAGACACTGATACATACCTAAATTTCTTCGGATTGTGGTGGAGCTTCACATGTCGCGAAAAACTTCGATACCGATTGTATACTTTGCTACACTGCATGCACTTGAATACTGGTGCTTGTCCGTGCACGGTTTCGTGGTGACTTTTGAGATCGGGAAGGCTGTTCACCATGGCGTCACAAAGCACGCATTGCCACGGGTAATCTTCAAGAATCTTTGAGGCGGCTCTTTTGGACGCGGGCCCCGTTTTCTTGGCTCCCTTTTTGTTAGAGGACTCTGTTTCGCTAGCGCTGTCTTCCTCTAACCATTCAGCTAGAGTGGATACCCTGTCTCCTTCCTTTTTGTTTTCCGCGGGAAATTCTCCGTTTTCGGACTCCTCTGATGCAGAGTCTTCAAATGGAGTTGGGGAGCGAACTTGCTTCTTTGAAGTCTTCCCCTTGGCTTTTCCTGCACTGTCGTTTTTAGGACGTTTCGCTAACACAGTTGGCTCTGAAGGTGGCCTCTCTTTGCGTTTGATCGATGATTCGTGACCTAAAAAACAAATATATCATCTCATTTACGGATATAAAAATGTCCGCTCTAAGTGAAAAATTCAATCTTTTTTTCTTTTTTCTAGCTGTTTTGTGCTGACTGAAAAACGCTTGCGACAATAATCGCGATTCGCTTTGTCATAAGGTCTCTACATCGCCAAAACTCAAACTGTAACTTAATGTGAAAAGTTAATCCACCTAATTTTTCAAAATCTAACACAAAGTTTTAGATTATTCCAAAAAAATGTCTTGAAGTATTACATTCTGCTAGAAAAGAATGTAAAATTACACAGAAGCATTGCTTACCATTATTATGGTTTCCAGTGAGATTTTGCATATTTGCAGGAGCAACAGGTGCAGCAGAAGAAGATTTCTCTGGATTCTCCAATAAGCATTCAAGGAGATCTTCTGGATGCTCAGGGAGGTTGGATGACTTCAATTCTCTGGCAATATCTACAGTTGCTGCAAGTGGAAGCCTTTCACTGGTATCCTAAGAATTCAGGGAATAAATAAATAAAGTTGAGACATTACAAATAACTGCCAAAAATGATGATCTAGAAGACTTACCTGAACTAAGCTTGCTAGTGCATCAAGTTCAGGCTCCAGTTTTATTGAGGTTTCTTCATTTCCTGTTCCATTTGTATCAGAGCCATCTGCTGGAGGACTGCTTTTATTGTGGATAGTTTTGACAGCAGAAACACCATATAACAGTTGAAGTGTTGCTTGAGCTTTCGAGCAAGTCTCAAAGAACAGGAATGTATCATTCAGTTTATGAACACATTGCGCACAAATGGTTTTAGGCAAAGGATCCTCTGGATATAACTGAAATCAAAAAATTACAGGTGCCTATAAACAATTGTGTCTCAACAACTTTTTCAAGCTAACATTGAAGACGCAAAATATAAGTGCAAAGATGAAATATAATGCATGGAATTTGAGGAGCCACAAAGAGTAAAATGTACGGAGAATCAAACTTACAAAAGAAAGGTTATGTTTTCCTGGCTTGACCGAAACACATAAACTACTGGTCTACACCATACCATATAGAATTTAAATGCAGCAAACTAGTTCAATGCATCCAAGTTGTTGATTAATAGTGCTATTCCTTGCTAATAATCACCAAAATAAGCCTGGACATGAGTGTAAACAAAGCCCTGTTCTGACAGGATTCTTGGTACTGTACATATGACCCCTAAAGCAATCGCTCATCAAAACATCCGGTAGCTCAGGGTAGAATTACGGCTGAATTAATTCTAATTAAGCCATCTGTAACAATTAGGGGAGAAAAAGAACTTTGCATTCATTGTTTCACTGGAGGCACCTGAACCTAAAAACCGGAACGCAATACTTGGGACAGAGCCAGGTACGAGGTTTGCCTCTTCTTTAAAGAGACTCTTTTTAGCATTAATTTATAACTTACCCATATTTGCAAACACTGAGCTATCTTTTTGACGAGATTCATCGACTTCCCTTCATTGTCGTAAGCATCGACGTAACTTTCTGGTTTAGAAGCGCACAGTCGGCATACTGTTTCCATTTTTCTGAGCTCCTTAAACTTGAGTCCATTCGAAACACATCTTGATTACGAATCGATTATTGGAACAAGTTCCAGTCATAGTAACGCACAAAGTTTAAAAAAATATCCAAAACAAACCATGAGACTAGGGCTTAAACAAACCAAGCTCGAACTCATAACAAAAATAGTCAATTCAGCCAAAGGTCTCGTTTCGGGTCGACGGAGCCACCGAGTTGAGCATCTGTGGCGGCCAATCAGCGACAGACTTGAGTTCCGGCATCACCCGAACAGGTTTTGCCCCTCAACTCATTTCAGTGCCCTCAACTCCAATCTCCAATCTGTGCTCAACACCAGAGATTGCTCAACACCGACGACTGAGACGCCTAGCGGCAGAACCTATTTCGTCCGCAGAATTTGAATTCATCGCACACCCGTCAATCAAAGGAAAGACTCCTTGCATCAAACCGACTGGAAAACGAAAGCAATAAATGCTAATTGCGATTTACATTTTTTTTTCAAGTAAGGTACACTTCTAATCGAACTGTAACGTAACTATTCATACACGTACCGGTACCTACGTACATATTGTAACGTATTATACTGTTCATGGCATGAGAGGATGGTTCATGGAGAATATAACATCATTAGGACGCCTCTCGATCTTGAACTATCAACGAGGTCCGTTAAGTGACGATAACGTATTTCTTGTCTCCGTTAGCTCGCCGTGAGTCTTCAGGTCATTTTTTTAAAAATTCAACTCAGCTCACCATAAGGGCATCGCACCCAGAAAAAAAAAAGAGAGAGAAAAGCTATATTGGTTTTTCACATGAGAGAAGGGCGGCCCTTCTCTCATGGTTTTTCAATCATGAGATCTCTCATGTTTCAATAGACGGCAAATTAACTCAGCGGTTACGTAAGGTGCGTGACGGTGTGTGTAGGCCACAGGACTTCACGCGCGAGAATTGCGTTAATATTGGTGCAAGAACGAAAAAACTTAGGTCTTCATAAGAGGCAATTTCGACAACGCATCGCTCACCGCGGCGAAAGCATGAGGGAGCAGTGACCAAAGGGAAAAGGACACAACGAGAGCAGCATGCGATGTCCTGTTAGCATCAGCCCTTCGCAGATATTGATGACTATTTTGATGTTTACTAAATGGTTTATTTCAATTTCGATACATAAAAGTTGAAGCATATTAAAAGATGAGAGGGTGGGGTCTATTGCCCTGGACCATAAATAAGCATTTCATTCGTTCACAACTGTTGAGGTAAATGAGGTAGGCGTGTAAGGAGGTGCAGAAGGTCAACAGCCATTCTGGAGTTCTCTTAGATGACTCGTTTGCTCACTGACCACAACAATCATCTGCTATTAGTTAGATATCTTGGTCCCTCTCCCATGGTCACAATAGTTTGCCTAGGAAGTTCCTGCTTAGTGGACATAGTCTCTTCCCAGTGTAACGTTTTGCTAACATGGAAAATCACAGATTCTGGCAAGACACGAAGATTTGACTAGTTTCGCCGAATCGACGGTGAACTTGAAGCCATTGGTGAGCAATCTTAAAATCGAGGGGAATATAAATAGAAACTGGAGAGCAACCACCACAAGGAATGTAAGTCATTACAGCAGAATGAGTAGTAATAAATTACATTTAATTTTATTTTTCCGATTTTTTTGTGTGTACAGACCATCAGACCTTCATTTGCGCATCATTTTCAATTTCGTCAGCAACACAAAGCCATCGTCTGAAACTCGTGGCGTGGCGGGGCTTGTAGGGGAAACTGTGCCCTCCGAGTCATACACCCAGTAGGGCCGTTCGCTTCCACAGAAGAATTATCCACACAGGTCACCCAAACGGTTTAAAAAATAATAAGGATTTATAAAATCTCACAAAGGCTAGAAGAAATGGAAATGCTTCTAGTGCAACCTAAATTGATACAGCTAGGCACTACAGTAATTAAATACCAAAGGAAAATCTTTCGATAATATTGTTTACAAAATACATACATTCAAAAATCTCAAATAAAGTCAACGGCACATAAAATATAAGCAACAAATGCCATACAAATATTAGAAAGTAGTATAAGAACAAAGCTGACCCTTTTAAAACTGTAGGATAATAAAAATGAAAACAGTGATCACATAAAAAAACAGGACACATGAAACAAAAATGTAACAGCTTTTCCGAGCACGCATCACACATCGCACACTAGTTCATCGGCACACACTTCCTACACTGGCAGGCAGATTTACTCCAAACCACTGACAACGTCCACACAAACAGGAAACAGGAGGCAGGACACAGGAGAGGGAAGGGAGGGAAAAGAGGAACTCGCATCACTCGCAAACTTGACCACTCTTTATTAACTTAATCATACAGTATGTTCAGGGTTGGTTCAACCTGCTGGGTTTAACCTGCCAGTGATGGTCCAGCCAACAGCGCTCGTGTATCAGGACTCCAAATTGATTTACCTTTTTTAGCTACGCCCGCTACACGTTACACGCTACAAGTGCCAAGCCTCATTCAACCAGTTCACAATGAAAACAGGTGTCTTCACAGAGAAAATGCACAACTACAGGTAACACGTTGACCCTACTTCATTCATTTTTAACTTGTTCCACCAATGATGCCCACCGCTATCAGCCTTCAAATGGTACCCATACATTTTTTTCAAAATTTTATTACTTCAAGGATTCTTTTGTCGATGAATTTAACTCCGCCGAGAACAATGAACAACATAACTTTTAGTTTCAAAATTCGAAGGACAATTGACCGCTGTGTAGCAAATCCAGGTCAAGGGGGCCGGTCTCATCAGCCAGGACGTCGCTCAACTCGCTGCCCGCTGCATTTTGCGGGCCGGAAAGTTGGTGCTCCCGAGTTGCTAACTCCATCAAGGGTGCTAATTACGGCCCTCACTTGTGTACAATCAAATAATACTGTACAGCTTATGAATCACCATCGTCTTCCTCGTCTTCCTCTGTGTCAGCCTCGGCAAGCCACGTCAGCCACTGGTTCACCTGCGGCCGCACGAATCGACACAAACACGTTAGTATCCCTGTTTCAGCAAACCATGTTGCGATGTTTCGCGACTTCATCAAAGTTCCACGCGGCAAATTTATAAAGATAACTTCATAGAATAAAATAGGTATGAACGATCAGTTCAACAGCGATCGCAACTACGCAATACATGCGAGGATATCTATGATTCTAGGATGAGACACGATTAAACTACGTCACGAAACCTAAAAGCACTACGATACTTTAACCGCTTGTCGCATCGTAAGAGTTGAAACTTGGTTTGAATTTTTTTAAATTAACACGCCAAAAACTAATAGCCCTCGAATTTCAATCTTCGTTGGCATTCTTGGACAGCGTCTCCACTCAGAGACTGAAAATTTGGTGTTTACCTAGCCTTAAAAAGGGTTAACCCTCTCCTACACGATCCAATAAAAACTTTTTTTTTTTAAATATGAACGAGAAATGCGATTAATTTTCATATTGCAATAATTTTAAGATTTCTTTGGTTACACACTTCCCACTATTTATAACATTCTTTAAATACGCATTGAAACATGAAAATATTTTTTCTT
>Ga0058701_10005194_pt1 | contig 10749 bp, 5 predicted proteins | sample AgamicOrMae_FD_97039 | JGI IMG/M metagenome (GOLD analysis project Ga0058701, IMG submission 97039) | Agave microbial communities from Guanajuato, Mexico - Or.Ma.e | ecosystem: Host-associated > Plants > Phyllosphere > Phylloplane/Leaf | place: Guanajuato, Mexico | collected 2012-06-04 | reverse complement strand
CTGCCCGCGGCATTTAATCGCGGATCGGATTTGAACCGCGAACCTCAACCGAGTCTCGACACCATCACTGGCAACGTAGCAACGCTAACCACTCGGCCACCGAGAAGACATTCGTCGGCGGTGCTCGGAGGCGTACTTTAGCGACGAGGCCTCGGAGAAAGAAACAAAGAAAAATGCGACGAAAGTGAGAATCGAACTCGCGTCGCGAGATTGACAGGCGGACACGCTAACCACTCAGCTATTTCGCCACGTTGGTTCCGAGCAGAAGTGTATGCCATAAGAACTAAACCTAGTTCTTTCGAGGGTGGTAACAAGTCTCCCCACCGCATATTTGCTGCGGCTCTGACTAAAGTCCCAACTGCGCCAGAGCTGCATAGAGGAGAACCCAAAGTCTTGACCGTGCACTCCTCATAGGCAACCTAAACAGCACGCCGTCGTTTAGCTATTACCTAGGCAACGACTTTTCAGGCCCGAAAAACTGGCTTCGATAACTTATGGGGACATTTAAGAGCCCCAACAATAGTCGATGATCAAAATATCCAGAGAAACATTCGGTTACTTTGGTAAAGATGGAGGATTTTTGTGAGGGCGTGGCCCTTGCTTCTTTGCGTCTTGTTTCAAGATAGACTATACAAGGATCATTTATCTTCACAATACTAACGGAGTTTGGAATTGGTTTCTGACAAGTCTATCTCTTAAATCTAGAAACACGGCTGTCTCTAATGATTCGTCCCATTCAAGGACCATTTTCGTAAATTGTCAGCGCCTTTTTAATGTTGGTCGTTTCCAGCTCGTCTCGTACAAATGACGATTAAAAGATATGTGGAAAACAATGATGATCGCATGTAGACGGGCGCATTTGGTTGTGTGGGCCCATGAAATGGGGACAGAACCCATTTCGTCCGTGCGACTAAAAAAAGGGGGAGAAAAAATAATATGGACTTTGTAAAGTCATATCATGACGTGGTGTGCGCTGACTGTGCATTCCTCTACAACGGCCCTCGTAGCCAAACTTTTCAGTGATAATCGCTGCGAGAAGGGAACAACTGGCTACGAAAACCTCATTTTCCCTTCGGATCATTTGTGAATATATATCATAAAATGGTTTTGATTTGATATGACATTTAAGGAAAATTCCCCTCGGTAGACCTGCTACGTTGTCCCGGAAACCTGTGCGTTGAGCGCCGCATGTTCTACAGTAAAAACAAAACCCCCGTTTAGGGGAGTGCTATACCTGTTTTGGGTACGAAACTAAAACGGGGGTAGTACGTTTTTTGGTATTTTTTTTTCAAGATAGACCTATGTTCAGCCACATCAATGGAAAGGTCTCGCCGAGACCTTTCGAATGATATGGCTAAACATATGCCTACCTTGAAAAACAACCAAAATTCGTCCGCCGTTTTGGTTTCACACCCAACACAGGGAGAGCATTCCCCAAAACGGGGTTTGGTTTTTACCTGAAGAAGAAACTGGAGCGGACGGAAAAAAATGACTGGCTGTACTTTTAAAAGGAGTTCCGAGAAAGTAATGGGGAGTTACTCAGTGCGTGTTATTTAACAGCATCGTGTATCAAGTGCGAGATCCTGTGAGCGTTGCTCGGCGGCAGGCGCTCCGGTGCGTAAACGGAGGGGCTTACACTGCCTGCTCCTCCATGGATCCATAAAAACGACCTTTTGTGCGCGAAATGAGCACGCTGGTTTTAGCAGGTGGGGCGCGGTCATGCTCGCAAGGCTTAAAGACAACGAAATCGCTAAAACGCAGTTTAACCTAAACACGAAAAAGGTATTAACTTCACCATAAACCACGGGCGTGTCATTGAGTCTCTACCTTAAAGAGGTTAAGGCCTATCATGAAGTGTTGATTTCATTCATGTTCGGATTGTAGCACTGATCCGGCAAAATCTCGAGAATAAGCAACTCTTTCCTGGAGAATATTCAGACTTAAATTTTCAAGGAAGCTCACGGTTTGAGTAACTCTGCTGTGTAAAGGTGGCAACGAATTTGTTTCTCTTACCATCAGCAGCGCATTTCGTGGGGCTTCCAAAGGCTTATCAGTTTCCTAGAGGGTCTTTTGGGAGCTACAGCTGGTAAGGAGGGGGGAGGGGAAGGAGGGGGGAAGGAGGGGGGAGGGGAAAGAGGGGGGGAAGGAGGGAAGGAAAGGAGGGGGGGAACACAGACGCTTTCTCGGGCCACGTATCATTTCGCTGACAACAGGGGAGTATTTTCACCTCGCCGACAATACCACGAAGAACAGACTAGAAATCCGCCCGAGCCTTTCCGGCCTTCACTGCAAATTTCGAAGGTGGAATTTTAAACCCCTCGGGTTCCACCTTTCGTCACCAAGCCGCCAACGGACTGACTCTCAGGCGACCAACACTAACTTTGAATCAGTGAGTGTCTCTGAGATTCAATGAAAATTCACTGAATCTCAGTCGATTCAATTAGTGTTTCCAGAGGTGCTGTACTGACTAAAATTTAATGAATTTTCACTGAATCTCAGATACTCTCACTGATTCAAAGTTAGATTAAAGGTACGATTAGATGTCATACGTCTTGCTAAACTATAGCTCCGCTCAGCACGACGAAAGTATTAAAGAAGAAAACGCACGTTCCAAATTTTACAGGGTACTACTCGCTACTTTCCAGTGTACCATATTTAAATTGCAAATCTCACTAAGCGAGCCAAAGAGTGTATTTTTTCTTTTTCTGTTTTAGCTTTCGTTCCAAGCTTTCCTCTTTTCTCCAACAGAAACATTTTTGGCTTCCAGTAGAGGAGAACAGATGTCAAATGGCCAGGACACATACCTGCCGCTTGGAAAGTTTTTTCTCGCGGGTACCGAACTTTCCCGACTTTGTCGATAACAGGTCTTATCTTGTCAGGGCTTTCCGAAGTTTGGAAAATCGTCGCGTGCTAGACTTTTTCCACACGTCTTGATTTCTATAGACATTCCGGTTGTTCGGGCTTGCCTCTCCACGAGTTTGTATTTCCTACACTACAACAATTTATCTACATGGTGTTCGCCATGAAACTCAAAATGTGGGCTGCTCTTGCTTCCTCTCTCACCCATACGAGGCGCTGGCCCATGATACGTTGGCCCATAAGGCGCTGGCCCATATGAGGCTCTAGCCCATCATGCGCTAGCCCATATGAGGCGCTTAGCCCATAGGAGGCGCTTAGCCCATATGAGGCGCTTAGCCCATATGAGGCGTCGGCCCACATGAGGCGCTGGCCCTTGAGCGGGAGCGACCAAGACAGTTAAATGGGTAAATGAACCCATCCCCGTACAAATTATCCGTAATCTGATACGATGCACCAAAAATGATGAGTCTCTTCTCAGTGAGAAAGAAAAAACAATATTTTCTGGTCCATGCGGTCGAGGGGCGTATTTCATAGAAAATGAATATTTCAGGCGTTTATGAAATATAAACTAGAGCAATCTTCAAGGCGGTCATAAAAGGCACTCGCTCACTCCCGAAACAGCACCCAGAACACGGTTCCACGGTTGGAGAACAACTCTAAAGAATGCCTTTCTTCGTAATCCGAGCCCCCGAAACAAGGCTTGCGCCAGCGTTCAACGACGCCATTATAAAAAGAAATCTCGCCAATCTCTGGAAACTTTTCTGTGGGTGTGTTATCGTTCGCTAATGCGGCCTCAACAAGATCGCTAATGCGGCCTCTAAGCCAAAAACAAAATTTGAGGAAAAGAGGATAAGAGCCAGCTAATAAAAGGCGTGGGAGAACAGGTTAAAATGAATATACGATCAAGCCCAAAGTTTGACGGTAACAGCCAACAGTATCGTGCTTGCAATCAAGTCAACATACTTAGCCAATATTTTTACCCTACCGTTATTGATACAAGCGCAGTAACTTTGCTCATCGAGCGTCTAACGTTGAGGCGCCGTTTGAGAATGGGAACTGCACGGGCTGTAAGGAGGCTGACAGATCAAAGGTGTTCGTAACCCACTTACGCACACGTCGCTGTGACGTATTCATTCGTAACGCAACGAATGACGGACGCCTGTTCGTTGACAGGGACTTAATTCGCTCTACGAAGTAATTCAATTGTCGGAGTGGAATTCAATGAGACTGTGCAAAATCGAGACACACTTTCGAATTCAGAAATCGATCACTCGCTGGAGAGGGGCGGATGGGAGAAAGCGAGGAGAAAGCGGATGTTAACAGACGAAAAGGTGTTGGCTCAGGTTATGGAAATTCAAAGATAAGAGGTTATAACTTACGTTGGTGGGCCTTGCGTCAGCTTGCTTGTTAGATTACCCGAGGCAAATAATTTGGGCGGTTGTGGGTTCAGTTAGGAAAGTTTTTATAACGTTTCAAAAAGAGCTCGCTTTTAATATAACCAGGAAAACGATAAGGAAAACCGTCATGGATAGAAAACCTTGGCAAGGGGTCTGGAAAACCTTGAATTCCAGCCGCAAGGCCGCTATCCATTTCTTTTCTATTAAAACGAGTTCGTTTCACAGGCAATAGTTATTCAAACAGTTGATATATTAGGCTCAATACTAACCAGCAACCACATCAATTGTGGCTCGCGTTGAGGACGCGAAAGAAACGATGCCCGCGGCCAGCAATTAAAACTACAACTTTTAGCGTTGCCATCACGCACATTGCCCCTTAATGTAAGACCTTTGACCTTCTTAACTCCCGAGAAAACCTCCGAGTCAAATTCGTTCCTCATCAAGTCAAATTCACTCACCTTAAGCTAAGATTTACAGAGTCGAAACTTTTATCTTAAAAATACAAAAAGGAGGTAAACATTTAAGTGATGATCGAGCGAGCTTCCGTTCTTTGAATCTTGATAAGCAATCGCACGCATCTTTTCTCTACGAACACTCTTTAATAATTCAGAGTCTCTGAGATTCAGAGAAAATTCACTGGACTTTAGACTCTCACTGATTTAAATTTCGAGAGAGACAAAGTTAAAATCATAATTCGTCGCTTAGTAATTCTGCAAAGCTAACAAAAGAATGGACTAAGAATTCCCTGCTTGCATCGATAAAATTTACAATAATTTTTAATTAGGGTCCAGTTGCGGACTTAAGTTCTCACTGAATTGAATAATGACCTTAGAGCTGACACGCTCCAGCAACCTCTCCGCAAAGTTTTCGACGAGGGACGTCGGAAGGGTCGCTGGCTTTAGTTCACTGTCTTGAAAGCGTCGTTTTGATTAACTTAATCAACACATAAGTTTATCGATCTGAGCAGATCAAAAGAGCTAAAAGATAACAGCCTCTGGGGAAGTGTTTCGCTCTGTTTCTCGGAATCCATCTGTTCGGTTTCATTCAATATCTCGAGGAATCAATCCATTTTGCTTCCTAGAAACTAGAAAAAAAACTTTTTTTTCAATTAAATTAAATTTCCTTCGGGTATTTGGGAACAGAAAAGAAAACGTCGAAAGGAAGGCTATACTTCCGGGAAACCCGCTCCAAGAATAGACTACATTGAAGTTTTCGCTTTGTGACGCAAAAAGGAGACATTCTGTGACAAAAGTACTCCCACACTTCAGCTCAGCTAATAATACATCAAGCCAATCTTGATGACGAAACACAAAGTGACTCAATCTAACCTAAGCCAAACATAACCTAGCCTATACCAAACATAACCTAATTTAACCCATAACAGCCCAAAGTATTTAGAGTAAGATTTAGCTGAAGATTGATTGATTGATCTTTATTTGTCCATTTTACCTAAAATTAGGTTTTGGCATCGTCATTTTTAGGGGAGGACTTCAACTTTAGGTTTCTAAGAGAAATTAGAAATATTTTTTCCATTAAAATACGCAATTTTACGTTTTGGAAAATGCTTAAATTACTAAATTTCCGGTTTTCAGAGGGGTGATATTTTTTAAATTGTATCAATATTGAAATGAAAAGATCCTCTAAAACCATTTTGTCTGTTTCCGAACGGCATCGCTGGGAGGTAGTGGGTTAAAATGCATTTCAATTTTCGAAGGGCGACATAATAGTCTATCACCGATAACCATAAGGTTAACTTGGTATACGAGTATTGCACCCCGTTTGTAGAAACGAAAGGTGGATCACTAAAGCAAGAAAAATTCCACCTTAAGGTCGAGTGCTGGTCGAGTTCAGTAGATGGAATGCGGCTTTGATTTCCTTCTCTAATCTATTCGGCAGATGAGATCGATGCTATTGAAAATTACGATCGAACCGGTCTCGTTTTGGTTGCCTATAAGGAAAGAGGTGGAGTGATCGGGCTCCGACCTGGACGGGCCACCTGTCAGTTTTCGGTGACGATGCCGGTGGAGGTCAGTTGACGGCTTTCGATATGAACGACTAAAATACAATGTCCAGCCATTTCGAGCGCTTCCAGCGGAATGCCTCGTCTGAAAGGAACCGCTGGGCTTTTACAGGGCTTTCTAATTTTAAAAGCTTTTTTTCGTCAGAATAGCCGCTTCATTCAATGCGACTTGTCCCCTTTTCCACATATGACCCGTCAAAAGGTTGCGTCACAACATGACTTGAGATAAATAAAACGGAGTGACTATTCACACGCTGCCCCATTTAAAATGTATTAGGTTGCTTTCCGTGCGTTCATGTCACCTCACATTTAAAATGCATTATAGCTTGTTTCACCCACATCAAGTTTAACCCATGGTAGCACAGTATTTGGAGTGAAATTTAGCTGACGAGGAGTTCGAAGGATTTTTCGCATGGCATTAAGCAATTTTAAGCTTTGGATAATGCCTTAATGATTAAATTTCAGGTTTCCAGAGAGGATTTTTTTAAAATTTGGCAATACTGAAGTAAAAAGATCCTCTTAAATATTTTTTTTTTGTTTCCGAACGGCATTGCTAGGCGGTAGTGGGTTAATTTTAAACGTTTAGATTTCGACCTCTTGAGTTCCACCTTTCTTCACGAAGCCGAGCGGAGCGTTAGCGGATCGCGAGCGGAGAGATGCATAGGACGCTGAATCGTACCTTAATGTTAGTCAATCTGATGTGAACGCTCACCAAGCCTGAAGCCGCTTACTTTTCGGGGGCAGTCTGTTGTCTCTGAGAGGAACAAAAATTGTGCTTGTTCCTGTCCTTTTTATTTTTTTATTATTACATTATTATTTTTTTTTTTTAGAATACATCCATTTTATTCTCTTTTGTCAGTATTTTCCTGTAAATGTTCGATTGACTTCGATAGTTTTACTTTAGTTTTGCTGGTTTCAAGTTCCCAAATGGTTTCTGGGTTTGCTGACTCGCCTGTAATAAATTCAAAGTATGACCGGCGAGCCTCGAAAGGGCTTAGCGACACTGTCAAAGTTCAAGGTTAATTTGTCGGCCTAACTAGCACGTCGGATATTAAGTTAACCGTAACGAAGTCAGCATACCATGAAGGCGCACATTAGGCACACACCCCGTCCAACTGATTCTATTCTCGACTAGAATAGGACGACAGGGAGAGGGGCCGGGAGGGGGGGTGAGGGGGGGGTAAAGGGGGGGGGGCGAGGGGGACAATGCCTGGAGGCATTGCTGTACAAAGGCAGACCTCTACTGTACCAATTACGCGCTAAGTCAGCGTTCTCAGAGGTACCACTTTGTAGCCTGTTTGCAGCGATAAAAAAATACTCTTATTATTTCCCAATTTGACTATCGATTTTAAAAACAATATCCTCCGAAAAGAGCCGGTTTACAAGGTAACGTTGCCTCGTGGGACCAGACGAGCTAGCACGCTTTTTTACTCCATTTTTATCGTGGGTTTCGAAACTTCCGGAGGATAAAGACACGTTGCATAAGAAAGGAAAAAATAAAGGAAAAAATAAATCTCTGCAGGGATAAAGACTGGATACAAACAGACGCTAGTCCACGTCCGAAAAAATTGACACGCTTACTTTGAGAGCAAAAAAAAAACAAACTGGAATCGCTGCTTTTAAAGAGAACGGCGCGACTAACTGAAAAGACGTATTTCTACGAAGAGGAGGACGAATCAACTATGCCTTTAATGTTTTAGGTCGTCTTTTTGATTAGTTTAAAAACGTACTTAAAAAAAAGCTTCTCATCTCAGATTAACAATACTAACAGTAACTAGCGCGTATGAGGTTACATCAGCTGAACGACTGAAAAAAAGCCCATACTGGTAAGACCCAAAAGAAAGGTTTTGTGTTGCGTGGGTTAAAAAATGTTGACAACAAGTGTACTGAAGCTCTCCACGTGATGATACGCAGTTGCTCTAAACGACACGTTCTAGTATGTTTGTTTTTCAGGCATAATGATTCATCACCTATGATTAACGTCAGGGTCTCTGAGTTATTTTATGGGGCGAAATATGCGTCGAAAACAAACATAATCAGTGACAACGGCTAAAAGCACCATTCCACCCCGATTTGCTGGGTTACTAATCACCGGGTCGTAACTACTACCACCATTACCTCAACCAGTGTTGCCGGGTTAGGCGAAATTAACCGAGGTAAACTCGAGAGCAGAGGTAACCTAGCCACAGTACGGTAAAAACAAAACCCCGTTTGAGGAGTCCTATACCTGTTTTGGGTGTGAAACCAAAACGGGGGTGTTACGTATTTTGGTTATTTTTCAAGATAGCCACATGTTCAGCCATATCATTCAAAAGGTCTCGGCGAGAGCTTTCCATTGATGTAGCTGAACATAGATCTATCTCTGAAAATAAGGGAGCAGTGCGTATTTTGTTTATTTTTCAAGATAGGCCTATGTTCAGCCACATCATTTAAAAGGTCTCGGAGAGAGGTTTCCATTGATGTGGCTGAACATTCTATCTTGAAAAATAAGGGAGTAGAACGTTTTTTGGTTATTTTTCAAGATAGGCCTATGTTCAGCCACATCATTTAAAAGGTCTCGGAGAGAGGTTCCCATTGATGTGGCTCAACATAGGTCTTTGTTGAAAAAGTACCGAAACGCACTACCCCCGTTTCATAACCAAAACATTAGGTATAGCATTCCCTGACACGTTTTTTTTTTTTTACGTTTCGGATCTTTAAACAATCCAAAGGTTTATTTGACTAAGTTACTACGCCTTTGGCGATTATAAAGTAGGGAACTTTAAACTTGAACTCGCAAAATCTAGCAATCCTGATCAGAGACCAAACTTGATGGAAGAGTAGTAAAGTAAAGCGGACTTTTGCGGACATAAACTGTCTCTTAGACGAATTGGCACAAGAGCAAAGGACGTGAATACGGAGCATTATCTTCGCAGTCCATTTTGCCTTCAGGGTTGTTCGAGACGTCGACTATATTGGGTAGAGAATAGTAGGATGAAGTTGGTCAAGTCCAAAGTTAGCCATTTCCGGAAGCTTCACAACGACCGCTTCGCGCTTCGCGATGCGTAAAAACATTGAACTTCGCAAACGCCTCATCCCTTCTCTTTCGCTAATGATTCTCCGCCTATTACATCTCAAGCATATCTCCCGGAATTTCACGCCCAAACAGATGGCTGCCTGGAAAACTTGATGATTTCAGCAAAGGGATTTGTATTACTGAATTTTCAACTTCTCTGTATGTTAGCTTACGTTGTAAGGTCAAGTTAGAGGCCTGGATATACTAGAGAGGCGGCTTTGAGGGTGCTAAACCTATGGGCGCCGCCATCTTATTTTCGACGTTTCTTCATAAGCTACAGTGCATTCCATGGTCCCAGAAGAAAGAAGATGGCTTCCCAATGCCTCCTTTCTGGTATATCCAGGCCTCTAGGTCAAGCTATGTGTGGGTTACGGTAACGTAAGTTAGGTTAAGCTGTCCTCGCTCAACTCGGTTTAGCGACGAAAGGTGGAAACACAAGATGAGAAAAACTGTATGAAATATACAGTGAGCGCGCAGCTAGCAACACGGTTTTTCAGCGAGGCAATTCTTCAAATGATACCGCACAGATATTGAAATCGTCATCTTCCTTCTCTCTTATGACGTAATTCAGGCGCGCGCCGCCGCGCGCCGCCGCGCGCCGCCGCGCGCCGCCGCGGCCAAAACTCTTTTGAGTAGGTGCCAACTCCAAGTCTGTATCCCTTCCCCCAAAGAGTATTGGCACTCTCCCACTAGGACTGCCGCTCTTCTCTTATCCAACTATTTCTCTCTTTCCGTTTCTTACCGATTCTTAATGCCCCATCCCATTGACTGAGTAGGGGGGAGGACTCGTATCAGTCTCTGCACGATATATCTGAAGGAGACGATCCGATCTTCACTCAGATTGGATTGATTTAGATAACACGATCAGCCTGGCTTGTCGAGGCTGCGCCCGAAAATTCTTCTTCTTAGGACCGAAAAGCACTAGAAGGCTACCGCACAACAGAAAGCTATTGTATTGCACCTCCGAAAACCGATCCGCTCCAACGAGAGCGGAGTGTGACATAAGGCACGTAAGTCACCACAAAGCCTCCCGAAAAAAAAATAGGCCGAGCACGGTCCCTCAAGTAGTAAAGAAGGGAAAACCTCGTTGCGATTAACGTGAACCCTTTTAGTGAAATGAAAATTTTCGTGGATGTAAAAATCACTTTGATTTCAAATGTAACAGGAGTCAAATAACTGGTTTGAAAAAAAAATCAGTCTAAATATTCACTGAATTTCAGTTATATCGTTCTTAATTTAAGTTCATAGAAATTGAAAATGATGTCTGAAATTCAGGGCAAAATTGGACTGAATTTATTTTCAGATCAGTGATTTGACTTTTGTTGCATCTGAATTCAACCCACAACAGTCCAAAGTAAATGGAGTGAAGTTTAGTTATTCGAAGGATTTTTCCCATTAAATTACGCAATTTCAAGCTT
>Ga0058701_10005193_pt1 | contig 10749 bp, 7 predicted proteins | sample AgamicOrMae_FD_97039 | JGI IMG/M metagenome (GOLD analysis project Ga0058701, IMG submission 97039) | Agave microbial communities from Guanajuato, Mexico - Or.Ma.e | ecosystem: Host-associated > Plants > Phyllosphere > Phylloplane/Leaf | place: Guanajuato, Mexico | collected 2012-06-04 | reverse complement strand
TTTTTCTTTTTTTTATTTTTAATAAATAAAAAAAATTATTTTTTTTTTTTTTAAACAAAGATAAAGAAAGAAAAAAGACAATACAAGGCAAACTTCTGAAAAAATTCAAACAATTCGTTGCTAAAAGTTGAGTGAAGGCCTTTTAGGAAGGCGTATAACTTATTGTTGCGTATAAATATTAGTGTTCCAGGTAAGACCCTATTCCCAAATAAGGCTTTAAGATCCTAAAATAACCCATGCCTCAATGTGCATCAAATTGTATGATGTTTGATAACGATAAACAGAACTGAGGTTGGCCACGGTCCGATTAAAATAGACGGTGATAATTTGAATTTTTCAGATCCAAAACAAATTGTTGCAGGAGCAACTAAAACGGAGTAGCATTGGGCACCTCGGCCAAATTGCTGCATCTGGGCCTCAGAGGAATATTATCAAACTTACTGTCGATTTTAAGCGTTAAATTTCCCATCTCTGCGGTTTCACCTTGATCCAACCTGTCAACGCATTACGATTTATAGCCACAAAAGATTTAGTGTATTGGCAACAACCTGGGTTAACCAAACCTACGATGCCGTATGTGAATCATGATGAAATGAGCAGTTATAGGGTGGAAAACAGAGCTGCAGCGAACTTTAACAGCTGTAAATCAAACGTAAATCAAAAGCGGCAAGCTGTAAATCAAAAAGCAAGTTGCGGCTTAAATGGAGCGGCTTTCCAACTGAAAGAGAGGCCGACTAATCTTTTTTAAAACAAACGAAGCAATCTCATTCCACGTGAAAGAGAGAGACAAGTGTGAACATTTTCGTGACAGGGCCAATTACATTTAACCAAGAAAAACAAACGATTCGATCAGATACGCCTCTTCGCTCCTCCCGAGCGCAGCTTCGACCAAAAATAGAGTTGTTGGGTCGATTGTGGACATCGGGTGCCGCCCACTGAACAAGAAGAGGCGCAAGTAATTTCCGGCGCAGCGATCGCGCGCGCTTTTTCGAACTGTCAGTGAACACGGAATCAGTTACGGACGGGGATGCCCCGCACCAGTTTTTTTCTTTTCCTTTTTTGTGCAACACTGACGCATGTCAGCGGTGATGCTGCCTCGAACTTGTAATTATAGCCCACGAACAGCATTCTTGAGTGACAATTTATACACACTGCAATCACATTCCCCTTCTTTCCTGGGGGCGGGTGAAAGGTGGAGAGGTGCATTTCCTGAGAGGAAAATATGCAGCTGTTCGAATAACGAGTGAAATCATTCGCACTGTTATTTTCAAAGATTGAATTTTCCTCTTAGTTTCATTTTCACATGCCGATCTCAAAGGAGTGCAACAGACAATCAAGTACGTACTTCCATTTTATACCACTGAGCTTTTTAGTGTTCACGAGCCCATGCAAATAGTTTCTTCTCTCATAGTAATTTAAGTATTTACAAACTAAAATTTGACCTAAACATGACCTAACTGTGAAGATTTTTTTCCATAGTGTTCCAAAAAATTATTTTTCGGAACTTCGAGGGAAAATTTTTGCTTCGCTCGCATTATTATTATTTTTTTTTCCAAACTATTGGGCAAAAATTTACATTAACCTTGAACCTAGGTTGACACACAAGTACAGTAGCCTTCTACACAGCTACAAGAACAGTCAAAAATATCTTCAATAATAATAATTTAGAAAATACATCTTTATGAATAATTACTTTATGATAATAACATTTTTTTTTATAAATATTTTTCAAAAAAATAGACGGGTGGGGATCAAAAGTGAAAAAAAAAGGTTTAAACTGAGACACCTTATCTGAAAAATGCGGAAAAATATAATTAAAAACAGGCATAGAACTGATAAAAAGATAATAAGAGAAACTGAAAAATAGACACAGTAGCACATCTACCCACTCAATGATCGATGCCATCTCTCTGCTAAATCAATAGCATCGCCTATAAAGAAAGCGGCTTAAATCAATCCGATAAAAAAGTCGCAACTACTGTACGCTCTGAAACAAGGCTGCATTAAATTTCCAAAATCTCAGCATGTTCAGAAGAAGTTATCCCATTTATTTCTTCGTTAATCTATACCTAAATACAAGATTCATCCTCCGACGGGAATCGTTAAAATAAAGCTGTTTTAAATTTATGGTGCTAACAGCTCGTTTACATGAGAGATCAGACACTAAGAGTCAGTACGTGAGCAAACGATTCGCCCTATAAAGCAGTCAATTACTTACACTTACTCTGTGTGGTCTTTCCCGCGATTTCCTTGCAGAATTTGTTAATTTCAATAAACGCGCCGAGCTGATAGGAGGTCGTGACCTTACTGACCTCTCTGTCACACATCAGAGCGAGGGAAAACGAGGAGTAATACATATCCCCCCCCCAAATGGCTCTCGTTGTTCATGGCTCCAGGCTTCCATTGCTAGGATCCAAGAGCAATTAATCAGGAGCCTTAAGTTAACAAAGTAACTCTTACTGATGTCCGATTTTATTGTAGGTCTGCACTTAAGCAATAGCCAGGATAGTAGCGTTTTTTTCGGTTTACAGTCCATTAAGGACAAATATATTCGCAAATAAAATGTCCCGTTTTTTTGTTTTTGTTTTCTTTTTTTTCTGAGATGCGGACATCGCTTCAATGTCCACACCTTCGTCTACCGAAGATACAAGTCTCCCAAAACCTCGCAGGACTTTTCAAGTTCGCATATGTTAACAAAAGACTCTGATCAGCTAATAACTACTGATAACTTGGAAGTATGTCAGTGAAAAAATCCGGTCGATTGGTTAACATTCCCTTTTGAGAGGACAACTACGAGGGAATAAAATCGTCGCAGAATTAATTGGTTAATAGAAGACCTCAATGCTTCTCACATCCCGAGATGAAGAAAAGGTTTCTCCTTTGATGAATGAGTTTTTAAGACCGTTTCGAAAGAGACGCAGACCGTTCTTATTAGAAAACATCCCACAGACGGCTTATGAATGGTGCATCAAGACAATTCTCGCCAGCTATTTCTCGCTAGGCGACTCTCGCTAGGCGATTCTCGCTGGCGACACACGTCGACGTCGGGCAAAGCACGTTCATGTTGTCGCTATGCGTGATGACGACCGTGCTTGTACCGCACATCAGCGAAACGGATTTTAGTTTTTATGCACTGTAGTCCTCAGGAAAAGTTAACCTATTTAAGCTAAATGCTTTTCATCTCTCTCCCGCTAATTCATTGCAGCATGAACCATTTCGTTTAGCTTAAATGTCATGGAGTAGAAACGCGGTAGATGCAGCACTAAAGCCCATGGAAGGTGGAACCCGAGGTCCGAGGTAGACAGTGGCCGAAGTTCTTCATTGAGAACAGAGCAGGTGCACTAGTTTAAGGTAGATTATTTTGGGTTTAATTGGGTGTTATTAACCCATAACAGCCCAAAGTATTTAGAGAGAAATTTGGCTTAAGAGAAATGCGAAGAATTTTTCCCATTTAAATACGCAATTTCCAGCTTTGAAAAATGCCTAAATTATTAAATTTCAGGTTTCCAGAGGGTGATATTTTTTTAAATTGTGACAATACTAATCTAAAAAGATCCGCAAAAACATTTTTTTCTGTTTCCTAACGGCATCGCTGGGCGGTAGTGGGTCAAGTTTGAAAGTACTAAATAACTCCAACCCCCTGCAACCGGAACACGTCCATGTGTGAGTCGTTGGTGGTTGCAAGAGAAGAAGGCAATCAACCCATGCATCCCAGTGGGCTGTTCTGGACCTCCAGCAAATATTTTTCAACCATGGAAATCTCTGCATGATTAGATTACGTATAATTAACCCATCACATCCCAAAGTATTTGGAGTGAAAACCTCAAGAGAAATTAAAATGATTTTTTTCTATTGAAATATGCAATTTTAAGCTTTCGAAAATGCCCAAATAATTAGATTTCAGGTTTCCTGGGGGGTGATATTTTTTTAATTGTAACAGTACTGAACTGAGAATAGATCCTCTAAAATATATTTTTCTGTTTCCGAAAGGCATTACTGGGCGGTAGTGGATTAAATTATCGGCAAAGTATTTTCGGAGTTCTTAAAGGAAGGATATAGCAAAGATGATGAAGGACATCGCGAATCCCAAGTAAGAGTGCGAAGCGGCGCTTAACTTTCTGTTTCGATAGGCGGCAAGTCGGCACGCCTTAGGATACATTTCCTTTTCTATGGCTCTAGCATTCCTCGTTCTCTCTTTAATCTCCTCTTCACTTCTTAAATTTTTAAAATTGCGGTTTTCTCATTTTTCGTTAGCGTTTGCCGGAGAGCTGAACGGAGTGTGATGGAGTGATGAAAAAGGCACCTAAACAGTCAACAATCATGATACATCTCAAGCTTATTTGTGGCAGTTACTGCTTGTGACAAGTAAGCGGCGTCAGGCTTACAGTTAGGTTAGTTTGGGGTTCATCTGTTTGTATTTTGGTTCGTATTTTGATTATATCTGAAGATAGCCCTATGTTCAGCCATATAATTCGAAAGCTCTCGCCGAGAACTTTCCGTTGAAAGGGCTGAACACACGTTTATCTTGAAAGATTATCAAAATACGTTCTAACTCTGTTTTATTTTCTCGCTTAAAACAGGTAAGAACTTCCCGAATCAGATGTTCTGTACTGTAGTGTTGTGGATCCTATAATATAACATGAAGTAATAATGTTAATATGATATGAAGAAATATAATATGAAGTTATAATATTAATACATAAGTATTATGTATATATGTAATTTAATGGATCCCATAATGTAATATAAAGTAATATGAGTAATCAGGGTGGAACACATGAGGAAAATTCAGACTTTCAAACTATCAGTGTAGTTCTAGTTGTAAGTTCCTGATGTGTGATCCATTGTCATCACAAAGTCCGGCCAACCTATTTTCCAATGTCTTCTCAAAAACTAAACCAGCCTGAAGAAGAAACCATTAAGCGAGCTGCCAGCGATGACTCATGATAGTGTGGCCTCGGCGACAAATCCATTGTTGAAAAATGGATGGACTGTAGAGAGTAGAGTACTTTCATCAGGAAGGCACGGATTATTGTTGGAACGAGAAACCTACTAAGTAAAAGCGTGCAGTTGCATTGTTGCAAATTCTGCGTGCGCACAAGGCAACACATGCATCGTGAGAGTCGAGCTGTGATCCACGGCCACTTAAAACCAATTTAGAAGGCGTCAGAAAAATTTTCTGACACGCGACTTCATCCGAAAGCACAGCCTTACAGAAAACAAGCATCTTCGGAAGGAGGAGTCCGTGTTACCTCAATGCTCTCACGTCGTCAGCAACAATTTTTTCACTGAAAAAAGTAAGTTATTAAGGTTTACTAAAAATTAGTAAAATCAAAAAATGCGACAGCCAAATTTGGCAAGTAAACGCTAAACAGGTTATCTATAGTAAACGTTACCGTTACAGAGGAACGTTTACTGGCTAATCTGGTAACGTTCATTAACCAGTTGGCTGTCGCTTATTTTACTGATTTTTGGTAAACTTAACTAACACAGTTTTCTCCGTGTTTTAAATACTGTATTATTTAAGGTCAGCCCAGAACAACAGAGGCGATAGCCGGCTGATTATCCAGCACTGCAACAACAGAACTTCATCGGTCTTCGAGATGGAACTACTGAGAGCGTCCATGAAGTGGCACCGATGTTTCTTGTTTGAAACTATAAAAATATCACTTAGCTTAGGTTTCGCTAGGTTAGGTTACGTTAACGTTAGGTTAGGTTAAGTTAGGTTAGGTTAGGTTAAGGGGTCGTCTGTTGGTGTCTGCGAGATAAAAACGGAGAAAGTGCGCCTACATGAAATGGCAACAATGATTTCAAAAGGTCATCCTTGTTTGCAACAATGAAAGTCTGATTTTCGCAAGGTTGTTTCCTCGGTGAGTGGGTCAGCTAAGCGACGTTTTAGCTAATTACATTGTTGACGTGTTTTTTCCAAAAAGCTTCTTGAAGTTCACTTTCTTTCCCCGAGGCAGACTGGGTCGGCCGACCTCCCGCGGTGGCCGCGGAACGATAATGACTCTGGAGCAAGCAAGTCTTCCCTGTGGCAAAATTACACAGAGTAAGTCGTCCCGTCCTGCAGCATCGCGTCGGCTTGGATAGTAATGAGCACTCGTTAGACACTCCTTCCCAAAACGAAATTACTCTTAAACTCGTGAGCATAGAGCTCACCGCTTCAGCTGCAACTGCAACTTGCACGCCGCCTGCAACCAGAGAGTTTACGATGCAGACGTGGTTAAGGGAAATGAATTGCTTGCAACTTTTTACAAGGAGTTGTCTAAAAACACTGAATGAGGGTTTATCTTCGCTGTAATGGTTATCAAAGATAAAAGACACAGTAAATTTGAGAGAGTTGAATTTTTACTTCATCTTAACCTCCTGTTTCGACTTCCTAATCAGGTTTTCGTCACCAAGTTGAGAGGAGTGACTTCGGTAGCATTGGTAAATGTAGGTTAATTTTACTCAAGGTTTGCAAATCAGGATTCTTGCTTTTCGGCGAATGAAACTGCCGCTAATAAGAAGAAGCGGTACCATAAGAGAGCGGAGGCGAAGCGAGGCACTCAATCGTCCTTCCTAACCGCGATTAATTTGTTAACCGGTAAAAATAACTAACTTATCAGCCTAAAACAACTTAAAAATCAACACGAACATCGTTTCTTTAAATTGTTCAGCTCGAGAGCGGTCAAAAACATACCCCACATGCTGAATTATCTCTCATAATTCTTAAGTTAATCGTGGTTTCTTAAATAAAGAAAAGCTAACGTGAAATCTGTCAATATAGCTTTTCCTAATCAATATACTTTCTATGTTTAGCAGGTTCACAAAATAGGGCCGATTTGTCAGCCTTTCGAAATTTTTTCGCCGAACTAAAAACGCCCAAGAAATTTTGATACATGATGCGTGTGAAAGCATAGAGATGCACGAATGCTTTGAGTTAGCCATGCGCAGGACAACCCACATCCGCAGGTTGATGACAGCTATAATGTGCAAGGAAGCTACAAACATCTAATTTAAATTAGGCTCACAACTTTTGATTATCATCCCAAGCGTCCACTTTCATCAGTATGCAGAGCTGGTTCCTTGGATCGAGTAGCATTTGAAAGCTTTTGTGCGATCCTTTTCGATTTCGGAAGACTCTATAAATCCTTTTTGCAATTCAACAAAGCCGCACTCTTTTCTAGGATAGTTAAGTATCGTGTCCGTTAGAAGTGCAATTTCTTGTGATACAAGGTCGTGTGTGATTAACCATTGCGTGCTCTCCAAAGTCAAAGCCATTTCTGCAAATGCAACACGCAATTCAACAATTGCACTACATAGGCTAGAATCCAGTTCTGCAGCAAAACTGAAAATCGCCAAGTTCTCTCCTCTTTATCCCAATCCCTGGAGCAACACGGCTCGCAGGTCATCGTTTTGCCTTCACTTCGTTCGCACAACTAAGAGAAAACGGAACCAGTAACTCATGATATCCTGTCTTCCACTGTGGTGTCATACTTATTCTACACTTGTAGTATTCGCTTCATCTTCCATGCCTGCTGCGCTTGTCATCTGCCCTCAACTCCTCTGATTATCTCTCAATCAGCGATTACGATGCATCTCCCCAACATCAGTCACCAAAAATCTCACAAGGAAAAAGTGTACACCAATCATGTCATGAGGAATTTCTTCAGCGATAAGTCCCTTCGATGGCGAATCTAGGATTCTCGATAATCAGAAAACCAGCTACAAAAATACGTCAACAACCTCTGAAATGTTTACTTTCATTTCCCTAGTTGAATACGATTTCTTCAGCATTTTACCTAGATCCTCACATGCTTTCTTCAGCAGTTTTGTTTTACATCCAGCAGAAACCACCACACCCCTGCTTAGTGCTAATTCTCACACTCATGTCTTCTCTCGATGATTACCTCCGCGCTTTAATGAGACTCCTCAGCAGTTTCATCCTAATGTTCAACTGTTATCATCAACAAACTCTCTTTATTTCCAGCAGCGAATATCTCTCACCCTTATATCTGGCCCCCTTCAGCAATCCCTGAGCGCTCTCATCCAAGTCGTGAATCTCTTCAGCAGTGTCATCCAGGGGTTTCCTCTTCTCCTGAACGGTCTCCTTTCGTCTCCTCAGCTATTTCATCCCTGTCAATCCGCATCCTCCAGCAGTCTCCACCCTCTCTCAGTCACTTCCAATGTCTCCCGCCATAGTTCAATACGATCCTCATCAGGTTCATCCTCAGCAACATCAAGTTTCCTCAGTAGTCCTCCATCTTCAGACGTTTCTAACACACGTCTTGGGACATCCCTTCTTCTTTGCTCTAATCCGATCCCTTCAGCAGCTCCAGCCCATGACTGCCGACGCCGACAAGTCAAATCACGGAAATATATCCATCTGTCATCAGCACTGAGCTGTGTCCACCCATTTCAAGTTTTCCAACATTAATCGTCTCATGATTAAAAGAGAGCAAAGTGGCTCGCCCACGCAAAACTGAAAGTGGTTTTGGAATTTGTTAACTTGGCAATAACTCGTCCAGTGCTGCCAGTCTAAAGCAAACAGGAATATCTTGTAACTCGTCAACATCCTCTGGACAGCCGTAGCTTCGTTCGTTATAAGTGCCATAGTTTCACAACTTTCCATTTTTGCCCCCGTAATTATGCGAACTGGTTTCCATTAGGTGTCACAAATGATTCCTGCATCTCCCAGCTGCTTTCCAAACGGAAGGCTGCCTGGTATTCACAGCTTTTAAAACCTACAAGCTGCAAAATTACTACATCAAGAAACGACATTTCGATTTTTACAGCCAATCACTTAGCTCAAGCAGTACATTTTTTAGACGCCGATGTGTGCACAGATTTACAGTGCTTGCTTAATAATATTTGCCGTTCACGACTTAATGGAGTTATAAAACTAGTGAAACGCGCAAGTATTTTCATTTAAGTATGGGCAAGCGTCATCATTGGAAGTCTAGTCAATATAATGCAATCTCTTCATCATAAACACCTTTATATCCTGGAATCACATCAAAAACTTTGATATATTCTCCATAAATTCTTGTTGGCGCTCACAAGAGAAATGTGATTTACGGTATGAATAGATATATCAACGAACAGGACCGGTTCACCACAACTGAATCGGTTCAACCGAAATCGTTTCCTAAAATTCAGCCGATAACTCACAGTTTCAGAAAATAGAAAAGGCAAGATTGTATACGCTTGTTGTCGCAGTCTTCAGCATCTAGGATGCGGAATATCTACAAGTTTTATGCACCTTAAATACTTATTTAATTTAAAGATACACACTAGAATAATGTAGGTACCATCTGTGGCTTTTAGGCAGGATATTTTTTCGACTGTCAATCTTGAGCTAACTCATCATACAGCTGGTCCTTGCCTTTCTTTAACAGTACTGTTTCTTGGAGAGCGGAACTAACTAGAAAAACGGCAAAATTGCCTTGTTCACAGATGTCCTTGACACGAAACGCCCTTTTTTCTGGATGGACCTAAACAGAGTTAACGGCGTCTTGTTTTCGTTAAGCAAGGACCACACCTGCAGCTCGCTGAGAGCTCCCGGCTGCGGTGCAGTGCAACTAACAATAAGTGGGCCACTGCACAACGTTTAGGCTGCATCTTTTTTTTCCGCAGAGCGACGATGCTTCCACATTACACAAAATATTTTTTTAAGAGAACTCACAAGATGTTGTTTTTTTTAATTATTTTTTTTTTTTAATTAAAAGCAAGTCACCAATTTTTATGGATGCGGGAATGAAATGAGGTCTCATGTGGAAAACTGTCCTTAAAATTTCCGGGAACCCAACTTTTTCTCGGAAACAAGAATGGAAAAACGCAGACCGATTGCCAGTTTATTACAAGCACCAAATTAATCCGGTTTTGACTAGTCAATATCCACCTTTGGTAAAATTTGATATACCACGCGTATTGACATTGATCAGTTAAGGTAGAGATATCAAAAGACGCCATAAACAAACGGGTTAAGTAAGATTCTCCCATAAATGGTACAGCTAACGATCTTGAAAAATAACCACTAATAAATAAGTTGGTGTTTCCATAGTTCTTTTCATGCCTATCGGATACATTACATTATACATATACAAAGTACGAAAAGGTTTATCGAGGTCAGCAACAAAAAGATAATACGGCCAGATGGGACCAATCGCGAAATCTGAATCAGGTCCAATGTTTTTCCCGGAAACCCAAACCACTCTGAAATTTCTCAAACCACTCTCGCGATCAGTTGGAACTTGGAAGTGTGCAGTGACATTCGATGGCGAAAATAATCCACTCTCATAACGAAAGTGTAATTCAGTCTCAACAAAAGGGTTCGGTCCCTTGATATACTGGGGCACGGTCGGCCGGGACGCCGTCAAAGAGAAATTATAGCTCATTGATTCTCTCAGGTCGGAGACCTACTTATCAATGGTGACCTTTGCATTTGAATACAACTGTCATCCGAAGAAAGGGAGTCTAGTACACTATGTGTCCGTGCTATGACCTAAATATGATAGTTTCGGTCAGCGGATTTCGCACTATTCAATTATCTGGCGGACTTTGCGGAAGCAGGGAGCGGGATCTGTAATCCTACTGACCTTTACGCGAATTTATCGAATGAGGCTCCGCCCAGTCGAGATACGTCGTGTCACCTTTTTTTTGCACGGAAAAAATGGTTTTGTTACGGCAACAAAATTAGGGACAACAAATAAATTTTTTGTTGCTGCAACGAAAAATTTTGCTGCAGCAACCAAACGTTTTTGT
>Ga0058701_10005192_pt1 | contig 10752 bp, 5 predicted proteins | sample AgamicOrMae_FD_97039 | JGI IMG/M metagenome (GOLD analysis project Ga0058701, IMG submission 97039) | Agave microbial communities from Guanajuato, Mexico - Or.Ma.e | ecosystem: Host-associated > Plants > Phyllosphere > Phylloplane/Leaf | place: Guanajuato, Mexico | collected 2012-06-04 | reverse complement strand
TTTGGTTATTTTTCAAGATAGGCCTATGTTCAGCCATATCATTCAAGAGGTCTCGGCGAGAGCTTTCCATTGATGTGGCTGAACATGGGTCTATGTTGAAAAATAAGAGAGTAGTGCGTATTTTAGTTATTTTTCAATATCGACCCATGTTCAGCCATATCATTCAAAACGTCTCGGCGAGAGCTTTCCATTGATGTGGCTGAACATAGGTTTACGTTGAAAAATTACCAAGGTATGCACTATTCCCGTTTGTTTCATTCCCAAAACAGGTACAGCTCTCCCTGAAACGGGGGTTTTGTTTTTGCTGTGCCACTAATGAAAAGCATGTCTAAGACCGTGAATGCTTGTGAGACTTCCCGGAGGATGAATACAAGAGTATGATGATATCAGTCTACTAAAAATTTTGGCTGTTAAGATTAGTTCGAACATAATGTGTACCAGAAACACTGGAGGAGCCAGAGAGGAGCCGAGACAGTTGAGCGCTCGCCAGAGGCTGGGCAGAGGCTTGCCAGAGGCTTGTCAGAGGCTTGCCGGAGGCAGCGCTCTGCTCCGGTCGCCAGAGGCGGGCACGTGAAGGCTAGCAGCACGCGATGCGAGCTCTAACAGTGTTTCCTCGCCGTAATCGCTGTGCTGTGCGTCCAGCGGCCGGTTTTTTTAAAAAATACGACAATTTGAGTCGAACGACTTAAGTCTTGGATCGGAGAGCGCCGAGTCGCGTCACCGCTCCGACAGAGTCGGCCGATATCGACAGAGTAATCGCTTCGTGCGAAATGTCGGCTGGCCCCATTCCGCCTCCATCGCCTTCTTTTTTCGAGTGAATATTGGTTTAGATGAGTTGCGTGTCTTGCTCTGAGACACGGGTTACAATTACTTGTCTCAAGATGCTTTCACGATAAATATACTTCTCCCGAGACTACGCATCATATAAAATAAAACTATTTTTTTATTCCAGGTCCAAATCCATCAATACTCAATACAATAGGCCATAAACTATTCCTTTGGTACTCCAGAGTACAGAGTTAAACCCCCCTAAAAATGACGATTTCATAACCTAATTTAGGTAAGACAGACAAATTAAGATCAATCAATCATATGGCAGAATATTCTATTAATATTTTAAATGAAAGCTGTTAGTTCATAACCATCTTTACCCAAAATTAACATTTTTTAAAGTAATAATAAAAAAATTAAAAAAAAACAACCGAAAGCCGGCCAATATTTGCAAGGCCAAGGGATTTAGAGATTGCATAAACCGCTTGTTTTCGCGTCACCTATGCCGAAAACAGTTCAAGATGTTTAACAAGTTTTTTTTTAAGTGAAATTTTAGGTCTTTATAAATTTTAACACACATGAAATCATCCTACTATTTAATCGCATCGCAATCATATCAGAGAAGGATGTTGTGTATTCAACTAATCTTGCATGTTATTACATACAAATGAGCCAAAATTTCTGTTAATATGTTATTTTTTTAAAAGTAAAATAACGAGAGGAAGGGAAATGCCGTACATGGTACTTACAAAGACCATAATATTCGCCTTTATCGATTGATTCTAGCTTTAAAATTGGGTGACAGCGCTTGGGATGCGAAAAGTCGTGAGTTCCTCGAATTGAATCTCAACTTTTGCGGGAGTATAATTTTGCTAATATACCCATATGAATGGTCCCGGGGCAAACAGACTTAAAGTAGTCAATCATTTTTCAATATTATGGTTTTACATTTTGTGCGATTTAAAAAAGTCATATCATATTCTTGAAATAGATACCTCAAAACATTAATTTGCGAATGCACTCTGCCATAGAACGCAAAATCAAGAAGTGTAGGCCTATGCTACGGCTTTTTTGGCAGTTTTATAAGTAAGACATCATGTAAGTCCGTCGATATAAATTTCATAATAATGTAAACCGTGATCACGCGCACACAAAAAAAGGATCAAACATACGAACCGGACAATAACTTCCTAGTATATTTTAATTCAGGTACTTGAAATGTAATCCTCCTGGTTGACTGAAAATATATGTAAAACCGCGTAAAAGAAAAAAAGTGATTAAAAATTAACCGAAAATAGCGTTCAACCAAGAAAAGACTTACGGTACCATCGCTAAAAGTTTGAGGTTACTTAAGTATCCTGCACGAAGTACAGTGGGCCGCAGAAGTCATGACCCCTGCTTTCATGTATTTCTTATGGAAGCAAGGGTCATGACTTTTGTGACCCACTGTACGTCGATTGTTAAGCACATAAAGATGACAAATATGCTTTCAATTCACGGCGGCTGGTCGATCGGAACCCGCATATTAAAGATTATCTCTCGAAAAAGTTTATCTCGAGTGTCCCTCCAGCCGCTTGGCGTTGCTGTTGTCTCCCATCTCAGGCACCACATCAGCGCAACGCAGCATCCCGCGTCGAGTCCGAGGATGGACCAGCCCAGATTTCGTTTTATGGGAGACGAGAAATATGTAAAGGGGAGATATAGGTACCGCCCTAAGCACTTAATAATAACATGTTATTAAGCAAGCAGGACCGGACCAGGCCGGCTTCCTCCGAGCCGGCCATCCCAACGAGGACAGCCTTCAAAATTTAGACGATTCCAGTTTTTGGTAGGAAAAGGATCCGAAACAACTCATTGTCTGTCAAGCGATAGTAAAAACTGTTATTGTTATCTTATTCTCAATAGATGCTGTGCTAATAAAATTCCAAAAATGTTTTTGGAACTGAGAAGATTTTCGTATTTGGCTGAAAAAGATCTTTCGCAAACTAGAGTCGGCAGAGATCAGAAACCTTCCTGCAGTCGTCGTTAGAATAACAAAAAAAGTGCCATCCAATTGACGGAAATACGTCAAAAGAAAAACTGAAAATCAATGAAACTGATTGTATAAAAAAAACCTTTTCCCCTAAACTTTGTTCGGTAAATTGTCAAAAAATAAACAATTTTCAATGTTGAAATATTTTTCCCGACTTTGAAAAGCAGCAAACTGGGAGCACTGTTTGAATTTTTTTTTTCACGGTAAACTTCCTTGACTTGACTTCAACATCAAAGAAATTCCTATCTTTGGAGGAAGAAGTATACTTCCAAATACAAGAAGAAAAATGTAAATCTTACAAAAATGTTCAAGAAAAGCAAAACAAGATTTCACGGAAAAAAGAACAGAGGAAAATCAATACTTCGTACGAAAGGATCCCCTTTAAGTCGGAACACTGAAGTCAAACACAAATTGGAAAGTTTGACGGTTTTTCCATGATGAAATTCACAATCCCAATCTACTTTTAGGAGATAAAACAGCACGTTACGCGAAGACTTAACATTTGTAGGATTTCTCCAAATTTTAAACTAAAACGACTTACAGACGAAAATTTTATACATGATCGGAAAAGGTTTAAGAAACCAAATCATACCCCAGTAAAAGTAAGTTCACGAAAATTTTCATTGGTTGATGTCTAAGTATTCATTGAGTATTTCAAAAAATGACGCTTGGAACACGATTTTCTTTCAAGTTCCTCACGCCAATAAAATTAGCTCTCCGATGACGACGTTCTACGATAAAAATGTTTAGTCATCTCGAATAGTAACGTAATCTTATTCTGGAAAAATATCAAAGTGGCCGATAAATGAGTCCACACGGCTCCTTGATTTTAGAGTTTTTATTTAAATATCATGAAAATGATGGCTGTGACAACTTCAAATTGATATTGCACAGAGTGGTATTGCAATACCGGTAGTTTGTAACATTTATATGTAACATCAGTCATTATATGTAACAGTTAATGTATAGTCTTATATATGACCATTGACCATGATTTTTCTAAAACTCGGTGTTATTTTAGATGCGCCCTTTTTTCCAAGTCAATGTGGTTAAAATTATTTTCGGAAAAGGTTCGGAAAACAACTAAATTCGAATTTTGGTACTGAGGAGATTAGCGAATGTTAAACCCTTTCTTTATGCTACAGAGTCCCACAAGCAGCGTACGAGTCAACGAGTGTAAAACTCGAGGTCTGACGCATCATAGTCCAGCCAGCGTATTATTAAATCCAAGAGTGCGAAGCCGACAAATCGAACCTTTCTCAAACTTATTTATCTTTCCGCCCGCTCATTATTCACGTCTCTCGATTCATCGTAAAAAAAAACAATAATTAAAATAAAAATGTTTCTTTGTTCCTCACCCGTATGATTCTTGCCTTTTTTCTATTTAAGAACGATTTTTTGTTCTAGTGTGCCAAACTATTCGAAAAAAAATCTGTTAATGAATAGTTTCCCCTTGAAGGTGAACAATCTGACTGCTTGAGAAAATCACTTAATATTTCATTCACACGCTTTATGGATCTTATTTTTCTTTGGATTATTGCGAAACTTATTATTTTTTTCTGACGGATAAAATTGGTTATGTACAGTACGAGCAACATCACTCGGTGGTAATAGATAAATCTGAGGCGAAATGCAAAACTAAAGTTCAACGTCATGAAATATGGATAAACATTGAATTTTTGTCAACAGAGATGATCTGTTTTGTCATAAACCCATATCTACAAATAATTTAATGATCCCAGATATTAATCATTTAAACCAGTAAAATTACAATATCGAAGTGTACATTACTGAATGGTTTTAATATAAAAATAAAATATTAATCTGGTTTATATAGTATGAATAGTGCGACAGGAGAAAGAACATGTTCATATTCAAAACAAACATTTTTGAACTGTCGAAATTTTATATTAGTGTTGTTAGTATGATATCGTTAAAAGAGCATTAGCTTGTTATTAACAGTAAAGCTATCTTCTGTTCATTTATACAATTACTTCGTTGAAAACATGTTAGTACAGTATTGAAAACACCATTGAATGAGGCATATTACAGAATAGTGAGTGATTGTAACAAAATGCGTTAATTATCCGACATCATGCAATCATTGCATTTTCGAAAAGCTGCATTGGTATATCGCAGGTATAATTTCTTTTTCAAAGACACGAAGCAAGATATTTTGCCTCTAATAAAGTTTGATAAGAAAAGTTCGGTATTTTCACGGTCAATCAGCAGAACTTCACATACAGCGTATGTACTTTATTGGACATTAACTTATCCGAACAACTTGTTCATCTATAGGCGACTTCATCGCTTATCGCAAATCTTTCACATCTCAAAAATAAGAATTAAATTCAATTTTGTCGATACATTTAAACATGAACCTGGACTGCAAATGCACTCAGCATAGACTTACATAAAGGTATGGAGGACCAAATGAAGTTTTGGTGAATTTCTATATCACATTTCCTTATGGGAAACGGTATTACTGAATAACACGATTCTGAAAAGCTAGTGTGGCTCTAAATCCCCATCACTACATTTTGAAGCATATGACAAAAATGGAGTAAAAAGAAATAATAAAATAAAAATGATTTTTTTCCTTCCAGATTACGGTGTAATTAATGTAAAAAGTTTAGTTTTCAAAACAAATAGCTTTAAGTATTCAGCCGTTAGAAATCGAGAAAGCTTTTATTGAGCTTTAAAGGGGAACGTATACAGTTCGGAGAAGCTGATTAACAGCACATAAAATACCAAAATTTGAACATGCCAAAAATTTGTGATTTGCAATTATGGACTTGCTTATTGGATTGTGAACTTGCAATGAAGCACGGAGTTACCCAGTATAACTTAAAATTCCTCAATCATAAAACGATTCTTAATGTATTCCGTATATAAGGCCTGATGAAATTCTATGTAAAATAATTTCTTTTTTAACTAATAATTTCCACTTTATTTTGGCAAAGAGAACAGTGAAATTAAGATCCGGTCTTGCACTATTAAAAAAAACTAATAAAGTAATGTCAATAAATGTTCAGTATGAACAATTGTATTTCCTCTAAAATCAATTTTAACTAAAGTTTTAGTTGGACAAAAAGCAAGAAGAGGAATCAAAAAGAGGGCAAATAGGCAATTAATTGACTCCGACTGGTTTTTATTTCACAGAGCTATTTCTGAAAAATGAAACTCTACCGCGGAAGCACTCACTTAAATCGATACGGTTCAACATAATAAATCTAACAATTTGTTGGTACGGTTCATCTACTTTTCGTTTTAGAATTACCACGAAATATTCAATAAATTTCCAATTTTGAAATTGAAAAAATAAATAAAGTCTATATAATACGATACATATTGTACGTTTAGTGTTTATACGTACCACCGGTACTTCAACGTAGTTTGGAAGCGGAATACAAGAAACACGAGAAGAAATTGACGGTAAAATTGATCGTGCGTAAGCAGGGTTGCTCGTGAATGAAGATATTCACTGGGGCTAGTAATTATAGCTCCGGTAGCGATAGGGGTTGCGCTCCGCTCTACAAACACATAATTAACCGCCGCGGAGCCACGGCTACTACTTCTATACATAAACAAAGTCAATACAAATGTAACACCGCGTTCAGGTAGTTTCTTTTGTCAGGTTCCTAGCTGACTATTTAGAATGTAAAAATAAAAATTACCGATTTCGTCTGGTTCCTGACAAGAATGTACACTAATGATAAAAATTGCCGATTCTGATTAATGTTTACGCTCCACTAGGAAAAAAGTTGGACCAAACAAGCATCTTTTTAAGAATAACTAAAGGTTAAATTTTTAAGCACAGGTTTGACTTTATTGATTTAGCAATACTATAGGTTACGCATCTTATTTTGAATGTCACTGGGTTATACTTTGCATGAGATATCGTTTCATTTGAACTATGGAAAATATTACGGATTTTTTATTTCTACATCGGATAGGCCTATTAAACTGTTTTGCCACAAAAGGGAATTTCAGGTTTGAAACACACAATCCTTGCTCATGATGACCAATGCTTTTAGCGATCGATCTGGTGATCGTGATTGTTTTTTGTTTGTTTGTTTTTTCGCGTGGACCTAAATGTATCTCGAAGGAATTGTAAAGGTATTTACCATTTCACTGTGATGATGGTGCAGCAGAATGTTGACGGTGTTTGTGGGAGCAAGCAGGCCCCCGAACAGTCGCTAAGGAAGTCTACCGGAGAACGCTCCGAAATCTCGCCAAACTCCACAACTGGACCGTTAGCAACACCACAACCATGGCACTTCACAACACAACCTCATGATGCCCATTCACTTCGCTATCACACTATCACACACTACTGCAGCACACGCGAGAGAACGAAGAACGGCGGCGTCCTGAGGCCCACGTCGACTAGGTTCCCTGTGCTTCGCTTGCCGTCCAACTTGGTCGCTTCGAGCATCCCGCGACTCTGGTGAGGCGGGCGGGCGCACCAGCTCAGCGCCGCGCCGCGCCGCATCCAGCCGCGAGCGCGAGAGGCGGGGAGGGGAGGTGGGGGCGGAGCCTGCGACGGGACGCCTCAAGCATCGCCGCTGGAAAGGGGAGGGGAGGGAGAGCAGCCGCAAGCACTGCCAGCGGGTGGGGGAAGTCTACTAGCTGGAGGGGAGGGGGACACCGGAGGGGAGGGGCCTGGGCTCGCCACACGGAAATTCCTTTCTTTATCAGTTGTCCTGCGGCCGTGGGCGCCACGGGGTCGTCGCCTCGATCACTGCCCGTGGCACGGCGCCCCCACGGCGCCGCCAAGCGCCACTTGTAACCACTTCCGCGGCCTCCAGGTCGTTTAACCGTAACTTTCCGCGACTTAAGTCTTATCAATAACTGTCGTTTCTTTATTTCTAAAGCGAATCCATGAAAGTATTTTTACGGCTACGATTCTGGTACTGCCCTGCTGGATATTAATTGCTGCAATGAAAGTATCTTCCAGCAGCACGAAAATAATGAAATAAATAAAATGATATAAAAGAAGCTCCAAACAAAAGGATAACATTTGGCTACAACACTTTCCAAAACGTTTCTTTAGTTAATTGAAGGTTTTGGAGATTAGGTGGGAAACATTGCACCACCTCTTCACAAAACGGACATTCTCTATTGACCTACTCAAAAGTCATCTGAACCTCTTCTCTTGTTCGGGACAGGAAACAGGAAGCTGATGCCATTTGTTTTCACGAAACAATGAGCCAAAATTTCCTTTGTCCCAATAAAAAACATAAACCACTGTCGACAGAACCCTACAGTTTTATGCAGTTCATCCTTACCCTCATCCGCATTCAACGGTTTCTACAGCAGCATAAAACAGTAACTCCGATAAACATGATACTCCCGCGGTTCCCTATGGAATCACGAAGGAATTCCTTTTTAGATTCGCTTTAATTTCGCGTTTCGGAACAATCAGATACCGTATCGATTTTGGCTTCGAATGTCGAACGCGTTCTTTTCTGATACAGCCGTAACGAAGAGATATTAACTAAACGTCCTAATTGATGGACGTTTTAAAGGCGTGCAAAAACAACGGCGAGTCGTTTTCTCTCCATAAAGCACTTTACGAGAGGTACTTAAAGGCAAGTGGCCACTGCAACGCCTGCCTTTTCCCCGCAATTTTCCCTTTTGGACTTGACAGCAAGGCAAAGCTCGCTTGACACAGCAAGCGAGCGGCTGTCGAGCGAGAGGGCTGCACCCGGCCGGCTGTCCGACAAGGAAGAGGGATTTCTCCCCCAAAGAGAAGAGATTTCTCCTCGGAAAATAAGAGCCCTTTTTTTTTGTTTCCATCGAACAGCCCGTGTTGTGTATTCCCCGTGGAGAAGAAAATATTTTTCTCTGCGAGTTTTATCACTGAATAATTGGATGTGGCTGCAAGTTGACGGAAATAGCTACTCAAGAGATATGCAGACTTTGTTGCGTCAGGCGGAAGTTGCTCTTTCACCGTCCGACACCCTACGACGTCGTCAATCAGCACCTCGGTGAAGTCCACCTGTTCGTCGGCGCGGCGCGGCGCGGCGGAGCGGCGATATGGCCGCGCGTCTTTTTTGCGGACAGGTGGAGCTGTGTCCACCTGTTTAGTGCATCTTCTCCTCTCGCAAAGTATTGAAGCCAGCGGGCCGGCCGGCTCTTGCCCTCAGGCTCTCACGACTCAACAAAGACTTCACAAATCCTTCATCATTGTCTTCACAGGTTGCTGACGTAAATCGCACAAATCGAGACTGTTTTAAAGGTTGCATTCTCTACTTTTGGTGCACTAGCTTTTTAGGTCGGAGTCGAGCGGAGCTTGGTATCCGGAACCTAGCGCAACTTAACCTAAGTTATCTTAACCTAACTTAACCCACATTAATCTAATTTAACCTAACATAACCTGACATAACCGGACTTAATCCAACTTAACATAACCTAACTTAACATCACCTATTGGTACAAAGACTGATGCTCCTTTGACTTTAGACTGAGCAGCAGCCTGCCACCACAAGAGTAAGCGGCATCAGGCTTGGCGACAGCCGTTCGGATAGCGACAACGAAGCGAAGCGCAGGGACCTAATGTTCGCGGTTGTGAATCTCATAGTCTATAGTAAACGGTTAACCCACGATAAAAGACAGGAGGCAGAAAACGCATTTTAAAAATTTTCAGTGCAGTTATTCCCTCAGCCGAAAATTTTGGGATTCTGAGGCTGCCGTATTCAAGATGGTTTCCTCTCAATAGAGTGTTTAAGTCCAAGGAGGAGGTGAGTCACTTCGCAGTGTGGAGCCGGTTGGTCATCTCAGGAAAACGACCGATCATTTCCCAATAATTGAAACAGGTCACGTACTCCCAGCAAAAATTGCTTTAATTCGCGTTTCAATTGTCGGAGCGGGCCGCCTTTAATTGCAACAGCAACGCGACTCAACGCAAACGCACGCCAGGCGATAACGCCGAGCGAAACGCCAATAAGCGAGGAGCAAACTTGATTTGCTTCAATTCGCAATGGCGCCGCACCATTTGCGATTTCCACACACATCTAATTTGACGACGAGAAAAAATTGCTTTCACATTTTTTCATTCACTGTCCCATTTTGTTGCGTTCTACGTTCCATCGCAAAATCGGCCTCAAACCTAACCTATCGTCACCTTGTCTCATAGCTGATATTTAGTTGTCTTGTAGCTTGTATCGTACTGTTCGGCTAAGCCCGATGACGCTTACTGGTCAGCAGTAGGCAACACCGAGAAGTGAGGTTCTGCGTTGGTTTAGAAAGCACTGCGAACGGGGAGGAAATGCTTGGTGCAAATAAGCTCCATTTCAACGGAGACGGCTTACATGTAAGTCCGAAGTTGCAGATTTTGAGCACGCGAACAACAGAGGACAACGGGTGATTGTGTTTTCTCCGAGGCAGGACAAGCATTCTCGGAAAGGTGCGGCCGCTTCCCGGAATAAGAGGCAGCCGTCAATCACCTAGCGAAAATCCATGAATAAACAATGATACCGAAAATAAGAAAACTTTAATTACAAAATGACACCGTTAGAAGATGACCGTGTTGGTCGGGCATGGCTCGCCCTGGCCGGGCCCAGCCGCCTATGGCTTTTGCCTGATGGGAAAATTCATGGCCCGCGGCCGCGATGCAGCACACGCGACGCGGCCCGGCCCGGTCCGGTCCGACCCGGTCCGGTCCGGCCTGCCTTAGGCGATCGCCTGCTCAGGAGGCAACACATTACGATTACACCCACACAACTGACGCAATCACATAAAATTTGACCACTACTCTCTCAAAAATAGAATCGAGGAAATTCCGATACCTGTTGGACCTCATCTGATCTGCACAGCTGAACCGCTTACCTGCAACATACAGAAACACAACTTTCATAAGCTTTATCTCACGGATTTGTACACAGTAATAACAAAACATCCATTTTTTTCAAACGGTTCCCAAGGAATGCTATACTAGTTTTGGG
>Ga0058701_10005191_pt1 | contig 10752 bp, 7 predicted proteins | sample AgamicOrMae_FD_97039 | JGI IMG/M metagenome (GOLD analysis project Ga0058701, IMG submission 97039) | Agave microbial communities from Guanajuato, Mexico - Or.Ma.e | ecosystem: Host-associated > Plants > Phyllosphere > Phylloplane/Leaf | place: Guanajuato, Mexico | collected 2012-06-04 | reverse complement strand
CTTTGTTGAGACGCACAGCGCAAACGTGCAAAATGGCTTAAGTGTAGCTCGCCATGTAAGGCCCGGGTTGAAGAAGCGCAGTTGTTGCTATCTCATGCTATTTCGTATCGAGCTCAGATTGATTCATGATTTTGGAGATACTTTAACGTGACATTTTCACGAGACGAGGACAGAGAGGAGGAGGAGGAGACTCCTTGGAACGAAAGGAGACAGAAACAGAAAAGGACGATATAGATCAGGGCGCCTCTCCGTTATGCTCAAAACTTTATATTTCGACGGTCTCTCGGTGATGTTTTTTTAAATCCAAGGGGGTAATTGGTGTCATGCCGTCTTTAAAAGCACATCAACACAACATTAAACATTTTGGGCTAACTCGAGATTCTTTGTCAGGAGTCTTCCTGCCAATAACATTCAAATATAAGTATGATATACGAAATCAACAAATTATAAAATGTGAGGTTTACATAAATCAAGTAAATTTAAAATATTATATATGAATATCGTGGTATTGATATTCTCAAGATAATGTTAATATACCCAAAACGACAACCGAAAAATCTGAACCCTTCAAAGCTTGACTTTGACATGTCATATGTTGCCTTTTCAAAATATTTCCAAGAAAACCTTTTTTTTTTGGTCTGATCAGCAATATCCTCGCTGCCTGCTAACGACCGCTGCGCCACATACATTTATTTAAAGACAGAGAACAATAAGGTTGTATGGATATAGTCATCATGTCGATGTTACAGGCGTTACAGTCTCACTATGTTCCGTTGTCTTCTCCGTTGTAACCTGTTGTTTCTAGACCATTAAGCGGCGAAAATGAAGCGGCATTAGGCTTGTCGATTACAAGGTCAACTTAACCTAAAGTACGGTTAGTTCATATTTGCCTTCTCGCTTCGCTTTTACTATTCATTGGACTTGGCGCCGATATTAAGGTGTAACACAAGATATAGGAGACTCGACGTTCACAGTTTACCGTACACGTTCACTTCGCCGATCAACTGGGCTCCTTACACGAAGGAATGGTTATTATTTCTGAATCAAATCTCACCAATGCCGATTAAATAACAATAAGACATTAGTTCCGAGCCATTTGTTTATGACCGTCCAATAGGGTAAGATGCTTCACGCTCTTCTATTCAAATTGAAAACGTACAGAGAACCAATGAAAGTACCATTACCAGCAGCTCGCTTCAACGCCGAAGTCCCCGCCTATCAAATCGTGTTTACCAACACGCAGCCAGCATGGAAGCGCCTCCTAAACGCTGTGTTATGTACATCATCTACGATTAATAATTCCAGACACTATCTTTTAGCGCTAAGATAATCATCAAATTGTTGATCTTTGTAAGTGCGAACCGATAAGCCTGCTTACAATGTTAGTGAGCTCCGTATTTCGCACCAGTTGATTTGCTACTTTCAACAGAGTTAGAAGTGAGGTGTGAAAACGGAATATTAATCTCACTTTTTCTTGGTGAGGCGAGGTGAGAAGAGCGTGTAAATAATCGTAGGCTTGTTTCAAAAGAGCTATAGTTTTGCTTTGCTTTTTGTTTTTCTGCACGGCTTTATTTTTTTATGTATGGACATTATATTTCAGCTTTGGTCCCCAATAACTTAGCATAATTCACATTATTGATCGTGTAAGCTATCGTAAGTTAACCCCGGTCGAAAACAAAAAGCTTCTGTTGGGAATAGGACAGCCCTAATTGACAGCATCTAAAATTCGATGAGATTCTCATAAACAGTATAATTAGCTCCCTTTATATGCCATTCCGTTTAACTATTTTTGAATTATATTAACTTAAAAGATAACCAAGGCTACGAACGTGGAACTAATTAATTGATATACAAGGAGCAGAACTCTCAATATTGCTCGAAGTGTGATTTTTTAGACGTTTTACAGGGTTTGTAAAATAAGTTCCGGGAATCGGGCTACCGCGCCGTAACGATGCGCTTCCCGCCGGTCTTTGTGACCGTGGGTTGGAGGGAGGAATGTGTTTGAATCTGCCTGGGCATCGTCATTTGCCTCCTGCCACCTGGAGGGTGAGGACAGGGCGCGCAGTTCGTATATGTCATTTTAACCCGTCGGAGTTGGTCATGCAGCGAAACCTCGGAAAGAAAAAGAGAGAAAACTCCCGCGAAAACGTTTCGTATGTTAAAGGGGACATATGAGAATGAACCCGGGTCACAAACCCGTGTTTTCGAATGGCATAAGGTTTCGCGAGGGCAGGACGGCCGTCCAGGATGACGACTAGCGCTCGGGTCGTCCCTCAACGAGTCACACCGGTGCAATGCTGAAAAATGTGCGTGATGGGTTGAGCTCCGATCATCGGTTTGGTAACCCGGCCTGACAGTCACCTACTACTTCGGCGACGATGGCCCGAATGCTAAGCCGACGCAAAATTTTCAGCATTGTATCGGTGTGAATCGTTGAGGGATGACCCAAGCGCTCGTCGTCCTGAACGTGCTCCTGGCCCTCGTGAAACTTCTCATGCGACTCGAAAATACAGATTTTTGACAAAAATTCATCCCCATATGCTTTCTTCAACTTAAAAACATCAAACACACAAAAAGTTTCCGTGGGAGTTTTCTTGATTTTCGCGCAGATTTTGATGCAGTTAGTTGATGTTGCGTTGCATGATGAACTCCGACGGGGAAGAATGACACATGTGCGAACTGTGCGCCCTGTCCTCCCTCACCCTCCGCAGGAGACAAAGACGATGCCCAGGCAGATTCAAAAAAAATTACCTCCCTCCAACCCCCGGTCACAAAAACCGGCGGGAAGTGCATCGTTACGGCGCGGTAGCCCGATTCCTGGAACTTATACAGACCCTAGATGTCTATTTACTCGATGTGGATACTTTGACGTTTTGTTTGACTTGCTGATTTGGTTATTTTGGTTTCACTGCCGGACCTTTTACTCATTACACCGCAGGTTTACAGAAGCCGTTCTCGCCAAGGAATTAAACTGCGGAGAGAAATTTCAGTTGAGTTAAGGCCCGGTTTTATAGACTTCCAATTGAGATTAAGGGACCAGCTTATGTCGATTGGATTCCTGACCAGTTCAAAATTAAACACGTTATTGCTGAGACTATAGGAGTTCGTCAAAAAGTGGATTAAGTCTTTGCTAAAAAATGTATCGTGTTTTAAAAACTCTCAACGCCAGAAGAGCTAGTACGTCTTTCCATTTAACAGCAACGCTTCAACGGCAGAAGTTCTTATCAACAATTTTCTACGCCGAGGAACTGTTGCTACGCAGTTCGATGCATATGGATGGATCCTATTTCAAAGTGTTCCATGCATGTAGAATACCTCACCCACCAGTGCATGTGAAATATTCGCGGAACCCCTGAGAGAGATATTAGGAACCCATGTAAACACATGTACCGGTACACCTACAGGAACAAGAGCTAATACCACTTTCTAAACTAAATTATTTAGGGTGGGAACCGAATAGCCGAATAACTCAGGTCATTCCGATGGAGGTGAAGTCATCCGTGTTGTGCACCAGCTTTTGGCCCATTAAAAACAATACATCATAACGACAAAATAAGAGTTGGGGTGAAGAAACTGTACAACTTTTCAGAACATGAAATGCCTAAAATAATAACAGTCTGTAGTTCATTTTTTGTGACATTTCTGGGGAAGTTATGTTTGAGAGAGAATCTACAATATTTTTTGGGGAAAGTTATGCATGAGAGAGAATCTGCAGTATTTTTTGGAAATGTGTTTCCGCCCGACGATCTGAACACTTGGTGGTCATTGAAAAAGTACTTTTTTGTTCTTGTATCATTGCGTTTTAGCATGACTACTAGCGTGATCATCTCGAGCGTAAAGGAGTTCTGAGTTTAGATCATGGCGGTGGCGGTGAATCCCAAGGAATAGAAATTAGATGACATTAGGATAAAGAAGACTCCGAAGCTGCAGAGTTGGCAGTCTGTTGTCATAATCAGACAAGATACAGTCATTGAGACTCATATCTTTCTTTGGTTTGATCGTCACCACCGTTGGGAATGTACCATGTCATAATGAATCCATCTCACATTTCGGCAGTTGTGTACCGACGTTCCAGGTCAAAGTTGGAAACCATTCATCATGCGAGATAAATCATTCCAGTCTGTTAAAACTGTTCTTTTTGATTGATACAGCTTTTTAAATCCACAATGTACGCCAGATTCTTTAATAGTGGAGTCTAAACTCACTAAATCTTTAAAAGGAAAGGTAATCTTCGTTTTTTCCTCAAATCTTTTGGTTTTTACAAATATTTCGTGGTTTTGAGTGATCATTGCTTTTCAGTTACTTAATAAACGAAGTACTGTCGTGTTACATAGAACAGAGCCACAGGTGAGAACTGAAGAAGCCCCGGTAAAGTCTTTGACATGAATAAATATAGTTTTTCGCAGAACTTCTACGTAATCTTATTGATCGTACGTGTTCTTTCTCACAAGGCTACTTTTCCCTTGCGTAAATGTTACCCAATCACGACAAAAACTTTCAAGTTTTGTTTTCATTTTTTAAAAAAAACGAAGGCCATGCCGCCTTTTGTCTGTGTCGCCGATTGAGTACTCATTTGCCCTGAGAGATGGTTCATTTTTTTCATCGTTCGCATTCCGACATCAGTCATTAAAAGGAGGAAGAAGTCCATTTGAAAGGAAATTTCACAGTCTACAACTTTCCTCCTTAGATGGTTTCCGATACCTCGAGCAGTTTGAAAAATAAGAAAAATAATTTATTCAATCTTTTCTTTCATTAAATAAAAGAAAAGAAAGGGGAAAAAAGAAAAAAAAACTTGAGAGGAGGAGTGGGGACCGTGTGAAGCGAGCCAAAATCGTCTCTTAGAGACCGCCGATTCACGACACGGGGCCTGTGACATCGTTTAAGCGTTCCTCTTGACACCTAGAACAGTAGTTAGGTAAACTCTGCAATGGTTTCACTGAGGAGAGTTTACATTCTAAATTAAAATCTTATTGCTCAGCCCTAGCTAAACATGGTCGCTTCAAGCCCGGTTTTATTTTATGTGCGTACTGGTTTCCAATTTTTCTTCATCCCACATCTTGGTGACCTGATAAAATATACCAACTTTTTCCTCATCCAGCATTATCATGACGTCTTCCTCAGACCATTTCAGTCCTGTGGATTCGACAATGCACCCTACTGCTCTTGGATTTCATTTCTCTTTAATGACAGTTTTCTTCAGTGATTCGGAACTGATTGTTTCACGGCCGTATTGGGGGCCGTATCACTGAAAGGTAGGCCTACCCTATAATCTGAATAGCTGGAACGCCGCTATAATTCATGCTTTGACGCCGTTAGGCACCAAAGAAAGAGGAGTCTTGTGTGCCAAGGACGATCTTCTCAATAATTGAGTTATTGTTTCGATCCAAATTGCCTTTTTTTGGCTCATCCTTGGGCCCCTCGGAATCGATGCACTGCTTTATTGCCATTACGTGCCAAAAAATCAATTTCTTCATCTGTAGAACCATGAAGCTTGATCGTGGAAGGGAACGGTTTGGAAAGTTGCTTCATTCAGAGGTCAAAATGTGAGACTTCAGATCAAAGCTTTATGCCCACTCTCACTAAAAATAAATAATGATATTCTGGGATCAGGACATCCGCACACCCGCGTTTGGAGTTTGATGCGTCTACTGAGTTGGTAAAAAATTGCCTAGCAACCTCGGTTACAACAAATTTATCCTTGCGCTAGCATTTGCGCACTCCTGAAAAGGCCTGTGGTTCGTCGATTTTTCTCCATAAATAGTTTATGGTAACTGAGATCACGCTCTTTCAAATGGTGATAAATGTACTTCACATCGGCAAGTACTTTCTGATTTCATACCATCGACAGCTTTGTTTTGGTTTGTTCTTTTTATCCATCCGAAAATGCATTCATTTTGACTGATGCTATAGTTGAGGTTATTTTTTTGAATTACCTAAAACAAATACTCTCTGTACCATGTATAGTACTGTAAGCTGTGTAGTTGCCTGCGATATAACAAGTTACGTTTGCCCTTCCCCGCTCAGGAGCACATGGTGCGGTACCCATCGGGTAAAACAAAAATCATCGCTAAGAAGAACATACACAAATAAAGCAGAAACGGTCTCTTCAACGTGACCACGTGACAAGTCCAGCTGATTAGCGCGCGCGTCGGATTCTGATGAAGCCGTATTCATTCGAGCAAGTCTTCCCCGCGGCTTTTTGCGCACCTCCACCATTTTACCGAACGCACTAAACACCGTTCTAACTGTGGCAATCAAAAGTGAGTATTAATTAAAGCGGAGTCGAGATTAATCACGCTTTCTAGAGGCCGCCCCATCCTCGAGGCCAAATGCACTTGATAGTCGAAAGTCCCCGGCTCCGGGTCAAACAAACAATACTTGGCTCCCTGATCGCTGAGTCAGTTTCTAGAAAGAAAGCCATTCTCAAGTGATGCCAGGCGACGAGTCGCGCGGGTAGAAGGCTCCAGGACGATTCCTTGTGTATACTGTCGTATCTTCGCGACCTGTATGTACCAGTACCTTTCTCTGATATTGATCAGGCTGGAGGTAAAAAGGAAAGTCGATTAGCGGCGAGGCGACTGGTTGCGCAATATGAGCCGGGCCCAGCCGCCGACGCCGCCGACGCCGCAAACGCCGACGCACCTGCTGCTAACACTGCCGCTACTACCACTGCCGCCACTACCACTGCTGCTACCACTCCTACTACGGAGGCGTTTACTGGTCCTTCTTTCAGCCACCTCTCCACGATCTTTGGCGAAATACTTTCGGCTAAAAAGCATTAGCACTTGTGACAACACGGTGCACGTGAAAGGCGAAATTTTCTTAATTTTCACTTGTTTTTCTAATTGTAAGCCTAATGGAGCATTATTGGAGCGCCGATGGAGCGAGGCACAAGGCACATACGCTAACTTAACCTAAGTCAACCCTACGCTCATCAAGCCCGATTGCCGCTCACTCAGGGTGACAAGCGCATTCCCTGAACCAAATTCCCTGACTTTTCCTAGATTACCTAGGTCTGAGTAACATTTTTTCCCTGAATGAATAGACACTTAAATTGAACACAAAAGCAATGCAATGACTAATTTTTACAATAAATCCATTTTTTTTTGTTTTATGGATAAGTTTTTTTTCGAGTTAACTGACTCTTTTTTCTAAAAAAGCGGAATTTTCTAATGTTTTCATGATATTTTCCAAGAAGTAAAATTTGACTTTTGTTAGTTCCCTGATTTCGCCTGATCGCTGGACACCGTGCTCACTTCCCAGCGCCATTTCCTGACGCTCATACCATTTTGCGGCAGTTTCTGTCGCTGCGAACGACATCACGATTGAAGACAACTGAGTGGAGTATTATCGAAGCTAGGCACAAGGAACGCCATCAAACCAAAGTTAACCTAATCTCATTAATATTTTGACTACCCGTAAGTTAAGTTCCCGCTCCACTGTAAGAACAAAATACTAGTTTTAGGGAATGCCATACGTGTTGTGGGTGTGAAACTAAAACGGGGTAGTAGGTATTTTGGTGATTTTCAAGATAGAACTATGTTCAGCCATATCAATGGAAAACTCTCGCCGGAACCTTTTAAATGATACAGCTGAACATAGGTCTATCTTGAAAATAATCAAAAATACGCACCATCCCGTTTTGGTTTCACACCCTAAATAGTATAGCATTCCCTAAAAGGGGTGTTTTGTTTTTGCTATGTGTCGACTTGGTAGGAAAGAAGCAAACACCAGCGGCTCACGTAACCATCCGAATTTGCAACGGCAGTAGGCTTAGAACGTGAAATTTGTATTAAGCGGAACTTTAAAATTGCCCGCAAATATTTTGGGAAACAGAATGAGGTAAACCGTTATCTCCAACAAGGTGTACCGGGAAGCAACTTTCTCATTACCAAGGCCGAGATTACTAAAGGAAAGCAGTCCCCTGTATTTGAACATTTGTTAAGAATGGTTTCCACTTTGTCAACGACTTATGCCACATCCGGATTCCGTCGGGATCGACCGCTCCCAAGTCGCTCTTAGCAGCTTGCATGGCTTGGGTGAGAACACGCTGTATGTAAAATGTCAGCTGGTAAGGATCTCCTCCAAACTTTGTTGCGAGGCGAAAAAGCCGCATATGACGGTAATCACAATGTCGACTTGCAATATTTAATATCCTACATCTTATCCCACAACTCACAAGAGTGACCGACGCGTTCTTATCGTTATAATCCATGATGAAACATAAAAAATCAGTTAGTTCTATTCGCACGTCTATGTTAATACAAAGGAGACTTCTAAACGCACAGAAACCAAACACGCATTTTCAATGAGAGGTGACTTGAACGCACGGAAACCTACCTAATACATTATAAATGAGGCAGCGTGTGAATAGTCGCTTCGATAAGACAACGTTGAACTAAGTGCTTCGTGCCACGCTCTGCTACTGCTACGCTGGGCTGTCACCAAGCCTGAGACCGCTTAGTTATCAGTGGCAGTTACTGCCATCGAGAAGTCACCAGAGGCATAGCTACTGTGATTACCAGAGCATGTGTGATTGGAGAAGCGCGGCAACTCACATTGCATGAGAGCCAACTTGGTTGCCTACCTCGTCTACGCGGTTTTTAAGAGTTTGGCTTATAACTTCCTAAAAAAAAGTAGAGGCACTCATCTGATTTTGATTATCAAAAACTGTAAACTTAAATTAATTTCAAAATCTTCATTTACGGTTCAGTATTCAACTACAATCTAGTTAAAAAAGGAGTTACCGAATGAGAACACATCATTTCTTTTGATATTTCATTCCTGCTGAAAATTGTTTATTTGAAGAAACAGCTGAAGAGGGTAACTAGTGAAAGTTTCTCCATCGGCTTGCTGAAAAGGCGGAATTGTCCTGGTAATTTTATAGATCGAAAAATATTTTGTTCACATTGGAAACTCGAGGTTATGCAGAGGCATTTCCTTGCGTTGAAGTCTCTGCGAATAAAGGGACCACAATACCGACAGCCAGTGGGGTATATGAATATGGAAAATCATATAACAATGGCCTTGCTGCCTCTTCTATCTACCACGGCATTCATAAACACACACACAAAAAAAAACCTCCCCGTGGTTAACTGCGTTTTGTGATATCTAGATAATACTAGGGCGAATCGTTCCGATTCAAGGCTTCAACATCGCGAAAATTGAACACCTAATAATTGTCCATAAATAAATATGTAAATTAGATAATTAAAAAACAGTAACACAGTTAATCTCTGCGAAACTAAACCAATGCTTTCGTCCACTTCACTTGAAATCTTTTTTTTTTCTCCACCAGAAAGTTTGGTTTAGTAAATGCCATTTCGCCGGGCATTGACATTCCTACGCTGTTCAGTAACGAAAGGTTGGCCTAATGAGGTATACACAGCAAATCCTGGACTTCGTATTGACAAAAGATAAAATTTAGGAGAAAAAAAGTAAATGTGTTAGGCCTTGATTTCTTAAACGTCAAGTCCAGGCCTTTTTTTGTTAATGAACGTGCGTTTTTCCCCCTGCATATCTTGAAATCATCGAAATTTCACACGTCATGCACCCGTCTTACCAGAATGTTTCCGGCACTACTCACACCTAAACTGATCAGACCGAAAAAAAGCTGGCGGAAATGTGCGAAAATCATACACTCACGAAATAACCGTTCGCATGCTCCAAATCTTGCTTAATCGTTTCCGAAAAAGGACCGAGCTACAAAACAATTGTTTGCGCGGGAACAGTTTTCCCGCTTTATGACGCGTAGTTTTCGGAATCAGTCCAAAACTCTGCACACGATTTTAGTTTGGTCGGGTATAACGGAATGTGGGATAAGTGTGCATGTGAAGGTATGTTTCAAAACCCATTTCATTGTGAACACAATTTTTAATACCTTCAACAATTTTTGAAATGGTAAAAAATGTTTTTATATCTACCGTATATTACGATATTAAAAAAATGGGCTAAGGCGTTGCATCTAAAAACAATCAAAACTGAATATGTTTGAAACAATCAATGAATAGCCTACATTTTTTTGATTTTGAGAGATATTTTGACAGCTGATGAGATTTTAGAGGCTGTCGAAAATTGAGATTTAGGCCTATCATTTTCTTTACTATTTGTGAATCATTTGTGTTTTAATAAACGCTTCGAACTAAAGTACAATAGGTTTGAATTTAACTTACATCCACAACTTTGGTTTTCTGAGATATTGTGACAACTTTGAAGAGTTTTTAAGGTAGTTTCCTCGATGAATCAACCATCTATTTATCGATTTAAATACGACCGCACTTTCACTGCACAGCAGTTTGAAGGGTTGGAAGGTTTGAGTTTCACCAACCAATCGCCGCCGTGTAATGTAGTCTACGAAAAGACCCTATCATTACAGAATTTATCAACTCAAGTAAAATCGTTTCATACAGCAAAATTTAAAAAAATCGGTATTATCGTCTGGAAATACATTACATGGTTTCCGTACGCGATCATTATTAGTAGGTCCAGCAAATTCATAACTTTACAAGGATTTTCTCGACATTGTGATTAATGCAAAATATCCACGGAGATTTCCAAGCCTAGATTGCGATCAAACCCCCAATTATATTTCATTTTTTAATGGCGAATAACAAGCATTTGCGTGCCAAACGTGACAAAGATCTTGTAAATTCGATGCCAAATTTGAATCATTTTAGTATTGCCAACTCAGCAGTTTATCCTGGACGCTACTCGGTGAATGCGTCAGTCCATAAGGCCTAAACATCACTCTCT
>Ga0058701_10005190_pt1 | contig 10753 bp, 5 predicted proteins | sample AgamicOrMae_FD_97039 | JGI IMG/M metagenome (GOLD analysis project Ga0058701, IMG submission 97039) | Agave microbial communities from Guanajuato, Mexico - Or.Ma.e | ecosystem: Host-associated > Plants > Phyllosphere > Phylloplane/Leaf | place: Guanajuato, Mexico | collected 2012-06-04 | reverse complement strand
AGATACGGTAAGCAATTATCTAAAAAAGGAAGGGAAAGGTGCTGTGGCTAATGGGCGGGGGAAAAGAGGGGACACCTGGGTTAGGAAAATAGCCTACAGGGGGGGGGGGGTAAGTGGCTTGGCTACCCATAATGGCAGCTTGCACTGAATATTCGAGTCGCGATCATGCAAAAATGTTGGTAACTCTAAACGATCAATTTCAAGCCTCGATATTGCGTTATGCAATTTATGGGCTAATTCGTAAAACCTGTCGTGTCAAAATAATGAAGACCAACCTTTTGCTTTCGATTTTCTTTAACGTGAAATTTATACACTTGCGATTTTTTCTTGAAAGAGAAGATTGGGCCTAATGAAATAAAAAAAAAAGTCAGTTCCGATTTTGATACCTTCATCATTTTCCTCACTGTAAAAAGAGTATCTTAAATTCAGATGCAAAAAAAAGAGGCGAATCACTGGTCTGAAAAAACAAGAAGAAAAAAAACACTTCAAATATTCACTGAATTTTAGTTATATCGTTCTTAAAATAAGATGTATATGGGCTAAACATTACAAACAACAGTCTGGAATTCAGTGAATAATTGGGACTGAATTATTTTCAGATCACTGATTTGACTTTTGTTGCATCTAAATTTAAGATTCTCTTGTGAGAATAATGTGCGTTAGATTTAGTCTATTATTTTGAAATTATGCGCGAAAATTACTTTGAATGGTTTAACTTTAACTCCTAATCGCTACGTAACAAACTTATGCTTGTTTTTTGTGTGTTCAAACAAATTTTAAGCACGGCTTTGTAAAGTAACGGTTTCAAATTTGGCTTCTTCAAAATGTGCAATCTCCCAAGTCTATGCTGAATAAAAGAAAGAATGGAAGAATTTCTTTTACTGCGGAATCTTCTTTGCGTAGGGTCGGTGCACCAAAACAGCGCTAAACCGGTATTACAGCCAGCTAATGGAGCTTTTGGTAAGTTAATCGCGGATAAAGATATTATGCTGCTATTGTTTCGTTGTATTTTAGTTTAAATCTTTATGGAGCTTTTATTTTAATCGTCCACTCGACGGCCGATAATGTTATAATAATTACGGTTCTTCGACGAGCGCTGTTTAATAGTTTATTTCTAATGGAATATCCAGACTTGAGCGTTTTGGTCACACTGCAACGCGTTAGCAAACATATTAGCACTTCCGGATGGAAATCACTTATCGGGACTCCATTGAACACTGTAAATGTGAAATGGTCAAATTTGACAAAAGAATAGTAGCTGAAAGTTTAATATTTCAATTAGTCAATTTTGACTATTTTGTAGTCAAAACACGACCATTCTTTAGTCACTTTTAACTATTCAATTAGTCATTTACAGCTTACTATTAAAATTGTCAATTTTGACTTAAGTTTAGTAACTGAAATTTTAATATTTCAATTAGTCAATTTCGACTATTTTTTTAGTCAAAAACGACTGTTTAAATAGTGAAAAAAGAACTCGTGGAATAAAGTATAAAAATGTCTTATTTTAGACTCAGGGACCAAACTAATATTGGTACTAGAAAATATTAAAACTAAGTACGGTAGAAATGTTTTAACCGCTAAATCTAAGTCAATTTTGAAAATTTTACACTGAATTTAAAAATGACTAAATTAAATAGTCAAATAAAAAATGACTAAATCCATTAGTCGAAAAATGACTATTTCAAATTTAGATTGAAAGCAGAGAAGTCCGCAGCAATAAGCAAGCATTTTGTACCGTCGAAAACGAATGGTAATTGTTCACAGTAAAAACTAACCCCTTTTAAGGTCGTCCCACACTTATTTAGGGTATGACGGTTGCACACTGGGGAAGAGCGTAATTTGGTCATTTTTGAAGATAAACCTATCAACAACCATATCACTGTAAAGGTCTCGTTGAGAGCTCCCCATTGATATGATGATTAAGAGGGGCATATCTTTAAAAATCAGCAAATTACCCTCTTCCCCTTCTTTTACCTTCATACCTAAATCAAGGGGTTACCCTTTACTGTGTTGAAGTTGTTTGTGGACCGCTGTCTGAGCTATTTCAGGGGGGTAGCTGTCATAAGCGCCAAAAACCACAAGCGCCAACGCCGCAAGCGCCAATCCGTAACCGCGAAACAAGAAAAGTCGCAAACGCCAAAGGTCTTAACCGCAATACTAACCTTACCTAACCTAACCTATACGAGCTTTGGCGTTTGCGACTTTTCTCGTTTGGCGATTACGGACTGGCGCTTGCGGCGTTGGCGCTTGTGGTTTTTGGCGCTATCGAATGCCCCCTTTTCAGGGTAGTTTCCCCTAAACTGGCTCCAGTGGGGCAGCAGAATACCGTTCCAAATGGATCATTCCATGTCGTAGAAATGAGTCGATCGTGAAATGAGCGCCAAAGAAGTTGGTACGGTACTCCCGTCATGGGCGCCCGGTTCTGTGCTGGGAACTGAACCGAAGCGCACTGTGACTGCGCTGGGGGAGGTCAAGCCCCAACGCTCACAGCCTATTACGTGTCATTACAGTCGCTAAAACAAGTATCTCTTTGGGGCCGTGATGACGAAAAGCTGCGTTCCAAACTTAACGAAGTGTATTTTCTGCCTCCCATGGCTGGTTTCCGTAAGCGAGGGGAGCTGAGTGACATCAGCGCAAGGCACAGGACACATAACTGTAGAGTCAACAAGCCTTAATATACTTACTGTTCTTCACGCACGTAAACAAAATAGTTCGCAGTGGAAGCTAACGCGTTGATATAGCAGGTGCTATCAATTTAAGCAGCCGTCGCTAACTTCTTAGCAGTCATTGCTAACGTTAGCTGTGGCTACTAATAAGTTAGCAACGATTGCAAATTGAGCAAATTTGTCTGTTTAGCAGCCATCGCTAACATTTTAGTAGCTAAATCTAACGTTAGCAATAACTGCTAAAACAGCAATATCTGCTGACATTATTTGTACCAACTATATCAATTAACGTGTTAGCTGCCACTGCGAAGAAAGTGGCATCAGGCCTAGCAACGACCGAGTGTATGGAGCAGCTATAGCGAGGCGATCAAGGCACAAGACGCGGGCCCTAACCTGACGCAACCTTACAACACAACAAAATATGGCACCACGCGGCGAGAGGCGTAAAATATCACCTTTTAAACTTACATAGTGAGCGCAACCTCAAAATAGGCACTTATAGGACCACCAAAAAAAGGTACTTTCTTTATCGGTGAAGCCACGCGTAAAGGCAATGTTAAGGTCACGACTCGACACCGATTAGTTACGGTTTTGATCCGCTCAAGAATTTCATCTCGATTTTTAATCCGCGGTGTCGCGCGGGGCGGGCGACAAGGGGGAGGAGGGGGTGCGGGTGGGGTGCTCAAGCGGCACCGCCGCGCCGTAACACCATATGGAATATCACGGCGATTTGGCAACGCCGTCAAGCGCGAGAATACCGCACCTCAAAAGACTTGGGAGTCCATTTTCGTCGCGATACACTATAGGGAGAAAAAACGGCCCATGCGCCACACTGAATACTTTCATGTCAATCAGGTAAATACTTAGCAGTTTAATGATCTAATGAAAAAAAAACGTTCGAGGTGGAGAAATACCTCTCAAGCGCAACGTTAAGCCGATGACTTGCTGTCCAGACTTTTTTTCAACAATTTTCGGATACAATGTGTGGTTTAAGAGAAAAACGGGGTTTAGCGGGCAGCATAGAATAGAAACTAAGTTGAGTATCAGTACGAACGGTGGTTCGTACTCCGTCGCTTACCCCTCCCACCGCTGCACGAAGTACCGTTGAATATGTACAGGAAAAATCTGGTATATTTTAGATCCATTCCTTTTTTTTACGTCGACTTTTTTGCTGAAATGCCAGATTTACTTGAAGAGAAAAGAAGACGGTAAAAAAAACTAATTACGCAGGGCGCAAAAAGATTATTTTTTCCCGAACATCCCCAAAACCCGTATGAGAAATCAGAAATGTAAATAGTATTAATTAGCCGTGATTTTGCCTTCTGAATACTAGACTGCTTTTCTACTTTTTGATGGCTCTGACCTTTACAAAGATACAAGCCATTTCGTAGAACCCAAACCGGAAGGGGCTATCCCGATTAGCTTCTAGAAACACTAAGGCCTCGAGCCCTTTTCCAAATAAAGGCCTCCTGCTGTTAATTTATACTTGTACGTGCGATCGGGTATCATTCACGCAATTCATCGTCCGACAAAATTGGGACACCCTCACAGACCGACGGACAGACGGGTATTAGCCCGAAACACAGACGTATTTCTAAATACTTGTTTGCTTGTGCAGAATACGGTTTAGTACACCTCACTCTTTTTTTTTCTTTTTTTTCGCCATCACCGCACGACCGCATGCGGCGAGTATAACAGCTCTTGTGACCTACAGAAACTTAAGGTTGGATTTTCTACCTTTAATTGTGTTTTACCTTTCGTCGCCAAGACCAGCGTAGCACAGGGCACCTAAAGAAACTTTATCTTTCGTCACTAAGCCTAGATACCGCTTTATTTACCGTCGGTAAGATCTCTGTAAGCTGCATCAGGCTTGGCGAGCCTATAGGGGAGCATGCGGCGACGCAGCGAAAGGACCAAAGAGAGGGAAGCCAAGCCACGGAGCATCAAGGCCTTCCTAATCACGGCAATGAATTTGATTCAGACTGATGAACCTTAAAAAGGCTGACCAACCGTTACAAAAGAGGCGGATGCAGATCTTTCAAACTGCACCCTCAGAATGAATTTCAAGGGCCCTTGCACCCAAAACCCTGAAAAAATTGATCGTGGTTAGCTTATTTTTGCGTTCTCGCAGACCTAAATGCACTGAAACCAATTTTCAACACCGGTATCAACGCTTGGGCAGCTGACTGTGAGTGTGAGTCCAATGGCCTACAGCGTGCGGGACAGCCCATGGTCGCATCCGCTGGCTCTGGCCCATGGAGCCATGGATATCCATACTGGCATAGACTTAAAAGTTCATACCAACGAAATAACATTATGTATGTAGGTAGTGTACTGAAGTTTGCTCTGCTACTAGCCGGATATTTTTTTATGATTAAGAGGGGGCGCACCGCTACTTGGACGTAAAGTCCTTTTTTGGAGATGGCCAAGTCCCAGCGGGTCATTGTTTTCTTTCTTTCTTTTTCTGTAACCCAAAACAGCCCAGAGTATTTGGAGGAAAATTCAGTTTAAGAAAAATTGAAAGAATTTTTCGATCAAAATATGCAATTTATTCAAGCTTTGGAAAATGCCTAAATAATTAAATTTTGGGTTTCCAGAGGGGTGATATTTTTTTAATTGTGACAATACTGAACTGGAGAGATCCTCTAAAATAACCTTTTCTGTTGTCAAACGGCATCACTGAGCGGTAGGGGGTCAAACAAACGGGGTCGTTGGTTGAAAAAAAAAAAAGTTTTACGGTTGATTTGCTTTTTTTTTAAAGCACAGTTTTCTACGGATCTCGCCACCTTCCTTCTACGCATTTCCATAGGTCAATACTTCTTTGGCACTGTAAATCATTTGGGTCACGGCATTTGTTCATCCTAAGCCGATAACTGAGGCCCGTGGACTACAAGCGGAATGTTCATAAGAAAAAAAAAGTTAAAAAATAAAAAAAAAGCATCGTAAACTTTTAACGCCGGAGACAGGCGTCTCAGAACGAGTGCGACGGCCAGGGATGAGAAATTGCTGTTCAGAATGCGTTCATGATGCACGCAATCGTCGCAGGCGCGGTGCGGCACCGGCGCGGCGCAACCAGCTCTCGAGGGGCTTTACGACCGCGCGGCGCGCCTCGCTCCTCGCTGCTGCAAACTCCTTCAATAAACTTTCTTGTTATGAAATGCTCTCGTTTTGGACATGTCAAAAATAGTGAAGGCGGCGGCGTTTTTAAAAGTGTTGGTCTCGATCTCCCGAGCGATTGGCCCACTACAAGCAGCGCTGAAACGCTCCCAGCCAAAGATTAAAGCCGTGCGGTCGCCCGACGATTAGAGCGTTGCTTTGACTTGAACATCCTGGTTTCGGATATCTTGGTACTGATAGGTTGGTTTTGGTGAGACCTTTCAGTATACAGGTGTACAAAGAAAAAATAGTTAGCAGTGGCAGCTAACCCGTTAATTGATAGCAAGTGCTATTAATTTTAGCAGCCGAAGCTAAATTTTTAGCAGCCATCGCTAACGTTAGCTGTAGCTGCTAATAAGTTAGCTAGGGCAACAAATTGAGCAAATTTGTCTGTTTAGCAGTCATTGCTAACACGTTAGCAGCTACATCTAACGTTAGCAATGAGTGCTAAAAAGTTGACAATGTCTGCTAAAATTATTTGTACCTATAATGTATCAATTAACGTGTTAGCTGCCACTGCTAACTATCTTTCCCGTGCATAATTATGGATGGCAACGCTTCTCGCTTAACCCTCCTGTTTGAGGGCGTCTGTGATGTCCTGTCTCGTAACCTACCAAAAATACGGATGAAAGAGGTGTTACCGTTTTGCCTAAAACGGGTACTCATTTATCTATATAAGGGAGTTTTTGCTAACAGATCGCATAAACTCCGAAAAGCCATAGAGGAGAATTTGCAGTATGAAATGCCTTCTTTCATCACTAGGTGTAAAGATATACGAAATTTTCGTTGAGAGCTTCGTTACCTCAAAGTAAGTCATTTTCGCTCACTGCTTGCTAAACAAGTAAACATGATTCGGCAATTTGATCGTCATATTTCACGGTGTGAGCGTATAATTGAACATAGATATCTTTGAATGAAATATTGGTACCAATATACATCATTCGGATATCCGTATGAATTATCCGCACCGATTGTAGAATTGTCACGGTAAAAAATAGCAGAGAGAGCATTAATTGATAAAGCAGGTGCTATTTATTTCAGCAGTCATTGCTAACGTTAGCTTTAGCTACGAATAAGTTAACAAGGGCTACAAATTGAGCAAATTTGTCTGTTTAGCGGCCATTGCTAACGTTTCAGCAGCTACATCTAACGTTAGAAAGGACTGCTTAAAAGTAAGTAATGTCAGTTACAATTATTTTTACCTGCTGCTATATCAATTAACGCGTTAGCTGCCACTACTAACTACTTTTTCCGTGCAGCTATGGACGGGCGGTTTGATCTGGGAGGGGTGTTCCTCTGTGGCTTGATGAAGGAATCGATAATTTTGTTTTTTAATACGGTGAGCTGAAAAAAAAAGACAAACTTCGTATATCTTTTACACCGCAGGAAGCTTGGGGTACTATCTATTGATCGACGTCGATAATTTTACCCTTATCGGCCTTACTCGTTATAGCTTCGCATAACGGCCGCTAGGTTCAGTGACCAAAAAAATAGTCGTCACTTATTCCTCTTTTGCGGCAAAACAGTCTTTATTCGTCTTTTTCTTTTTCCTTTCGGAGGTCTAAGACATGTTGTGAAAGTTTCCCAGAACTGAATTCACTGAAAGTTTTTCAGTGAATTCAGTGAAACTTCACTGAACTTCAGTCAATACAGCACCACTGAATTTTTCATTGGTGCTAACATTCATTGAAATTCTGTGAATTTTCTCAACCTCAGAGGCTCTCAAATTCAAATTCAGAGGGTTCTCTTAATTTTCATGAAAACGCACTCAAGGCGGTACCTGCACCGAAATTCCAGAAATTTTCCGAGGCTGGAAACCTCCGGTTGGCTAATTAAATGATTTTACTCCTTGGAAATCTTACCAACTTTTGACCATATCGCGCGTGTCACTGACAAAGTTCAGTTCCAACAATCTGACCCCTTTTTTATTTCTTCCTCGCAAAAATAACTTTGTTATTTTTTAACCCTTTCTTATTATTTTACTTGACTTGCACTTTTCTTGTAGACCCTCTCAAACGGTTGCCTACTTTTCTAAATCCATAGAAAATTCACCATTCGGTAGGAAAATCGAAAATGTAACCGTCAAAAGTGCATTTTCGGCAAGGTTTGCGAAGCTCTATACACAACTTGCGTGATCACGTGACCAAAATTCAAATGCGCGAAAGCTTCAAAATGTTCAACTTCCGGAGCAAAGCCAAGTGAACCAGCTGTCTTAATTTGTTCAATTGCCTCGAGGAATTCCATAATAAGTAAATTGGACTGAAACGCAGTTGGTCAGATAGTTGGTCGTCGGCGACCTGTCTACCAACAAAACCTCATCATTTAGTGCTAAGACACTGGAAAACTATCGATTTGAATTTCGATCTCTATCATGATTAATTCTCAGAAGAGTATCACGTTTCTCTTGGCAGAGTTCAAAGGGCTCTTTTCCTTCTCCCTCCCACCCACTTTTTTTTTCGCGGCGGTCGAGAACCGATACGGCTGACAATTTTGCGACGTTGCAGTGCAGAAAACAAATGATTGGGTACGAAACCTCAATCGACAGTCTTAATAAATCAGCTGACAGTCTAAAAATAATAATAATAAATGGAATAAAAAAATTTTAGACTAAAGAAACATTTATTGACTATCTCAAACCTTTCTAGACAATGGAAAAGCCTCTGCTAAGAAACTAAAAGACTCCTTTGACAGTCTAATAGTCTAAACTGGTCACCCACAAATGTTTAATGTTTGAAAGTCCCATTTCAATGTCCACATGGATATATAACAAGATGAAGTGAGGAACTATTCAGCAACATGCATATTATTAGGTACTTTTTAAAAAAAAATTATGAGAAGACTGGTTATCTTTTACTTTATTTCCCAGATCTACTTCAAGTAATAAGTCTAAATGACACTGCCTATAGGATACATACTTCAACTGTTTGTATTATTCTACCAGAATCTTCAAACAGGAAAACTTATGTCAGAAAGCATTTTCATGCGGGATAGTTTACTTAGAATAGATGAATACTAATTTGAAGTGTCTATTCCAGATGATATTGTGGATGTTTCAAACACTGTACTAACACACTAAATGGTATTAAACAAATTTTGAGAGAACTTAAAAACTGACACCTAAGCGAGAGGTTGAAAATGGATTGAAATGTACTATGCAACACTTAACAGCCTTTGAAAACAAAACTTGCAGATAAGAATCAATCCTACGTGTGTTTATCTCACAAGAACATAGACACATCCTTGAGTACCTTATGTAACCAATGATTAAAGCCTTTGCTCCGCTTTAAATGATTTTATGCAAACACCATTAAACAAATTTACAGAGCCAAAGGAATATACCTCTACCACTTGTGCACACAAAATGCTGCATTAGTTCCAGTCCAGTGGAACCACTATTTGAAATATAACATTCCTTGTATCTATCTTATGGCTAAATACCACTCTAGAGTATGTAGGAAGTGTTGTATAAACGAGAAAAACTTGCAAATTAACCTCAGAACATTCAAATGTACGGCATAGTAGCATTGCACCACTTCGGCCGCAACATCAGGAAGGTTAGGGTACAAAAACAATCTGATGCATAACCAAACAAAGTTAGCTACTACGCTTTTTCGCGAAACCGAAACGTGCTATAGCAAATTAGTATATTAATTCGGGTATAAATCTGTACCAGCGAAGATATTAACACCGAACGAGAGCAAAAATACGGGCGGCTCGATGTACGTTGACGGGTAAGATTTATGGCTAAGAGTCGGGGCGAGTTTTTCGAAAAAATTCTGCGCCTGAGCTAACAAGGTCGATAGAAGTGATGATATAAATGAGAAGTATTGCAAATTTCTTCAAAATACACCCGTTTTCTCATTTTCTGTCCGAGTGAATGCCCCCGACCCACCATAATAAACAACACTTAACCTTACTACAGATCCGACGTTTTCCGACGGACACAGGATATTTTCACTTGTGTAAAAGATCTTGAAGCTGGAAATGGACGGCGGGAATAAATCAAAATTACGGTAAGTTTTGAAATTGGGGCCAAATTTATCCGTGGCCTACCTTCGCATGAAGTTAAGCCGGAGAAACAGGAGACGAAGAGCAGGACGAGTGCTGTGGAGAATTTTCGTCTCCCGATCCCACACATATTTCTTTCGCGCACTCGGCGCCACACTGGTCACTTCACGGAAACATTACATTTTGGGCGCACTTATCTGGTTCACTCTCCATTCAACTGAAAAACCACTCTGACACCGTCTGACACACGAGAAAGTTTACACGTAAACAGAGCTACACGATCTCAGTCATCTCACTCACAAAGGATGCCAGGATGCATTGACGCCGCCTACCGAGATGACGGAAAGGATAAAGGACCTCGAGAGCTCGAATAAGAGGTCGATAGCTCGAACCGACTGCGTCATTCGACAGCAGCTCGATAGGATCGTGACTTTCGAGAGTCGAGTTGGGTCCCACCCAGCTCCCGCCAAATATAAAAAGTAGTCGGGGACTGCTGCAGATAATTAAGCTCAGTTCAATGATAAAGCATTTAAGTAAAGAAAAATAATAGAATATTGACGTGAGGCTAAGTAATCAAAACGTTATTAACCACGGCATGACTTTGTTTATTGATTTTCCGTACTCCTTACCCCTCCTCTCAAAAAGCGATAAAAAAAAAACAAAAAAACACGATAATAGCGCGATAAAAGCAAGTTCCATTTACATTTGTTGTAAACACTATGTCATCTTCTAGGTAAATTTCTAGGCAAAGAGTTTAATATTACTTTCTCTTTTTTCAAATAGTTTAAACAGTAAGTTCCTTCGTTAGCAAATAAAATTCACGGAATTACACGTACCTTTGGCATTTCGAGATCAGTTCTCTTCACCCTTTGCTTCTCCATCCCTCCCTTCCTTCATTTTTCTTTTCTTTTCTTTTCTTT
>Ga0058701_10005189_pt1 | contig 10753 bp, 6 predicted proteins | sample AgamicOrMae_FD_97039 | JGI IMG/M metagenome (GOLD analysis project Ga0058701, IMG submission 97039) | Agave microbial communities from Guanajuato, Mexico - Or.Ma.e | ecosystem: Host-associated > Plants > Phyllosphere > Phylloplane/Leaf | place: Guanajuato, Mexico | collected 2012-06-04 | reverse complement strand
TGCCGCGATATTACTCCACTCGGCGCTCTGCCGACTTCTGACCGCTTTAATTCCGACAAGATGGTATCAATCATGGTGACAATAATTGGCTTTGTAAAGTGCTTGTGATGGAATATTCATATAACGACGCTGTGTCTTTTTTAATTACTTGTGAATAACATATGTTAAAAAATTAACAAATTAACAAAATGCTTTATGGGGACTGGTTATGAAATCTGCGAGCTACCACCAAACTATCGTCTTGAAAAATTCGTTTAACGGTGCGCACTTATAGACGTCAGCTCGTGGTAATATTTGTTGTGCCGTGCATTCATTAGAATCATCGTCAATAATTAGGTATAACCAAAAAATCTTCTAATCGTTAAATCTCTGTTCCACAAAACATCCGTAGTAATTGAAGGATTAACTGGCTTTATTTTATTGATTTTTTGAAAGACCCCGCCATTAAGTCTTTGTAAGTTGAAACTGTGTGTTAGGTAGGCTCTTTCTTCAATGCAACTTTTAAATTTTCCAAGGATGAAAACATGAGAGAAGGGCCGCCCTTCTCTCATGATGAAAACCTCTACAAAAATTTGAGAAGCCAAGTAAGTCTATTTCTTCAAAAATCGTTACCACTTTCTACAACATTTTCTGTCACTTCACGCCTTTCATTTTACTTGTGCACAACTTCGGCAACCGGCCTTCCTCATATGTGTGGTGTGCCACCTATCACCAACAAGAGTGCGACATTACCGAAAACTTAGCTGATCTCACCGTGTCGTGTACTGTACGTCATATTCAAAAACGAACGATCACCCAGCCACCCCTTAGTCAGCAGGACACCCGAGGGCTTGATTCTGGAACCAATGGTGTTGTTCTCAATCACTGTTAACGAAATACCCCACCCGGAGCAAGTACTTCTCGCAAAATATGCAGACGACGCCACAGTTAACTTCAGAGCACCGGATCTTCCAAACCTCAAATTCAGACGTCAGCTCTAAAGGGCGCTGTATATTCTCTGGATTATCTTCAACGCTGGCGAATCAAAAGCAATTCCCAGAAGACAGAAACAGACTTTATTAACCCACCACATAAGGTATCGAGCTCGAGTATTTATTTTTATTTTTTTAAATAATGTAATTTAAAAAAAATATTCCAAAATATTTATTTTTTTAAGTCATTGAAGAGGGTAGTCTTTGGAATAGAATTTATTTATTTATTTTTTATTCTATTTTGCTGAAACCGTGGTGAGACCCACCACGTAAGAGATGAAGTCTTTAAATGCGCAACTTTTTTCGGGTCCTCGCCGCCCCTTCTCTTCGCTCGCAATCACCTTTTCTTTCTCCGTCTGCGATTACTGGCTGATTAACATTGTGCCGTATTTCTTTTATAACATATAGCAAACAATAATGGTAACCAGTGTGCTCAGTGACGTAAACAGCCTGCCGGTAAATACCTTTTTCCCAAAAATGACGCGTGTTTTTCTGGGGGAAGGGCGGGTCTCCGAAAAAATACGTAAAACCACGATGGGGGGGTCAAAAAGGGCAAAAAACAACAACAACAACAAAGCATGTGTTTTGTGTGCCGTCCCTTAGACCTTTGCGATTGTAAGATATTTTACTTGAGGGACCGAATAATACCTCGAACGACTGCTAGTTTAAAATTCCCTCCTGTTTGCCTTTTCCAAAAAAGCCCTGCCCTCCCTATGCAATGCTACCAACACACATTAGTTTTTTTGTAAAAAGTCACTTGATTTTGTTTGGCCCGTCACTTATGGACATCACAGTACATGTATTTTGTGTATCACGTCATCGAGGTCTTGTGAGGATAGCTCGTTTTCCTCTCTTAAAAAGAAGTTAGGAATCCGTGAGCCCATTTTTGGATAAAGGCTTCAGATATACAGCACAGGTGAAAAAAAGAACAAAAAAAACACACCGGACGGTGATAGTACTTTCCCGATACGACCGGTCCAAACATAAGGAAAGAACAGCGACTTCTTTCCAAATGTCTGTAAAAAAAAAAAGTCAACCTCAGCTTTTTGGGCTGCTTTTGATCCGTAAAAGTGTCGGTGGAGAGAGGCGAGCACTCATTAGAATGCTTTTAAATACTTCTAATTTTTTGGCTTTTTTTCAAACCGAAAATCAATATTTTTGCAAGACGTCACTTTGTTGGATTGTTGCCGGTGCGTCGTTGAGCTCAACAATTCAGAATGCACATTTATTTTCACCTAGTAACGCCTTCGATACGGGCATTTCCTAAGGGATTTGAACGTATTGAACACCCGAAGATAAAAAATGTAACGCTTTTTTGTTTTTTTTAAAAATTTTTCAATATCGCGCAAATAAGGTACTTTGCTTCGTTAGGTTCTATCGCATTTGTGCGTTATTAAGCTAAAGTACCCTTAAGCGGATTTTTCCATGCAACATACCTATCACATATCAAAGGCCGCACCTATATTGAGCTGCTTACCGCGTTTTATCAAAATCGTTAGAGCGGATTTCGAAAGATCTGCAATTATGCCAAAACATCCCCTAATAAACTTCCCTCCATTGGACCGCTTATTTCACAAGATCCCGAAAAACCGCATCTCTGTCCTAGTCTTGTCCCATTTTCAGAGTTTCATCTTCATCCCGCTTGTACTTTCGTCTCCAGTGACCGTCACAGAGTACAGAATACAAAGTACAGAGTACACACGACATTTTTTTAAAAACCACTTTTACGGACTCCTGGGACCTCAAAACGTGAAGATTCATCAAAATCTCAGCATAGATTTTTTTCACAATGATAATACTTTCCCTATCGGGAAAATAAAAAACAACAACAAAAAAACACGAACATTTTAAAGCCAAATTGTATACTTTGGAATGCTATTGTCTTTTATTATTCTAGGAATTACTTTAGTGATGTGAGCCTCTCCTTAAACCACATCTGAGCAAATAAAACAAGCAGGCTTGCAGGCACGAAAGCGAGCGACTTGTCATCAGCAAACATTTTTAAAATTTATGGCGATATCCTCAAAATACACGGGGAACAATCACGGGGAGTGGGTCCGCCGTTGGCAGGAAAGGAATTCCTCACAAATAAGGTTAAAATTTGAAGCGAGGAAACTTTTAAAGGTGCTAAATAGTAATGCTTCTGCCAAAAAAGTGGAAATGCGCTCTGGTGGAAGAGCTCGGGGAGGCGAAGTTCGTACTTCGGGCGACAAGAGCGAAGCACGAGACCCAGAGGCAGGTGCAAAGCAAAAACTTGATTTTTACGTCGGTGACGTCCTCCGTGTCGTTTCGACTTCAACTCAATTCGCTCATGCACTTGACAAGAGCACAAAACTTATGTCTGCCTTAAGCACTTTCGCTTTGGCGAAAACGAGGCAAATGGCGACTTCTAACAATAGTGTAGCATCAAGGGTTCGCAACAGAGTTCAACCTGAAATTCTTCTACGCAGCGTCCCAGCTGTTTTTAGAGAAACAATTTCAGCCCATTCATGAGAATCGAAGTCATGTAGCGGCTGGCTGGTTACGCTATCTTACGTTAGGTTTATTATTTGACGTTCAATGAAGTGACCTAAGGCTTTCTTTGTGTGGTCAAGGTTAAGGTAAGGTTTGGCCCAGTTTAATTAAGTTTATATAGGTCAGGTTATCCCAAATTAGGTTAGGTTTAGTTGAGGTTGACTAAGATAGGTTCCCCACAGTGAAATAATATTTATGAAATATGGGTATCAAATCTTCGATATCACCATGTATAAATAATATCTAAAAACGACCCCTAAAAAGTAATTGTTTGTCAAATTACCAAGACATTTACATTATTTTTACACTCAATCTCTAAAATAGAATCAGAACAATGAAGCTCGTGATGGTTACCCTTCCACCTCTCGGCCTTCGTCGTTGTCACTTAACCTAGATGTTCGTTCAGGTATCGACCTGTTTAACTCAAGGTGATACCTCAGAGACTGTTGGCAAGTGATGTCCTGATGACTTTTATCAAGCCGCTCGAAAAGTCTCGACTGATATTCAAACTTATATTTGTTATTTTTTGGACATTAAAAAATATTTCCCCCATCATTTACATAATAAATTAAAATCTGTAGTTATGAAATGCCTAAATTTTGACCTTCGAATCATACATTTTTTTCAACATCTAAAAGATAAAAATCGACACCGTTGTGCGATAACGGCGGATCTTCTTGTGGAGTGGGAATAACGGCGGATCTTTTTGGCGTGATTTTTGCAGCCTTTTTTCTTTCCTTCACATTTACGTGTTTCATCATTATTTTGCGTTCTTTGGTAAAAGATTTTCTAACAGAGGTCAAAATTACAACCCAAAACCATCAAAGCGCTCACAAGTTCAAATATGGAACGTCCACAAGCCATGTTAGGAATGAATGTTAGGCATCGCAACTCACGCAAAAAGATCCGCCATTATTCCCACTGCACAAAAAGATTCGCCGTTACTCCCACTACACAAAAAGATTCGCCGTTATCGCACAAAGGTGTCAAAATGTCACATATAAAATAGGCTACGATTTTTTTTTCGATGAAAATATGATATTCTAAAATATCATTTTTCTATATTGGTTGGCTCTCAAACTGGCTACGGAGGGTTCTCCTCGAGAAAAAAATAATAATAAAAAATCAGGCATTCGTTATTTTAAACGATCTACAAAAGTTTATAATGTATCATTACAAGGCGATCTCTCCCTAAAATTAATGACGTGGAAGAAATTTGTGTTCTAACAAAACCAGAGAATATGAAGTTTTTAACGAATGGCAAAATTATAAAGTATTAAGTTATAGGTGGTGAATTTCTCGGGACAGGCAAGTAGTTTGGAGAGAACCTCGAGGGTTGCCAATGTTCCGCACATACAAAAGACAAGGTGCAGTTATGCGAGGCGGCCACGGCCGCATTGGAGTGTCGCTGCCTCAGGCAAAACAAGCACTTAGCAGAGACTTTACCAGCTGATACTCAAAAAGAATCTTAGCTGAAGAGGAAGCGGCGCATTAAAACAAAGAGACACGAGTTTACCATTATTTAGCAAAATAATTATATCGTTTAAAAAAATTAAAAAAATCTACTGTTTAACTATTCAGCAGAGCGAAAGCTACTATGTTGTTCTCCGTACCCGAAACGCACATTTACCTTTCGTATACGAATATCTTTCATGTAACACTATATTTATTCCGAAATTATTTGTTGAATAAGGTGCAAAAAAAAATCGGATATTCGAAACCATTTTTATTTATCGCAGTATGAAATACATTTTATACAGGCCATAGGTAGATTTTTTTAAATTGTGTTGTTTGTCTTTCCGAGGTCCATAATCCGCTATAAAGCCCATCTCAGCGGTTACGAAACTGACACCAACCAACCGGATCCGCTGAAAATCTTATCGGATCCACTCAAATTTTTACCGGATTTTTAGCGGTTCCAGTACGTGTCAGTTTCGTAGCCGCTGCATGAGATGGGCTTAGCGGATTTTTGGACTTTCGGTTAATAACTACTTCGAAAGGCGGCAAGGCGTACTCTTGAAACGTTGAAACGTACACTTGAATACCCCAATGAGGAAAACAGAACCTACAATATGGCTGTAATGAGTTTCTTAGGTGCGTCCATCGTTACCAAAACAATCACCATTTTTGCGCCATGATCGTAATCGCCAAGTGCAAAATTGAGGGCTTGATTTTTCAAAATTGTGAGCGTACTAAAACGATATTTACAAGCAAAAAAGAGAGAGAAAAAAAGGTATTTGATACTTTTAACCTCTTTTTATCATGCATGTGAGCTATAATGACTAGAATCGTCGCTTAATCCCTTGTGGCTCAAAACTTACGCAGAAATTCAGAACATTACCCCAGATCGTAAAATAAAAATTCACTTTAGCTTGTTCTTCATGATTTTAGGCACATTGATGTAATTCATAGGCGAGATTCTTTACATTAAAACGCTATTCTTCTCAAAAAAAAATCACCAAACAATTTTTAACGAAATTAATGCAACGTTTCGTGAAGTTAATGGCAAGTAAATTTTTAAGACGACTATTGAACATAAATTTTTATCACTAGATCTTTTGCCGTTGAATACTCAAAACATGCCTAAAAGAAAATTCCGTACATACAAGCATTAACCGTCTAGCTCGAAAATACGTTTCTGTAACCATCCAGTTCGAGGACCAATCAAACGGCTTTTTCCGTACTCTGTATTTCTTTCTCAGGTGGCTGGAATTGACGGTAGAAGTTGCAGATAAAGCAGGAAAAAATAACCGTTTCTACTGACCAAAATACACACATTCTGGTGAATGGAGGGATTACATGCCACGATAAATGCTGTTTTGAATGGTCCTCGAACGGTTATGAATATATAATGGAAATGGATGGTTGAGAAAACGTCTCCTCGAACTGGACGGTTAATGCTTGTAGGTACCAAATTACCATATTTTTAGGATTTTTTTGGAAAAAAATATTCGCTTGGAAACTAGATACTTAAAGGTAGAGGTTCCGAAATCAGTTGAATAAAAAAGTAGGCTTATTTACTAAATGAATTACTGCGAGTCATGTTGGAAGGAAGAGCTAGTTCGCACCCTCACATAAATAAAACGACACGCAAAAAGGATTGCATTGCTCCGTGTGCAACACATATTATCTTGGCAGGATCACTTTAGCGCGCGCGATTCCAAAGTTTTTGCTCTCTTTTCCTCGTGATCGCGGAAAATTAGTTTTTGCTCGGGAGTGAAAAATTAGCCATCTTATGTGGCCACTTGTGCTCTTAAAGAAAAAAGATAACATTTTTTTAAAAACGGCTTACAATAAACCCTTGGAAAAATCATCTTTTCTAAAACGCCCCAAAAATTAGTGCACAGGAGGAAAATATAATTGTGACTATTGTGCTCTCAAGTTTGTTAAGTAACTAAAATTTTGGAGGCTGTGGCAAACTGTATTTTGCGTGCAAGTTGTGTTAATCAACGAAATGGAATGGATTGAAAGGGAGAATTCAGTAATGCCAGGAAACGTGGGATGGGTGAACGGCGCACTATTGTAGGTGAAAGGCGACACACCAAACATAAGTGTAAGACCGGTTGCCAAAGGTGCGCATGGATTTCATGAAAAGCGTGACGTGACAAGAAACGTGGTGGGAACTGGGACAAGGGTGAGAAGTGACGTCACAGGCAACTTTGAACTCGATTTCCGGGCGATCGGCTGATCGTATAAGGGTGCTGCTCCTTTGGACTTTTCTTCATTATTTTTAAAGCTCTTTCAAATGGCTATCTCAAAAAAAAAATGGTCAAGTACCCCATATCAGGGCACGGAGAAAATACATTTTTTTCTCAAACAGCCGCTTTTTCTAGCAGTTTTTATTTTATTTTATTTATATTTTTTTAAGGTGCTGGCTGAAAAACATAGTTTTGATTTTTAAAACAAAATTACATTTTGTTTTGTTACCATCATTTGGTATTCGGCCATTTTCTCGCCTGAAAAGTGGCATTTCTTCAAGATTGAGCCTATCTTTAGGCGCGGCCGGCGCGGCGGAGGCATGTTGGTTGGCACCTCCATAGAAGACTCTACTAGTTCTAAAAGCTCAATTTTAAAGTAGACCAGCTTCGAGAGAGCGCGAAATCCCGTTTTGCAAGTCTTAACATTTTATTGTTTTTCGTGTAATATTTAAATAAGAAATCATGGAGGACATTGTTCCGGGGGCTAGGGGTGATTTTCTATCATCGTCAGTTATTTAGCACGAATAATAAAAGCGTTATTCGCAACGAAGAACATTTTGAACGCTCGTCGTACAGTTTAAAACTGAAGTTTGAGAACTGGTCGAGCCTTCCATGGAAGTGTCGCGATGTGTAGGTATTCGCGATTTCGTTATTTTTCGCACATTCACGGAGAAAAAGATTTGTTGCCACAGCAAAACGTTTTGTTATTATAGCATCAGCAAACTAGAATTGCTGTGGTGACAATTTCAATTGTAACAACAACAATATGAATTGTTACCACAACAATCACAGTTGTCACCGTAACAAGTAAAATAGTCACCCCAACAATTGTGGTTTGCTGTGGCTATATTAACAAAACGTTTTGTTGAGGCAACAAAGTCATTTTCTCCGTGATTTGTAGGTACAACTAACACGGGTTTAAGGTACTTTCAAACCTGTCTTATGTACGAAGATGAAACGGAGGAAGAGCTTAATATTTTTTAAGATACCTCTGTCAATTACCATGTCAATCAAGAGCTGTTTGCGAGACCTTTTTGTTGTTACGTGTACCTTGAAAACAACCAAATTACGCAATATCTCTGTTTTAGATTCGTACCCAAAACAGATGACGGGACTCCCTAAAACAGGGTTTCCTTTTTCTGTATTCAAAGGGAAAAGACGTTGAAGTTTTACTCGGAGCAACGAAGTTAATACCTTTAGACGTTCCCTTCCCCCAATATTAAAAATAAAATGCAACTTTGTTAGCTAACGTTCACGAGACCGATAAAAAAAGGTTGGATTATCAAGGAGTCTCAATTACCTACTAAATATAACGGTATAGGATCGATGGAGTACCAGGAACAAGCGTGATCGTTAAGTTGTTGTTTTAAGAAAGCGTTCGTTTCAGCGTTATGAGTGGTTAGTAAAGCTTTTGTCAACACAAATATAAAATGAGCTATCGCAATTGGAAAGGAGGGGCGCTGGGCGAAGTGAATGGCGTTTGGAAGTATGCAGAAGTGCTCACATTCAGCTGCCTCAAGGCTGGGTTCATCCCGCGGTGTGTAAGCTACCGTATACATTTCTCATCGTTTAGGGGGCATATCACATCCGACCTGCTTGTAGCGCAAACAGCATTTTTTGTGTTATTTTACGATTTTATTCGCCAATAAAGCTTCCAACATTTAAAAAAAGGAAAAAAAAATAACATGATTTAGTTCATACCAATGTCTTATTTGTACTGTTCCTGCATAGTCGGAATAGAATATTTAATGAACCGGAAAAACATTCACATTATCCGTGGATTTACACAATGCAAGCTCACTATATCCAATTTGAGCTATGGACTGCTTTTGGGTTAATGTAATCAGTTATCTATTTGTGCGAGACGTAGGCTAACTGTTAGTAAGATTTAATGGCGATCTAGTAGGTTTGGAAGGTTAAATAAAGTTAGGTAGGTTAGGTAACGTAAGGTCCAGTTAAGGGACGTCATGCTAGGTTTAGGACGTAAGTTTAAGTTGTACCGTTAGGTACCCTCGGTAAACTATGAATCATTCAGGTACGTTGGGTTCAAATGCTTTGATTTTGGCGCAAGCAAAATTGTTTCGGTTTCACAGGAGTTTTGGACAACCTCCCATAAAGGGAAACGGGTAAACTTTTTGGCAAAATGGAAACTCTTGAATCTTGAACCGAAAGAAGTGAGCCCAAGAGACCGGGGTTGGCTCGGGGTCGACGCGGGGTCGATCCGGGTTAGATTCGATCATTAGAGGAGAAAGCTGTCATGCCCGCGGCTGACATCGTGTTGACAAATGGGCTAGCGAGAAGGGCTAGCGAGAAGATTCGGAAGGCGCGGAGCAGGCCACGCAGGACGCAGGGCCCAACGCTCAGCCGATCAGGAAATCAACGCGCTCCGGTGAAGAACAGCCAATCAAACTACTTACAAGCTCAGAAACGATGTTGGACGATCGCCGAGACACCAATGGCCTTCGTTCTTGTTTTTTTGACGGGGCAACAATCCATTTTCTGCATGTCGATATAACCAACAAGAGAAGAAACGAGGGGGCGTCCTTAAAGCCTGTCATGCATTTCTCATCGCATCCCTCAAAGCAAAGCGAACTCCAGCCAAAAATGTGTGCATCATACTCGAAAGGTTTCTTGAGAAGCAGACTAGAGTTCGAAGTAGGTAATCACTGATACTCCACTTTAAAGAGGAATTAGTAGAAATCTACTGATTCTCAGTCAAAATCGAACTACTGATCCACTTCAGTATAGTTCGGTTTAGATTGAAAATTAATGGATATCTACTGAGAATCAGTAGATTTCCACTGATTCGAGAGTAGAATGTACAAACCTACCTGCCCTAGTTATGAGAGTCCAGATAACATTTTTTTATTTTTTAGAAAGGACCTGATCAGAGATATATTAAAATCTGTTATGCCATCAGAGGATAAAACACAAACAGGTAGAAATAGCGCCTTTGCTCCTAATAAAATACAGAGTGTGGGGTTATTGACATGGTTTGGGGAGCTACAACCGAAATATGCGCTTATGATAATAGCCAAAAGTAACTTACGTCAACGGAAATATTGAACAAACGTTTTTTCAATGCTTTCCTTCTCTTTCTTTACCTCTCCTTATCTATCTCCCCTTCTAAGAACGAGAATAGCGCTCAACGCGAATGACGTCCCTTAGCCAACAGGTATCACAGCCGAAATCATACATAGGGAAAGGTCCAACACAAGAAAATAAGCTCCTCGTGCGGAGGTGTGAATAGGAAAGTTACGTCAAGATACAACACGCCGTGCATCGCTTTACGGAGCGTGAAGATTTTAACGTACGAGTACTCTCATGGGACCTCGTACAGGGTTAGGACACACACATTCCTTTGTGCGCTTATGCGAGACACATATAGGCAACATTTCACTGAATTTTAAAGACAAAAATGACTTTTTAAAACTTTAAAACACAAATGATGCGTGCAGTGAAACAAGGGCTCAAGCGAGCATCGGTTTAAGATTGAAATATTCATTAAAACATTCGGTTACTCTGTGCAATTGGACGTGCCGCGGTTGGACTTGTCGAAATTTCTGGGAC
>Ga0058701_10005188_pt1 | contig 10755 bp, 7 predicted proteins | sample AgamicOrMae_FD_97039 | JGI IMG/M metagenome (GOLD analysis project Ga0058701, IMG submission 97039) | Agave microbial communities from Guanajuato, Mexico - Or.Ma.e | ecosystem: Host-associated > Plants > Phyllosphere > Phylloplane/Leaf | place: Guanajuato, Mexico | collected 2012-06-04 | reverse complement strand
GTGCTCGTACAAAGACTAATTATAACAAACGGATCGAGTTATTTATTGTTTTCACTCTCGCAGGCTTTTCACTTTGCAATTGCTGAAATTTCTGAAATTTCTAACCTGCGAGCGGCCATTTTCTGTCTGGGGGGTCTCCCCAGTTCCTGTTTGTTCAGCCGAAAATATCCAGACCTCACTCGCTCGGCGGGTCTCTGAACAGCCGAGCGAGAGTGAGAAATATCCTACAGCCTCGGCGGATATTTGACCACTTCCGCATTGGTTGACCACTGTTTTGCTCTTTTCCGGTGGACAAGATTTCAATCTGCCGCGCAAAATCCATCTGAATAGGATCCTTTTTGCACGCAACAAAGGCATCTGGAATCCGGCATTTGACATTTGCAGCACAGCCGAAGGCTGACAGTCGTTACCAGCATTTCCATAGTGAGTCAATCGAGTTAGACTGTCACAAGGAAAGTAAACATTTGAAGCAAATCATTCCTCCTGATTGCACTCCTTTCCACCAACCAACAACTCCCCAAAATAGTCTCACACTGAGCCAATCACCGACTGGCCCACTGTCCAGCTTGTGATTCGGACAATCGTCTGATAACGGAAAATTGAAACATGTTTCAGTTTTCGGCCGGACAAGTAGAAGGTAAACGTTCGATTAATCTGAGCTCAGCAAGCCAATCAGCCATGGTTCAAATCCTCCATTTTGGTTCCCATGCAAAGGCCGCTTTTCTCAGCGAGGCCCATTGCCTGGACGATAACGAGAGCAGACAGAGCTGCTTTTTCACATTTGCTGAGAGGAAAAATGTCCGCAGATTTGCCCGTGTGTTGTCTGTTGCTCCTTTTTGCCAACTTCATTGACAAAATGGAGCTGGCCAATGGTTGGAGTCCAAGCGCTTGGGCGGGATTGTTGCTCCAGTTTTGCCAAAAGTCTTCCCAAGCGACAAGATGAAGTTATCGAAAGAGATTGCGGACAACAATGAGAAGATAACGACACCATAACAGGCGATCATAATCCATTCATTGCACTGGGCCGACCAATGCAACAAGCTTTGACCCTGTTTCCAGTTCCATCTTCAATTGCCAACGAGGGTCTCTCATTGTCGTCGACAATCAATGGAGCTGAGGTGGGAAAAGGATAGCCAAGGAAGAAATTAATTCGACTGTCTCTTGAGGTGGGGGAATCTTCCATCTTATTCCATTTCCACAGACAGACACACAACAATGGACAACTGTTTCGGTGAGATTCGGTGGCGAAAATAGCAACAATACAATGTTCCAAAGTGCTGCCAAGTAAACGGACAGGTCACGATCATGATGACACAATCGGCCAAATTGTGTCTCGAGCCGCAACTCTTTCAAGGTGACTTTTGGCCGATCGAGCTTGTGACGTGGCCGCCACAGATTCTCGCTTCTCCAATTGCTAAATCGTCTTCTCTCCGGCGCCAGAACTGCTACCACTGCAAGCCCATTTGCTCGACACAGAAGTCGCCTTCCCCTGTTTCTCGTGAGGCCATTTCTTGGCCCCGAACTGGGACATTGTGATAAATGTTGCACCCTCGTGGATTCTCAATTTATCATACGCAGACGGCCAGGGGCACCCTCTGTGAATCACACCAACACTAGTCGGTTGCACGCAGGTGTCTCTCCAGAGGATACTCTTCGAGGGGAAGGAAGACGCACAAGCTCCCCCAAAGCTTCTCTCATTGAGCATATGAATGATGACAATGTATTGATCGTGTAATCTTTACTCCTCGCTATCGGTAGCGAGCTAATATTTGGTAGCTGTTGCAATGGTATAATTGGTCTGCCTGCCTCAATTCAGAGTCTCCTAGACAAAAGAAGCCTCCTCGAATTGAGTTGATTTTCCTGCGTTAAGTTCTTGACCAGATTGATCTCATTCATCTGGTATTCTCTCAAAGCCTCTGTGGAATTATAAAACCTTTGTGGGCCGTCAGCGTCTGTTTTGTGACTATAATTGTCCAAAATCTTCAGCCGACTCCCATTAGAGCACATTCTTTCCACTGTCAGTAAGGCTCTTGCCCACTGCCGGAAACTCTCGTTGGGACGGCTCGATATGTCCTGGTAGGTCTTCCCGAGCATTGCAATCAGCATATTGATCAAAAGAATGGAAACTAATATCATGTAGATGCAGAAGAGTAAGTGGGCGAGCAGCGGAAATTCTGTCAAATTGAATTCCTCGACAACCAAACTGAATTCATTCAGAGCCATCATATGCATCGAGATAACTCCATCGAATAGATTGACAAAATAATTTCTATCCACTGTCTCAGTTGATGAATTGTTCTTCTGATGTGGCTCAGCTGAGGACGTTCCATCATGCGTCTTGAATATTATGTAGAAAGACTGAGAGAATCCGGCCACGAATATCATCATGAATACAACGAAACAAAGCACATCGTTGACAAGAATCTTGTATATCATCACTATGAACGAGCCCAAACTCTTCGAAGCGCGGCAGAAGAATAGGAGTTTCATTGGCAGGAGAAAGATGATTATTGATACAAGTAGATTTTCCACATTCTCCAGATGAAACCAGCGCACTGGGATACAGATCAATATGAGGAGACATGTAAATGTGAACATACTTAACTCGGGTGCTTCAAGCAGTAACTGTCGTTTCTTGACGCTCGACTTCAATATCAATGAGAACCATCCGCTCTGATTCTTTCTGATTGCTAGTAAGCCTCTCATCATGGTGGACATATAATACATAACGAAGAAGACTAGCGATAGTTCGCTAATCGTCTTGATGTTCTTGATTGAGGGATGGATGTCATTTTGGCTCGAAGAATGCTGTATTCTTGTGATATAGGCGAGCGTTGACACAGTCAAGAAGACCAGATAGAGCGAGAACCACCATCTGAACTTACTTTCGATCGATGTTTGCCACTTTACCTGCAATAATTCCCCCAGGACGCCGTTTAACATTTCCAGATGGGCAGTCGAGCTCTGAATAGATTGGTCATGTTTGACAGGGGAAGATCCGAGTTATCTATTTGCACGCTTCGCAAACAATGTTAATTCGTGAAAGTTAACCGCTGGTGATCCTTAGAAGAAGTGAGAATCTTCCCCAAAGGTTGTCACCTTCGAATAAACTTACGCCAGATACAACGATGGACAGGAGAGAGCGCTCATTGAAGGATCCGTCGCTCGTGTTGATGGTATCCAAATCGTGCAACGGTAACTGCTGGAAGCTGACACCACAGAAGATCCAATTGATTTGTCGCAAGATTGTTAGGATATGGAAGAGCATCTCAACCCTTTCGAGTTTCGCAGCCAAAGTCAGGGGACTAAGTCTCTGGTGATTGAGCAGGTTTAAATTAGCTCCGGTCGAGTAGCAGAGATCGAACATGTCTATTCGATTGGCAATGACACAGATATGCAAGGTTGAGTTCCCATTCGAGTCTTGCCTATCTGGATCGGCGCCCTTGGCCAATAACAGCCTGTAGCAGTCTGAGAGGCCCAACGAGGCAGCAAAAGAAAGCGGATACTCGCCCCAATAACAATATCCATCATAGTTTGTTTCGGTTGAGCCGAATTCGTTTGAGTGCCAATTGAAATTGTTGAGCTCGGTTGAATCAGTCTTTGAGCCAGTCAGGATTCTCTTAGCCCGCTCGTTGAGATTTCGTGACTCTTTCTGATCCAATGGGAGGAAGAAATTCCCTAAACAACGTTCGTGAACCTGAGCTCCTCCATCGAGCAGCCACTTGACCTTAATGATATTTTCTGTTACAATTGCCATGTGAAGACAAGACTCACCGAAGTATTCATCACAGCAGTAGATATCATTCACTAGTAGAGGGAACAATTTGAGTAATTTCTGAGCAAGTATCATGTGACTTGGTGTTGATAATAGGAAGCAAATATGTAGTCCGGTTTCTCCTACAAAGCCTCGCTCTTCCAATTTCCAACAAACCAAACGGTAGCTCTCCTCTTGAGTCTCTTTCTGTCTGCAGGTGAGCTCTTGCTCATTATTAATGGTTTCATCAATGAGACCCAAACCAAATCTAGCCCGCCAATATTGACTCATGGACATCAGCTTACCTTGACCCTTATTGTAGAGTAGAGGCTCAACCAATTGGCGTATGTGCTCGTCGATGTCCTCCTGGTGCATCCCAATGGGCAGGTTCTTGTTGATTTTGCCTTCAGAATTAGAGTCAACACTGCCAATGGTTTTTGTGTTGAGTTGACCCCCGCTGGTGATCCCACTGCTGCTCGAGGTTGACGATGAATAATTTATCGAGCATGATTGCTTTCTCGCCCGATTCTTGATCAACTCGATCAACTTTCCGCCTCCGGTCTTCACGTTCACCAGCTCGTAAATAGCTCGTCCATCGCCCACATCATTGTCCACCTGACGCTTGACATCATCGTCTTTATTGCTCGACCTCGTCCCCGAAGCAATGCCATTCTCCGCGTGTCCCTCCTTTCTGGAACATTTCTGACCCATAATTTAGCATCTGCAAGCTCTTGCGCATAAGACGGCCACTAGTCCCTCTCAGGAGTGAGAGAGCCATCCAAGCTGGTTGCAAGAGCCTGTTGAGAATTATATTAATTTGATTGTAACATATGAAGTTAATTTGAGGAGGCAAGTGCAAGCGGGAAATTGTTTAGACAGACTTCATACTGAGCGACACCGTCTCAACAGAGAAGTTGTCTCATGCAATAGGATACGCATATGATTCTGTCAGATGAAGGTTCACTGTGCTTGGCCAGCCTGGGCCTCGCTTGACCGGCACACGTGGATGTGTTGGCTTTATCCTAACAAGGATCTCAGATGGCTTGTCAGGGATCTTGGGGATAACTCAAATACGATGAGTCTAAACAACTATGTAACTCCAGAGCAGCCAAAATTGGTACCACCACTGACATATACAGCTGCATAGTTATTAGAAGCAACTGATTTGCCTGAGCAATTTGTGGAGAGCCGCTTGCTCGCCTATAAGTTGCTTTACGTGATAAGCATTCGTCGCCTTTTGGCGATGGCTAAGTGTCGTCATGACGACACTGGTCCGAGTGGCTCCAAATGGCGCCACTCGGACACTGCGCCATCGGTTTGGTTGCAAAATTCCGAAGTTCAATTTCAGCCGCACCGTCTAATTAAACTCTAATTATCACACTTTCAAAGATATGATTGAATTCTCGAGAATGAGCTGGTCCTCAGGGTGTAGTAGATGTGCTGAAAAGTTAACTCAAGCGGCGCTAAGACGGTAACTTAGCGCCTAACCAGATTTCGTGATTTCGTGAGCCACGAAGCCTTCGTGCGGCACGAAGAACACGAAGGAGTTTTCGTGTGCACCTGCATGAAAATCAGAAAATTGTCACGAAAAATACGAAAAAATACGAAAAATACGAAGAACGAAATCGGGTTTTCGTATTTCATAACGCACAAATCGGCACGAAATTTTCGTGCCGATTTTCGTGAAAATTTTCCCCACTCTCTGCCACTCTCTGCCACGATTCGTGCCATCGTGCTCCCACTCTAGCCTCACGGTATCAAAACAAACGGACCACGTGTACGACATTTTTACGCAATTCTTGAGCACAAAGCTCTGGTGCCAGTTAGCTCGGCGGCCATTCTACAATCCTTTCCTATCAAAACTTTCAGCCTAATATATTTCTGTCTTCTAGATGGTGGTAATGGTCAAGGCTGTTTTGTTCAACGTCTTCCTCACATCAATCCCACACTCAATACTACGCTTCCAAGAGACAACTGTCAGCGAACTGTAAGATGTTTCTAACGTTGACGTTCACAACTACCCAATCAGAGTAACGCTCAAATATAGTCCAGTTCGAAATATGCTTCGTCGTCTACTTTACACTTGGATCAAAAAACCATCTACGAGAGATGCTCACAATTCGTTGAGGACTCATAGCAGAACCATCTTGATACCAAGGACAACACTCAGTGATCTCAGGCCATTAGCAAGGGTGAAGAAAAATATTCTTAGTCATTTATTCGGCAGAATTTACTCAGAAACTGATCTAAAATCTTCGAAAGCTATAACAGAATTTGCGCTTGTTTCTCCTGCTCTGAATGAGGCTCTCGAGATGTCGGGTAAGGCATCCCAACCTAGAGAGCGTAGCAGGAGTCCGGCTACTAGGGATGATGAAGAATTGAATAACGGGTCCAGTGAGAGCATCGTCAGAGTTTCTAGTCCTGATATCGAGACTCTGGGCGAACCAGAGTGCCTAGAGGAGCTGAGACTAGCCTACGATATTGCGCGCCAGAACTCATCTAATAGTTGGCTGCATTTCGCCAAGTCTTGTTATATCTTCATCTACCGTGGAGGCGGTGAACCGAATCGGCGTATGGCTGCCTTCGACTTGGATGGAACATTGATTAGACCGAAGAGTAATAAACGAATTCCCAGAAGCGCAACAGATTGGGAATTGTTCTCAGTTTGGACAAAAGTGAAACTACAGCAAATATTGAACGCCAAAGATAAGTTGAGATTTGTGATATTCACCAATCAGAATGGTGTAGGAATGAATATTGTACCTCTTGAAGAGATTCAAGAACGGATAGAGCTTGTGATGAAGAAGATCGATGTACCTGGAATAGTGTTTGTATCAACTGAAAAAGATGAATTCCGGAAACCACGAACAGGAATGTTCCAACTCTACAACAAATGTTTCAATGGGTCTGAGACTCTGCTCATGGAAGATTCTTTTTATTGTGGAGACGCAGTCGGATATCCGAGCCATAGTGACGCGGACATTAAGTTTGCCTCAAAGCTAGGACTACCCTTCCTTCCGCCCGAAAAATTTGTCAGAGGAGTGAAGCCGAAATTGGTTGACAGCGTTTGATCTTGGATCGGAACACTCTAATAGAATTACTGAGCCGAACGTGAGGGATGGGCTTTCGCATAACAACATGCGTTGGAACACGAACTTATGAAAGTATTCATCTCAGGATAAATTCACTGTGATTGATAAAAGGTCCAGCAAGAGGGTTCAGTTGCCAGGAAACTTAGAAATCTGCTTGGAGAAAGCGGCTGGAACGGCGGAGACCTGCGGACAAGTGGGTATTGGAGTCAAAACTTGATGGAGAATTAGCCCTGACGTTGACTGAGGCTTTTTATTTAACTTATTCACTGGGTGTCTTGAAAGTTATCAATGATGAGACGGGAAATGAAATGTCATTGTTGCAGTGCTGGTCAAAACTTCGAAATCTTTGCAAACGTTCCCGGGAAAGACTAGATTCTGCTATGCAGCACGGAGTCTATCACTACTTCAAGTCACGTGATTGGGTCACCAAAATTGGACACGTTTACAGAACCCACTATCCCCTTTACCGCGAAGGCCCAGCCATTGATTATGCCCGATATGCAGCGGAAATAATCAATGACGATTATTCGCCCGAGTGGGAATTACTTCTCACTTTCTATAGGGTCCTACAGTCCGTTAGCAAGGAACTCCTCTTGGTGTTCGTTCCTTGTGCGTCAACAAATTTTGATTCACCCAAGTGCATAGAGGGTATCAAGATAACAATTAGAGCTTTCGAAATTGAGACCATTATTAAGCTGTGATTTTTAGGCCTGAAACACTGTTTACACACATCATGTACTTGACACGAGGATTCTGACTGAATATCACTTGACTGTTACGATGACAATATGTGCCATTCTTCTTTTGCTCTTCCATGAAGAAGGAGAGACTATTAGATTATTCGAGCTGGTTTCACGAATAGGATATGCTTGTAGGAAGAAGCAAGTTCACTATCAATCACGATAAAGTAGATAATTTTTGGTGACATTTGGCACCGGCAGCTCATTGATTCTGTCTATGAGCGAGCGTCCGAGAATCCCTTTCACTTCAGTGAAATGTTTGCGTATTTTGATGCGAGCCATTTGCTTGAGAGATAGAACAGCTGACGAGCTCTTGCCGCCGTTCATCAGTTTGACCAGATCCTCCGAAACACCATAATGGTGAGCCATCCTATCGGCCAACAATTTTGCCAACCGGCCGGGCGTCATGTCGGCGGAGACCGATGGATCGAATAGTTCGTTTGTTCGCCATCTGTTTGCATTCCTAAGACAGGAGTAGATAACCTTCGACATCATGAACCAATCTATCTCTTCGGCTGCATCAATCAACAGGTACAAAAGTTCCAGTGTTAGGTCGTCTTGAACTCGTTCGAGCGTTCTCACTAGGCCAAGTTTATTCTGGCATTGAGTTTTGAGCACCACACGCGCCCCATACATCAGTAGCATCCTGACCATGTCTAAGTCTGGCTGACATGGATTCTGGTGGCTGTAATTGTTTCTAATTGGTGCTGCTGAATTAGAGGCTAGATTCGAACTAGATTGTGGGCCATCATTTGAGGAACCTTGGGGTCTGTTGCTGGAGCTGGAGCTGCTTGAGGGCCTGGCGCCACCATTTCCTCCACCTTGTCTCACTGCATTCAGATAATCGTGCAGGGCCGGGCCGGTGTTTCTGTTTGATGATGGGCTTGAATTGGGATCTGCTCCACCATCCAGTAAGATTTGAACAATTTCCCTCTTGTTATCAATCGCCTGGGTGAGCGCCAAATGCAACGGTTGCCCTATGGTAGCCTGCGAGCCGGCATTCAAATCGGCATCAAATTCAACCAACAGCTTCACTATATCGTGTCTACCGCTAACAATTGCTATATCCAATGGGCTAGGTTTGTCGAAATTCAGCTTGGGATAACGAGCACCGCTAGTCAATAGGAGCCTGATTAGGTCTAGATTGCCGCTAAATATTGAACAATGCAGAACAGTTCGATAATCGTGCCTCTCGCCTGCAATATCGTTCACGTCGGCTCCATAATCAATCAGGAGTTTGCAAGTTGCATAACCTTGAGGGTGTCGTGCGGCTTTCATTAGAGGTGTCAGTCCAGTACGATCGCGCGAATCCGGATTGGCGCCATACTTGAGTAATAGCTCGATGCTGCGTACCTCCAAGATGCTGACTAGATTTATCTCTGATCCCATGAAATAGTGCGCATTAGGATCGGCGCCATTCTTAAGCAAAAGCTCGGCGCATTCCCTGTGGCCTCTCTTCAATGCCAATGACAATGGTTCATCCGCCATCGAGGTGATATTATTCCAATCTCTTCTTACATCTGTGAAACAAACCTTCGCCCCCTGGGAAATCAAAAACTCCAACAATTCCTTGTAGCCCCTTTCGGCGCATAGGTGCACTGGAGTGTAGCCGTTATCATCCATTGCGTTAATATCTGAGCCCCGTAATAATAGCAGCCTAACGGCGGGAACAAAATTCTGATAGGCAGCATAGTGGATTGGATGTAGGCCCTGTGTTACAGGACCATTTGCGCGCGCTCCACAAGCTAAGAGTATTCTAATATCATCAAGGGAAGCCAAACGACTTATGGCATCGGCTAAATCGCGTTGCAATTGATGGTATTGTTCCTGTTGCTCTTGTAGCTTTTGCTTCTCATGATCTTTGATTGTTTGGTTGCTTGTGTTAGTTGCGCCCGCTCCTCCACTTGATTGACTTTCGGATTTTGCCATGCGACTCGAGTGCCAATCTGATGGCAGTTTCACTTGGCTAGTTGAAAAGTTAAATCCTTCAAATGATCAATGTATCGCGCGCCCTCTGAGCTCTTTGCTCTCTCGATCAGCAAAATCAGCGATCAGCCAAAAAAAATCAATATCAACACTAAAGCATAAACTTTACTCCAATGTTGTTGTTGTTGTTGTTGTTGTCAATTTCTAGACCAAAATACAACTCGGGCCACAATGTTTACTTGTGCTCTAGCCGCATCACAATCCAGGAGGCACTCCTATGCACCTTCCATCTGCCTATTCCACTCGCTATATCTTGTAGTGGGCATATTCTCTCTCCCTTTGGCGTGCTTCTGTTGTTGTTGCCAGAATTTACTATCCGTGGGGCCAATCTAGGGCCAAGCGAGCGGGCTCGGAATTCATGAGAACAACAACATCATATCCCACAGCCTGTCAAGCCAAGCTAGTGCAATGGTTGTGCTAACTTTTCACTACGCTACTCACAGCTAGCTAGCTACTAGGCTCGTTTGATGGCCCTAAGCTTGTTGGGCCACCAATGCGAACTCCTCGCTCGCTTCACCTCGCTAATTCGCCAGTTCCACCTTTGAGACCCCTCGTCCTGTTGTTGCAAACTCAAACTCAAGCTCCATGATCTCTAAACTACAACTCATCTCGTCTCATTTCTCCTCCTCTTCGCTCGTCTCCTTCTTCGCCTCCTCTTACTCTCCATTGCGACGCTCTCTTCTCTCTCCCTCTGAATGCTCTTTTTCCAAAGCTCATTCGCCTCGTCCATTGCTAACTCTTAGTTTCTCTCAAAAATACACAGCCAGGCCTGGGCGCCAGAACAAACTGGGAGCAAAAACTTGCATTGGAAGCTGAATGATATCAAGCCGTCCAGAACAAGCAAGCGCGCCTCTGCCTAAGGTCCGCTTCACAGTTCACGATCATGCGCGCTTCCACTACCTCTGGACCACAAGACAAACGAATATTATCATCAACACTGCGCCTTTTTACACTACCGACGATCCAGTGAGTAAATTGTCTCTAAAACAACCCTATCTCACTCAAGCGAGCTTCCTAGTTGTTTCATTCACCCCTACGGGGCAACGATATGAACAAAGAAGAGCGACCGCTTCCCCCCCCCCCCCCCCCCCCCCCCCCCCCCCCCCCCTCCCCTCCTCCTCTTCTTTTCTCTCCACCAGCCCCCCTCCCCCCCCTTCTTCTCCTCCTTTACCTCTTTTTTTTT
>Ga0058701_10005187_pt1 | contig 10755 bp, 5 predicted proteins | sample AgamicOrMae_FD_97039 | JGI IMG/M metagenome (GOLD analysis project Ga0058701, IMG submission 97039) | Agave microbial communities from Guanajuato, Mexico - Or.Ma.e | ecosystem: Host-associated > Plants > Phyllosphere > Phylloplane/Leaf | place: Guanajuato, Mexico | collected 2012-06-04 | reverse complement strand
TAGGTTAGGTTAGGTCAAGTTAGGTTAGATTAAGTTAGGTTAGGTTAAGTGAGGTTAAGTTAGGTTAGGTTAAGTTAGGTTAGGCAAGGTTAGTATTGCGGGTAAGACCTTTGGCGTTCGTGACTTTTCTCGTTTGGCGGTTACGGATTGGCGCTTGTGGTTTTTGGCGCTTATGACAGCTACCCTTCACACTCACAAGAGTTAGTTTCACTCGTGACATCTGAGCCATCTTATTCTCTCCGATTTTCTTGTCTGAGGTGTTAAAATTGAACGGTGACTTTTGTTGGTTGACTGAGATGGTACCGGCACCACCGAGCACGGCACTCAGCGTTATTGAGCGCACCCCCCCTTGCCCCCCTCCTTGCCCCCCCTTGCCCCCCTCCCCGATATATCCGTGCCAATCTCCTCCTTATACGCCCCTCCCCCCTGAAGTTGATACCCCTTTGCTCAGCGAGCAACAGGGTTTAAGGCAGGCAGGCGAATTATGTTGGCATTACTGTGCACGCGTTCAGGTAGGTTGTCGGCGAGGGGAGGGGGTGAGCGCGTGACGTGGGGGGCGCAGGCGGCGGCGTGGCGACCCCCGCGCCGCCCATAACGCCCGTGGACATGCGCCCATGGCCATGAGCGAGCCATGGGCATCATTATCGGTTCGTGTGTCCCCGATGGACCCGATGTGGACACCACGTATCGTGTTCAACGGGTCATATGCGGTGAGTGGCTATCAGGGGGCTGGAAAAAGACTGGAAACTCTGGAAAATTGAAACAAAGTTCTCGGTCGTAGGTTGCCTCAATCGTAGTAGAACCAAACCAGTGTATCCTAACTTTAGCCTTAAGTCTAACCCAACTTGCAGCGGCACTCACCAGAACCGAGCGTAATGTACACACCAACAACCTCACTATTCGTTCGCCTAACCCAAAACAGCCCTAAGTATTTGGAGTGAAAGTCAGCTTAAGAGAAATTGAAACGATTTTTTCCTTCAAAATACGCAATTTTAAGCTTTGGAAAATGCCTAAATAATTAAATTTCAGGTTTCCAGAGGGGTGATATCATTCAAATTGTGACCATACTGAACTGAGAAGATCCTATAAAAGAAAGTTTACTGTCTCTGAACGGCATCGCTGGGCGGTAGTGAATTTACTATCCACGCCTAACCCAACCTGGTAACAATCTTGGCTGACTGGAGCCTAACCCTTATTGAACTCGACCTTAGAGGCGCTCGCCCAAAACATTCCTGATTCGCTTAAACGCCCAATGGAACTACGTGCCTGAAGAAAGATTTTTAGTGTCGGTAATTTTTTTACCCTAAATCCTCTTTTGAAAAAAAAAACACCCAAAATAAACCCCACCCCTCTGCATATCTCTTTTTATGTTAGCTTTCATAAGGCTTAGAAATTTTGGCACGTGGTGGTACACTGTAGTTCCGCGTACAGTATGAAACCTACCAATAGCAGGCGCTGCTGTGCATAACATTCCTTGAATTTTTGTCTTTGATTAGCGTTGACAATTTTCTACAGTGAAGCATAGTATTCACTGGCGCCCAAAAAAACTATTTAGCTCTCGCGACAAACTTTGGCTCAAAAGTGCTAAAAAATTGCTGTGGTTATTGAATCTTTTTTTTCCCCTTCAACGCTTGTATTTTTTTTTTTGGGGGGGGGGGGTAGGTCGCTGAAAGAGAATGGTTCAGGAACGTCTTTAATCACAGGAAATATTGTTCAAGACAAACGTAACCGCCAAAGTAAACTAAGGCGAGGCTAAAGTTGAGTCGCGTCCGATTTATGGCTGCCATAACGTTTCCAAATAGCGTAAACCCAGGCGAGTGGGTTTGTGCAGCGACGCCGGGCCAGGTCCGCCGACTTGACCTAAACGGCCTAATAATTAACTATCGGGGCGTGGCCGGCCGGCGAGCCACTCTTCCACCCACTTTTCTCCGGAGTTGCCGCTCTTTCGCTCTTATGGTGTTGAAACTGTCACCGCGCAGTGCCGCTCCGCGAGATCGTCCCTCTCTCTCTCTCTGCCAATGGGCGAGCGCGCAAATATGTAATTTGCGTTAAAAGCGCGCCGCGCCGCGTCCTTAATAAATATTTGGCGAATTATTTCCTCCCCTCCCACGGCTGTACTTGCTCCGGTCCGGCTTTTTGTTTCAGATCTCATTTCAAATGACCCGCGTTTTTTTTAAAGCCTGGAAGTTTGGTTAAGTTATTAAAATCAAGCTCGCGTGGGTTGATGTGGGAAGATCGCATCTGCTCGGTTGCTACATAGGCAAACAACGAGGAGAGGCGTTTTGCGTCAGGTGAATCTAATAGTATGGTTCATTTTTTATTTTTTTTTTAGCGAGGGTTAAATGAGTTTTTTTTTCTGGGTGGAGTAGGAAATACCGCAGTATGCACCGACCATGAATGACCGGTTTGCTCCACATTTGGTTTTTGGCTACTCTAACCCATTACCGCCCAGCGATGCCGATCGGAAACAGAAAAACAACAAAAAAACAACAACAAAAAACAAGAGGCTACTCAGCTACGCCTCGTGCCTAAAAAGAAAAAAAAATCGGAGGATCTTTTCAGTTCAGTAGTGTCACAATTTAAAAAAATATTTCCCCTCTGGAAACCTAAAATTTAATAATATAGGCATTTCTCGAAGCTTAAAATTTCGTATTTTGATGAAAACAATCCTTCCAATTTCTCTTAAGCTAAATTTCTCTCCAAATACTTTGGGCTGTTATGGGTAAACAGATTGAGGAAGTTGACCAAAAAAATGATAATAATGCAAAACAAGATAACTTACGATTACAGTTCTGACAAGAATTTATGACTAGCGTATAATGTTAAAATTAATTCCGTGACCTGAATGCGGAAAAAAGACCTGATAAACAAAACATTCGCTCCTATACTCTTGCCTCGACCTGAGCTTGATGTACTTGAAGCAAGTATGCCCATCTCTGACGTCGTGTCGTAGATGAGAATTTTGAAGTGGCACTTCTCTACAGGGAAGTTTCGTATGCAGCCAAGATGCGGACTCTGTTTGCTGTCTTGATAGCATAAGATGGGAAGCACTCGTTGGGGCTGGAGACGTATTGTTGCCTTACTGGAAAGCTTTTACAGGAACCTGGAATTTCACTGCTTATGCGATTGGAAAATACTTATAATGTTGGATGTTGTGTTGCAGGAATCAAGTGTCCAGTGTGCTCCAAATTCGTGCTACCCGACGATATCGAGTGTCACCTTGTTATGTGCCTAACCAAGCCTCGCCTGAGTTACAACGGTGGGTAGCACTCAAAATTAGAAAGGTTGGATTATCCTCATTTTAGTTTCCTGAATATCAACACGGCTTCCAGATAGCTTTTTTTTTCGGGAATGATTGATTTTAGCTGAAATAAGGCACGGATTTAGGCTAATTGTAGCTTTCGTTTCAGGCAAGACTTGCCCAAGGCCGTGTTCAAAATAATCAAATAAAGCAAATGCAGGACTTAACTTGTCGTGGCTTCTTACACTGACTATAGTGGGATACATTCTGCTGCATTACTTACAGTAGGCTTTCTTCAGCAATATTTCAAGCGAACGACTTGTAACTTTAGCACATAGAGTTTCAAGCCAATCTAGAAGGTTGAGATCGACACGTCTGTTTTCTATGTTGGATATGATCGTCAACGGCTCTGTTTGTTACAGAGGACGTCTTGAGCGATGACAAAGGAGAGTGTGTGATCTGCTTGGAGGAACTAGTACAAGGCGATACTATCGCCCGATTGCCTTGCCTGTGCATCTACCATAAAAAGTGAGTAAAAGTTTCTATCTCATTAAAAAAAGACCGCTTCAAGGTATTCCTAAACCCGTTTTAAATATAAAGCCAAGGAGGATCTAGCAAAGTTTTTGGCTCGTTTTTAACGTGGATCTTGCAATAGCCCTATCTAACATAAAAGTCGTCCGATTTCCATTCGGCTATTGATTGTTCCATGTCGGAAATTAACCAAAATACGTCTATAGACCCGTTGTAGTAGCGATAGGAAAATCGGAAACTATGTTTTAGTGCTCTTCTAAAAACACCCGAATCGCCTTCGGTGGAGTTCGCCGTACCGTTCTTTTCAAGTAATTGAGTGAATTTCGCTCGAATATTTGGAGTTGAATTCATGAGCGGCTCAGCTGACCTTGGCATCGTACAGTCCAGGGCCTTCAGCAGAGTATTATCTGTTCGATAAATCGATAGTTTGGATTAAAGATAACCGAACTCCGTCGCAAGCTTAAGTTTCTCGTTCACACCGATTTATCCGTGACAAACAAAATGCTGACAACAATTTGCTTTCACCAAAAATATCTCTCACTCGATTACGGGTTATTCATCTCTTTCTATTCGTCTTAACACTTTTTTTATAGAATCGGTTGGAAACGAACAACTTAAGTCTCTTCGGAAAGAAGTTCCGGGATAGCTGAAAGTCGGTGCACGTTCGTCTTAAGAGTACACAGTCTTTGTGATTCAGTTTTGTGAAAATTTATCTTGCGGTGGTGGGTTAATGTTGTCTACATTGTTAGCTTGTATTAACTGACGCTTCTTCGGACTGAGGCCATAGCTCTTAGGTGTTGTGGGTAAACGCTTCAAAACGAACCTTTGCGATACTGCCCCCGATTTTCGAATGATTTAATTGAAATTTGTTACTAGATGCACCTTTCTTTTTTTTTTATCTCTGCCGCAGCTTGAGTTCTCAAAGGCGATTCTTAGCTGTGGGCCCTGTTCGATTATCTAGCTATCTCCGAGACAGAACTACCGAATCACGTATTTATTCATAGATTAGTTAGGCCGCATTCTAAAAGCAAGTGGGTTGTTAAATGAGGATATCGTAGAAAAGTGCGTATGGTATTTCGCATAATTTGACTAGGCGTGTCCCAAGAGGAAGATTACCCGTAGTTTATGAAAACAGCGATAACATAAACACGTAAAAAACGGCCTATATACCACCTGCCCTTTTATAGAGGATAGAGGAGGAACAAGGGCAAGGCATGGTCTCGACTTTGTCTTACGGGCAAAGAGCAGCGTTTTAGGGCTAGGGTCTGAACGTAACCTTAAATTGGAGGCAGTATGTGGACGGCCACTAACCTTAAATATATTTGTAATATTTTGTATTCGCATCATGGGTTTATTTCTTTCTCATCAGGTGGTTTTGAATCCTTTGCATAAACCAATGTGCAAGAAATGTGTTTGAAAAGTCGCAGTTTTGAAAAATTGAAGTAAAAAAAAACGTGTTTTTTTCCCCCGTAAAATATACACAATAGTAAACTAAAACATTATTTCACTTTTTTTATGATATGTAATTTGAAAAAAATCGTGTTGCAATTTTTCCCAGTAAAATATTTTTGTTGTCTGAAAGATATTTTTGGAAGGAAAGGGGTTTAATCCCAAGTAATACGCCTTCCTTGAATTCACTATTTTAAGAAATAAATTAAAAATACAGGACGTCTAACATTAGTTCTTCTTGGGTAACTTCCCCTAGCCAAGAATAAAGTTGCCAAGGCTATTGCCTTCATTGCCCAACAGTACGTTGGGGAGGCAACCTGTTTGGAGTTCATAGCTCGGACGAAACTTAGGTCTCGTCCATGAATAAATACGTGATGAAACGTTGGTTTGGTTGCAGCTGCATCGACAGGTGGTTCGAAGTGAACCGCTCATGTCCGGAGCACCCCGGCGATTAGCACACCGCCGGAGACGCGTGACTGACTCCGTCCTTGGCGACCTCGTCCCCGGCGACCTCGCCCCCGGACACCCCGTCATCGGCGGCCCCGTCAGTGCAGTGCGTCCCTCAAAGAGACTGCTTACAAAACGGACTGGCCCTTTTCTCTTGACCAGCTAGTTTTCGAGAGGCGCGACAGCTCCGCCGAGCTGAGCGCAGCGGGCGGCGCCGAACGAGGCGTCAAGATACGGTGCTGCTGGACTCTAGCGAGCGGTTTTCCCTCCCCTTAGCTCATTTTTAGTTCGGATGGCGGAGCACCTGTTTTTATAATTGAGCGACTGAACCGATTTCGCCAGCGACGAAGGAGGCGCGGAGCGACGCGCCTTTTTGCCCCCCAAAAAGAGCTAAAGCTGGCCCTTCGGCCCGTTTTGGGGGACTCGGATCTCTGAGCTGGCTTCCGAACGAATTACCTCCAGTCACTTGAATCGTGCTTTTACCTGTGTACACTGATTATTTTACAAGAGACTCGGGGAGTCGGCCTGGTAGCTGACACTGCAGCAGTCTGTCGCTTACCTGCCTCCGCGATCACAAGGCGACTGTCAATGTGTACCGTACAAGTGGACTATTTGCAAGCAACGCAATACGCTTAGCAATCCGTAGTGGAGGAAGGATATGGACACAACTCGAAGGCTGAATTCTTATCTGTAATCTTTGTTTTGTAAGAATTTTACCACTGTGTTGTGTAAAAGGAAAAAAAATATAGAAATGATAAAAAAATCTATTCTTACCGTAGTGGGAGCCGGCCCGACGGTTCTTCTTGTGATGGAAGTATGTTTTACAGAGCAGCTGCTATTGCAACTGACATGAATTTTCTAAGAAATTAATTGAGTTTACTATTTTAACTGTTTGAGCTAATGTAGCTGTCACGACTATTTTGTTTAACTATGACACAGACCGTTACTTGTCATAATTGTGATTCATTTACTACTCATTTGTTATTTGATCGAGTTTTTTCTTATGATATTAAAATTAGTCTATCATGATGCCATTGTGTAGGCGAAAATCAAACTAAGCCTAATCTATGTTGAAATCTGGAAAATTTACGCCATAATAAGTGGAGTCGCAGTGATGATGTCGCCCGTTTCTATTAAGTTTACATTTTAGGCTGCAATGTGATGAATCGTAGGGCTCTGCATTGCGCTGTGCGCAAAGGGACGTTTCCAAGGGTCTACCGGTTTTAGCCTGTTTTCGCAGAATTCTGCTCTCTGCCTTGTAATTTCGATTCTGTCCATGCTTAATATCATCATGGTTCTCTTGCTCAGGGTCAGATTGGAATTCGACGTTCTTTTATTACTGCATTCTAACGTCCTGTTGTTAAAAAAAATTATTAAATAGCAGCTATCAGGAACATCAACTATTTACTAATTGTGATCATGTTTTCAACCCTAAGGCGACAGGAAAATCGCAGAAGCTCTATGTGATACGAGGCCACTTTACCCTCAGAGAGCTGAAATCTATTGAAAGTTAAAGGCTGTACACCCTTGCTCGATTATTTTTCAAGTTGTCGCACGAAGGTACCCATCTGCCCCGTTTGAGGTCATCATCTCTGCCCAGTGAGGAAAGTTTTGTTAGAGGCTGGAGTTGGTTTTGAATTTGGCGGGGTACGTTACCGATAACGTGGGTCAGGTGACATTGTTTTTTGTTCTTTTTGTTAACTCTGCGTTGAGTTTGGTTGCCATATGTTGGTTCGCAAGGTGGTTGCTTGGTGGGAATAGCTGAAAGTAGTCGTTAACTTCACAGCAGATGTCTAAGGATGTAACCAATGTTTTAATGTTCGCGTGATCACTTTTCTATGTGTACATACAGAGATCCACTTGTTCTGGAAAGACCTTGAGGCCGACCCAGGAGGGATTCTGTCTCCGTGGAAGAATCTGTTGAAAGTCTTATGTTTTTGTTTTAATACCACAGTGTCTTGACGGAAATAATGAAAACTGGTGATTTAATTTAAGCTGTTTTCTTCTTTTCTGCTGTTAACCTTTGATCGCCGTCGAGTACTGGGCGGATTCCATCTTTCAAGGCTGTTACGTACTAGAAAAGTCTTGAATTTTTGTTCCCTGAAAAATCGGGAAATGTCTTTCTTGCGATTAAGGAAGTCATGGAAAAATCATTAAAATCAAATACAACCCGTCCATCAAATATAAACCGTCACCTTAAATTAGACCCTCTTGATTCGATCAAGATACCGTTTATTGCCAACCAAAGTTAACTTCGAGAATTTAATGCAGTAATGTCTTCATTGACTTTTGTTAACATTTAATCTATGGATTCCTGAATCCAACTTCTATCTTATCTTGAGCGAAGTATGGTATGGTAGCAAAGCAATATTTTGGGAAAAGGCAACAATCTCCGAGTTTCTGTTTTGAAAAAAACAAAACGGGAAACCGTGTTTTTTAATGTTAAAAATTCAGGTGGAATCAGATGATATCCTGTTGGCCTCTACGCAACAACTAGGCGTTTATCTCTAATAGGACTTGAGTGTGTAGTGCAGAGTTGCAGTATCTTTCAATTTTACTTTTGCGTGTCTCAGGTTGGAAGCAGAAAGAAAAATCGCTATCAGTCGGAACGAACGAAAATTTTTTCGTGACATCGCAGTAACCTGAGGAAAAAATTCGGTCACAGCGTATCATGGCCAACCTTTTCGTCAAACCGTTATCTTTGGATCACGTAAGTTTTTTTTCATACTTGATATTATGTCAGGGAAATCGTATATATCGTGGTTGAATAATTCCCAAACTTCGAGTAAACATTTTTGTTAGTTTCAAAAATCAGTTCGCCGTTTAAAAAGGACACTCGTATCGGAAGTCTGAAAGTACGCAGTGGAAACGTAGCACTACCGTTATCTTAAATCTAACGTTGCTAGTTTGTTTTTCGTCTGCAAGCAGTAGTCAAACGTTTGAATTGTGATTCTCACCGTGAAATCATCGCTTCTAATTTAGTAAGGCTTACACTATACTTTCTAACGGATGTATTTCCCACGAAATCTTCAACTTTTCTTTCCAGTTTGGAAATTAACGACGTACTACCACGTAAGCAATGTCAAGTAAGGTTAATTGCATTGTGCCACGCTGCATTATCACTTGTAAACAAAATTTGGAACACAAGTTCAGAAAAATTCAACCTTTCGTACGTATTCTTTTATCAGAAATCGTGTCAGTAAGATCGCGTTTGGGTTCGCATGTTGCGCCATTTCCGTTAAAAGTCAGCTTGGATCGATTCGAGTGCTAAGTATTACGTTAATATTGAAAGGCCCATCCGTTACAGACCAGCAAACCTAACGTAGCCCCATTTTCGTAAGGCAGTATTAGGCGTGACGCAGGAGCAACGTATTTTATTCTGCCTGACTTCCGTCACCTTTCTTATGCAATGTGTGTTAAGGTGGGTTGAGACCACGAGTCAAGCCAACAATTTCCTCCTTAAAAATATATGACCGGAAAAAATATCGGTACGGCCAAAAATTCAATCTAATTTTCCTAACGAGCACTTCTAAGAAGCCGAGTTCCCTGCGGAGGTGCCGAATCTCTTAAATGAGCGAAACGAGACCCGTCAAAAAGATGACTCAAGAAATGGTGCAATGTCGTAATCAGTCGAGATGTTCTTATCGATTAAAAATAAATCAACATGAAATGTGAAAGAACACAACCGCAAGTGGCTTTCGGCTCGGTTTAAGAATTTTAGATTAGAGTAAGATTTTTCCTTAAAAGGATGAGATTGCAAATTAAAAAGGGTCGGTTTCCGGAACCCTCATTTGTTTCCCTTGACAATACGTAAACCTACGCTGTCTATCCATGAGATTATTCAGTCTGTTATGCAATCGACCTTGGACGTAGGCGGTGCGAAACAGTTAGTTGTCCGCCCGGAGGGGTGGGGGACAGGCTCTGTTCGCTCAGGACAAACACTAAGTCCGCACGAAGGATATCAGGTGATATTTCCCTCAGCTACAGGTTGTAAAAATATATCCGTGCATACGAGAAATTCTAAATAAGCTTGAAAGTAAGCCAAGCAAGCAGAAGAACAAGAATCGCCGTTTAGCGTTCTTGAAACGATGGGTATTGGTCCTGTAGACAAGAACCACAAACTGTCCAACAAAAATACAGGAAGAGATGGGTGCGCCCTTTTTCCCTCTCCTTCACCTCTCTTTTAAGACGACAATTGGCTCGGAGGAAAAATTTTATTTATTTTCGTGGTACGTATATCACAGAATATTCGCCAGCTCGAAACGTTGTCGCCCAACAAAAAAAGTTGTCCGCGAAATTAAGTACGGAAATATCCGTTGCTCATATGAAGTGGGCCTCAGGAATGTTCTAGGATGAACTGTGCATGGAACTTCTTGAACTCGTTCAACAGCCTTTCCAGTTCATGGTTTTGTGGCAAAATAGTTATCCTGAAAGACAGAGTTAAGGTTACAGCAGAATGGTATGAATGGTTAAAGGTAGATACCCTTCTTTCGAGAATGTGTTGGATTAAGATTTTATAAGATGGATAAAATCAGAAACACACAAGCAGCAGAAACGCAGCGTCGTAAAATATTATTGATTGACGTCCATCTCTGCTGATATCTGTTCACCCAGAGCGCCTGACAATGCCAGCGTAGGCAACCCTCGCGTCCCAAGAGTTCGGAGGTTGCCTACCCAGATCATTCCAGGCGCTCCGTCGCTTTGTTGGCTGATGGGGATGCTACCTCAAAATGCATTTAGATCTGATCTCGTCTTACTTTAAATAGAGTTACTACCACGATACAGATTTGTTTCATTGAGGTAATAGTGCGGGTAACCGAAAAAATAAAATATTTACCTCAATCGGTGGTGACCCTCCGGTAAACCGAAAGCAGATCCGGGTACCGTTAGGATCCCTGTACGTTCAAGAAATTCGGAGACGTAATACTCATCAGGAAGAAGTCCCTTTTCCTTAGCTTTACGGATCACTTTTTCAGGGAGGTGCAACTGAAACAGAGTTCCCGTACAGCCTTTATAAATAGAATATTCCATTTGATACACTTTGTACCAAAAGTCGTGCTATGGAGCTCAAATTCAGATTTCAGCGT
>Ga0058701_10005186_pt1 | contig 10755 bp, 10 predicted proteins | sample AgamicOrMae_FD_97039 | JGI IMG/M metagenome (GOLD analysis project Ga0058701, IMG submission 97039) | Agave microbial communities from Guanajuato, Mexico - Or.Ma.e | ecosystem: Host-associated > Plants > Phyllosphere > Phylloplane/Leaf | place: Guanajuato, Mexico | collected 2012-06-04 | reverse complement strand
TAAAACAAAAAAGGTAGTTATGGTCTCAACATAACCATTTTCTATGAATGCTCATTGCAACAGAAGGGGGAAAAATGAAGGAAGGCTGGGTTGGTTATCTCTCCTTTACTGCAAATATTCTGTTCATATAATCGGCATGTCGCGGGTTCTGAAACTTATTGAAACAGTCAATAATGAGAGCAATGGTAATGACTTAAGAGAGGTCGAGTTTTGTTCTAAAATCGACCGTTTGTAATCTTCACTTTTAATCGTATCTCAATAAGGCGACTCCACAGCTTCTCAGTGATACAAGAACCGCACAAAAATGGGTTCCCTTCACCATTCTACACGTGTTCCGAACAAAAGATTTCCGTAACCACAAAATTATCCGTAATGTCGAAGTACTTTTCTTTAATCAAAGTTTCAACCGAGGAAATTCGTTGCATATGTTTGACAAACCTCAAATAAACACAAATCTAGTTTTCAACAACTTTTTTACCGCCAATTTCAAAGTTTGCGAATCGAATGAGACCCACAGGTGTCATTTGGGAATTGCAACGCTGAAATAAGGATTTTCCGTTCGCAAAAGTTGATTTGGAATCGCGCGGAAATAACAAAAGTTTTTGCGCTCCAAACCCCATGATTACGAGTTATTGTTACGATTTATGTATACATAAACTAGATTTTTTAACGTTGAGAAGACATTATGGTATTGGGCCAGATATCGGAATTTTTAAAATATTGGAATCGAATTGAGAAAATATTTACATTTCGGAATGAAACAAACTTACGAAGTGTGAGGGAAGAGAGCTTGAGGTATTCAACCATTTGGTTACTTAAAAAAATAATCTTGGTTTTAGTAATCCCTAACCATTAGCTCAGAAAGCTATCCCAGCATAACTTCGCAGTATTTTCTAAAGAACAATTTTCCCCTGCTCAAAAGTTATGTTACGACATATTAAAAAAAAATGTAACATTGTTTTGATTATTTTTCTTGTTGCCATAGCTGCTACTTTGCATTCACTCAGTATCAAAACATTCTTTCGAGAGCGTCTGAGAAAAATCAAATTTCTCAGAAACAGAAATTTCTGTTTCTGAGAATTTTCTCAGGGACAGAAAGTCGAAAAACGATTACATTTTACGAGTTACGTGAATTTTTTTTTAGGTTGCGGGTGACTAAATAATAATAATTATAATAATAATAAAGCTTACGGAATACAGTAACAGATTGATGAGAATGATAGTAGCAATCAGAAAGCAGAAGAAACCATAACTTCGAGCAGACTAAATACCAGTGTAAACTATTTTTTAGCTTGTAAGCCAAACATTGTTGATGTGGCTTGGGATCAGTGTGTAAGGGCTCGATAGATGGAGAAACAGATGCTAGAATGTGGCTTGAAGCCACCAATATTTCGCGGGGGAGGGGGATGCCAGTTCGAATTCCCTAAATTGTTGCTCAACCCCGTTTCTTATTTGCCCATTTTGTGGTTAACCTGCTGCTTCCTGGGAAGATACGTAGGAAGGGGACTCAATATTTGCTAGAAATTCTTCGATTCATATCCCCCAGGAAGTTTGTATGAGAAACTCGCAACATTCTTTGTTCATCACATGTGGGGCCCACAGATAAGGGCGTTACCAGTGTACACGATGAAGACGAACAAAAATGGTACATACAGGATGCAATATCTACGTTTTATGTGATATTATAAAATACTATGTACGGTACATGGACTCAAAACGAATCGTCAAAGATTACTCTTGCGGGACACTACTAAGGAATGATGTGCAACCTTGTTCATCTTTATAGTTATCAAATTACTTTTAAAAAATGGATTGGCAAGACAGTTTTGCTGATTTTGTTTCACTTCCCAGCTTTAGAAATCCTGTGATAATCCACTAGTTATCCGATCTGTCAGATTTCGCTGGTTTTCGTATTTAAAAGAAGCGCTACATTCCGGTAAAATATCATTTTTTTATTTTTCATGTTTTTTTTACGTTGGCACCCTCTAGTGATAGTTCCAGGGGCTTCGATGAGAGTGCAAAAGGGTACACCTTGAAGGTTATCCATAATTGCACTCATCCGGGCATCAATCTTGATTTAAAAAAAAACCTTAAGGCACCCGTTTAATCTTCATGCTCAAAAATAGATAAAGAGGTTTTTAAAACGACCTTTTGTTCTAACAGTGCAAAGGAAGTGCTTTTGAGATTATCAGTATTGGCATAATTGTAAAATTTAAATGTAAATGAAAAAGTGTGACGTCAATATTTGGTGGGACTTTTTAATTGCAATTACTGCGTTTCGTTGTGAAATGGGGGACGGGTTAATTTAAATCTTTTACTCGTACGCTATGTCTTACGGGGTACGAGTAATGAAGAGCGATGGATTCCCCGCATGAGTGTCAGACGGAAGAGCTTGCAATCAAATACCTCGGCGAAATTAACTTTAGCGTAATAAATGCCAGGATGGCTAAAAAAGAAAGTCTTCAAGCTAAAATTAACATTTTAAAACACAGATTTGTTGTGATTACAACATGAGGAGTAGGCAGACTATGTCATGTAAACAGACTCTTACTGAACTGAATTTGTAATAATTATCAGGAATGCATAACACGTAACTCGTGGGTAGAATCATCGGGGGAAGCTCAATCGATTCTTACCCTTCATTACAAACTGTTAGTTTATCCTACAGCGGTACAATGATCCTCTTTTTGAGAAAGTTTGAAGCTCCAGTTGTCTCAATCCTGTGATACTTTTTCCAAGTCCGCAGCCACTAAGTTTTCAGTTCGGTCGATCCCAGCTCGGTCTCGGCTCCAGCTCATCCGCAACTTCGCTAGCTAGGCTCGAACGCCTCGCTTGTTTAGAGAGATCAGTTGTTTGAAAGCCCGGACAAGCCAGTCAATAGAAAAAATATATAAATAAAAAAAAATCACGTGTTGGAATTCATTTTCCAACTTAGAGCTATTCCATTTTAATTGTACTAAAACTGCTTTCTGAAAAAAAACGACCCTTTTCTTTCAAGCATGTTTTGATAGAATAATCTCTCTTGAAAATTTCTCGCCCATTTGACTTGCAACTCATATGGTCAAGAGTGTCGGAGACATAAGTACTATATTTGTACATTAATGCAAAATCGGGCTCGAAAGTTACGGGGATAATGGATACGGGAGTAAACCGTACTTGCCTAACAAGCACTTAGGATCTTGTTGTGTAAATTGCTTCATACCCGCACAACTTTCACCTTTCCCAGTTGTCAATATAATTTCTAACGCGGAAAAGTCCGGTAAACAAGTTTGTCGGACGCTAATTCGAAGGCGGGCGGCGCGGCGACGCCCTCGGCGCCATTCGACTGAGCGACGCCCGCGGCGCCCCATTCGACTGCGCGATGCCCCCGCCGCCTTTTCACCTTAGCGTCACCTGCTGTGACGTCCCACTGCGCGCCGCAAGAAATATCATAGAGTGAAACGAACCCCTAGCCGAATATTTACATTAAGGTGTCTGATCCGGAACTAGCCTTTTGTCCCGGTGACGCCTATTACGCTCTAATATTGTCAAATGGTCCAAACAAAGATGACCTCATTTTTTTAGAAGCGAGTTTTTTCGCCTTTACTCTATTCTTCGACGTGCATGATGCCTTCAGTCTTTTCCCTACTGCCTCGCAGAAAAGCCTTTCATAAGTTTGTGGTTACGGTACCGATCTAGTCAAAGGGCTTAACAACAAAACTAGCAAGTCACATAATCCATCTTAAAACCACGTCGAATATATTAAAGTCTCATCAATGGAATAAGCCAAATATCATCAGAATTTTCCACAAAACTGATCGACTAATACCACGAACAATTTATACAGATGTAAAGCAGAGAGATTTTTAGAATGTGGTGTGCATGTAAACAAACCAAGCACATCAATTTTTGATCTCCGAACCAAAGCAGTAGCTAAATTATGCCACAAAGTAAGTCTCTAAAATTTTGCAAGCTTCTTTTAATTTCATTTGGGTATATCTTACACATAAGCTTCCAATTTTCAAATTGAGATTTCTTCCAAAATTGAAAGTTTTTATAAAAGTGTTACCGAAAATTATAAGGAAACTTTCACAATTTTTCAGGCCTCCTTCAATGTGTGATTTCGCAGGTTCTTTGGTTTAAAAATTCAAAAGTTGTTATTGGCTTTGTTTTATGCTCACCTTGCTCTCTGAATGGCTCTCTACTTTAGATCTTTATAAGGTATTACTATTGAAAAAAGTCAAACTACCAATATGAGGCGGATGGCCTGATTCATCATAACTCGACCTCCACGGAAAAAATGGTTTTGTTACAGCAATAAAATTAGGGAAAACAAATATTTTTTTTGTTGCTGCAACCAAAACTTTTACTGCAGCAACCAAACGTTTTGTTGATTGAACTAAACATTTTAATGTTGTAACAAAATATTTTTGTTATCCCTATTTTGAAAAATGATTTTGTTGGTATAACAAAACCTTTTCTACCGTGTCAAAAAGTAGTGAAGTATTTCAGAGTCAAAATTCGATAAGCTTTAAACTGTTAAAAGAAAAATTTAAGGCCGATCTAACAGTATGGATCCTTTATGAGAATGGAGTTTCGGACACCGAGAGTTTCAAGTGAAAGGTTCTCGAATGATCATCGTCCGCGAAAATATGCTTAAAAGGGCCCGTCCCTCGTTCCCTTTCCCTGCACAGGGGAGGCGAGCGGCGCGCACGAAACGTAGAGGCCCTCAGGATTGCGGGGAGACCGGCCCTGCCTCAGCCACTCCCTTTCATCACGAGACAAACAAACTGTGGGTGATCTGGAGCTGCTGCAGGAGGAGGACGACGCTGTGAATAGTCATGAGCCGGTTACGAAACGCTGCATTGTCGCAGTTTTTCGGTTTATTTTTATTCCGCTGCTGTTTAGAGTAACAACGTTTGGGTTAAGATGACATTCTGTGTTCTTTCCACGGAATATTTCGCTCGGAAAAAGGGTCTTTGTTGGAAGTGCCGCAACCGCTTTTTCCGGGGAAATCTTTACGATGGTTAAACAGACCTGATTCACGCCCATTCCTGCCCACGAAGGTTTTCCGAACTGCGTGTAACCTATGTACAGGAAAGGAAGAGAAAGAAATCTCCGTATTAACATATTTGATTGACATTTTTTTTTACAAAATGCAAGATAACAAAAATTAAGAAAGATTTTATGTTTACGCCAATATGAAAGTTTTTTTTTCTTCTTGAAATGATATGGTTCCTTGTTAAGTTCAAAAACCGGAATTTCTTTTTTTCTTCTTTTTTTCACTTTTGAGAATGAAGATAGGCGAGGTTTGTTTGAGTTATGCTTGACCTAGGTTCAATTACGTTGTGTCAGAATAATTTTTGTAAGTTACAATCCGAGGGTAAGCTAGGTATGGTATAGGAAGTATGAAAAAAGTAGGTCAAAATAGGTCGCGGAAAGGAAAATTAAGGGAAGGTGAGAGTAAGGATGGATAGGGTACGGAAGTTTTTGGTACGTCAGGGTAAGGTAAGGGAGATTAAAGAGAGCCGTTTCATAGTGAGGGAGGCTAGGATAAGATATGTTAGAGTTACGCTAAAAAAACGTATTCTTGAATTATCCGCTCAAACGTTTGGATAGTTTTGATCAACGTTAACATGATTTTCGAACACTGCCTCAGAGAAAAAAAACTTGTTTTACTCGAGATAGGATTGTCTTTCCGGAAGGGGACGAAAGCTACAAACGCATCCAACGAATGAAGTTGCTACCTCAATTTAAGACGATCTGAAGTATCTTCACGGTTCACCATAAATGTAGCGAAAGGTAGAAAGTTGTTGGTAATCTACCAAGGGGTGGTTTTCTTTAAGCTTCTCGTCTAAGATTGCCAACTTAGTTCTTAAGCCGGCGCTTAATCTCCTGTCCCAAAAGTCAACCAGCTATGATCGACTTTGCGGTTGCCGCATCGCCGCCGCCGCCACCTTCGCTTCCCCTTCCGGCCCGACGGATTATTACCAAAAAGTTGATAATTGAAGAATCAAATCACCCTCCATTGTTTGACTTGGTCTCCACAAAAACAGTAATATCACAAAAACTGGTGATTAATATATTGATCGGTTTTGCTGAGGCTATCGTTGCAATGTTCGCTGGGTGATAGAAAGATACAGCGAGAAGATAAGAGAAGAAGGAAAGACTGGGGAAGAGGGAGAAGAGTGGGAGTCGGGGTGGAAGAATGGCAATGGAGGAGGAAAGTAGTAGGAGTGGAGCTAGACGAGTAGTTAGGGCTATGACAGTTCTGGCGCAGCACCTAACCTACGGTAGCCTAGGGTTATTTTGAAACCTAACCTAAATCAGCCTACTGTTATTGTGAAACCTTACCAAAATTAACCTAGGGTTCCCTAGGTCAACCTAACTTAACCAGGGGTTCCCTTGGCTAAGTTAGGTTAGGTTACAAAATAACTCTTGGCTAAGTTAGGTTACGTTTCAAAATAACTCTACGCTACCTTAGATTAGGTTAGGTGCTGCGCCAGAACTGTCACAGCCCTTAAGTTAGGTTAGGTTACAAAGTAACCTAGGCTAAGTTATGTTAGGTTTCAAAATAACCCTAGGCTACCTTAGGTTAGGTTTCAAAATAACCCTAGGCTACCTTAGGTTAGGTGCTGCGCCAGAAATGTCATGGCCCTAACTACTAAGGCGCCATTAGGAACGGGGAAAGTAGCTAAAATAAGAAGTGACTAGGGAAATTATAGAGGTGGTGAAAGACAGTTAAGAGGCACAAGAAGCTAGGAATGAGGGAAGAAGTCATGCGAATGGAAGAAAGATCGGGGAAGGAGGATGGGTGATGGAAAAAGATGAGAGTGGACAAGATAGGAGTGAGATATGCTGAGCAAGGAAGAGATGAAAAGTGGCGGCGGAGAGTAAAAGAGGTGTAAGAAGTAACGATAGGAAAGCCCCTAAGAGCAAGGAAAGAAGTACGGAAGGACGAATAAAGTGGAGGCAAGGGAAGAAAACAGATGAAAGAAAAGATGGTGGTAAAGAGGTTAGGAGCATTGGATAAAGCTTAACCAATGATGGTAAAAGACTTTTGTAGTAGAGGAGGCTACTAAGAACTACGGGAAGGAACTCCGTGGCGAAGGACTAGATGAAGAACTCGCGGTCTTTCTTCAAATGAGTTCTTTCTAATTCGTTTGAGCAAATTACAACAGTCCATCCAAAATCCACAGTGTAGTAAGAAATAATTCAAGGCAAGACTTTTTTTTTAAATGATCTTTTTCATACGATAAAAAAATTAAAATAATCAACATGCGTTTTTCATGCATTCTAGAAATGGAATACACAAAACAAATCGCGTAATAGAACAGGTCCGCAAGGGAAAGAACACAAACACTGAGTTAACATTTATTTATCTTTAACCCGTTACAGCCCGTATTAGGAGTGAAATTTAGCTTAAGAGGAATTGGAAGGATTTTTCTCGCTAAAATACGCAATTTTAAGTTGCTCAAAAATGCCTGAATTATAAAATTTAAGGTTTCCAGAGGGGTAATATTTTTTAAATTGAGACAATACTGAACTGAATAGATCCTCAAAAATATTTTTTTCTGTTGCCGAACGGCATCGCTGGGCGGCAAAGGGTTAAACAGAACTTCTGCGCGATATTCAACTGCAGGAAATTTCAACTCTCGTAAAAACGATTTTTTTCGGATTTAAACTGAAAACGCCAAAAGCGGCAAAAGTACTTTGAAAAAAAAATAATACGTCGGTGGCCACACACTGAGCAGCTGAGGCAGCAGCAAGCGTCAAATGGCTGTGTCGTTTGCACGCATACGCCGTTCGTTTCGCCGTTTTGATGGCCAGCCGGCCGCTCTCAAGGGCCAAATAAAGGGGAATAACGTTGTTGAAAAGATTGTCGAAAGGCGAAGAGTAAAGTCCTCTTTCAGTTTACCGACAATTGTGTCCGCAATTGGGTTAGATCACGCCTTGTGGAAGCCCTCGCCAAATATGAATAGATTTTCCAAGTCAGATGGGACTGAGCGACACAGATTTATAGCGGTAAAACGAAAGCGTTGCACCTTCCTGGCTAGGACTTATAATGGGTCACACCTGGAAAGCGGTTGCCTGTGGGTTTAGGAAAGGACGTCTCCTGTCTCCTCCACACAAAATTCTTTGGCAATGGATATCCAAAGAAATATTTCTCATTTGGGCTGCACGAAGCCACGGATAACTTCCATATTCCAGAGAATTCAGATATAAGAGAGACCCTTAATCTCTGAAATAAGTAGTTCCACAGCCGAGAAAACTTCCAAAATGGTGAGAACTTCCCGTTGAAGAGAACTGGAGAGCTCCCAGACTCCTCTTAACTTCCAAAACCGAGAAAACTACAAACAGAGAATACTTTCAAAAACAAGAATACTATGGAAATAGAGCCCTTCAAAAACTGGGAAACTTGCGAAACCGAGAGCACTTCCACGACAAAAGAACCTCTTCATCAAAATAAATTACGCTCCGAAAGATATTCCACAACAAAAGAACGTTATTGTATCGAAGAATACTTCCGAAACCAAGAGAACTTCTTCGACGAAGAGAACTTCTACCGCTCCTAATACAACTTACAGATCTGAAAGAATATCCACTATCGAGAGAACTTCCAATACCAAGAGAACATCCACTACCAAGAGCACTTCCACTACTGAGAGAACTTCCACTACCAAGAGAACTTCCACTACCCAGAGAACTTACATGACAATGAGAACTTCCAAGACTTCCACTACCAAGAGAACTTCCACTACCGAGAGAACTTCCAATACCGAGAAAACTTCCAATACCGAGAAAACTGCCAATACCAAGAGAACTGCCAATAACATGAGAACTTCCACTACCCAGAGAACTTCCATTACCCAGAGAACTTCCACTAACCAGAGAACTTCCACTACCAAGAGAACTTTCACTACCAAGAGAACTTCCACTAACAAGAGAACTTCCGCGACCGAGAGAACTTCTTCGACCAAGAGAAGTTCCAAAACAAAGCGAATTTTGCCAGAAAAATGTGGTATGCTACACGGAATAAGAGCTTTCAGTTTCCTTTAATCCTTTGTTCCGCGTTCGCTCCAACCTGGGCAACTCTATAAATGAATAATAACCTTGACCAGCTCCTGATGGGCGCTCGGGGGCAGCGAGTTGCACGGCGTGGCACGTCCCTTTTGAGACGGTTCACCGCCCAAAGGCCCATTTACGACCGATTTGTGTTGTATTTACCAAGGCCAGTCAACACTTTACCGCAGCGGTTAAGACAAGGGAAACAAATCAGCTAGCTTTACGCACTATTAATCTTGAATAAATGCACTTCTCACCGCCCACCTCCACGATTTGTATTCACGCTGCATAATTACCATTTGGTCATAATCTAACCGATCATAACCTAAGCTACCCGCACTATTTAGTTTACACGGAACGGATTTTAGAAACAAGCAACTCGCTTCTCCACCGCAGTAAGCCTTACATAGCTACTTCTACGATCCGAATTTTGATTACCTTCGCGGATATTATGCTTTGATACGTGCGTGATTTAAAATTTTTCAGCCCTAAACAAGACAATAAAAAGCTGTGTAAAATTATTTTCTGTCAACTATCTATACAGTTTCACTTTAATGCTGGATAATATAACCCACACAAATAAAATATTTATTTCAAGAAATTCAAGTAGAAGTTATTATAAAACTATTGATGGGAAATATTTCGGTAGACAAATACGTGTTTTTGGTATGAAGAAAAGTCGCGTTAATATGTAAAATTCCATATACAAGACTGGTCAAAACGGAGTGGAACGGATCAAAACGAACTCTGTCGAGAGTCGTGACATCATGACACGTTGTACCAAGGCGCCACGATACATAAAAACAGGTGCCTATCAAAATAGCTATAAATTCTTAAAATGGCATTTTGTTAGGCGTTTAAGCCTGGCTCAACCCTATACAGATTAGTGACATATAGCACCGAAGATTGGGTTAGGGTTGGTTCAGTTTGGTAGAGTTAGGTTAAGTTAGGTTAAGCTAATAATAAGTTCGTTTTTACTGTAATGTAGGTGTCTCGCTATTGCTTTGCTTGGTTTCACGTCGAAAGATAGAACACAAGAAAAAAAAGACAAGTTTCGAATGGAAAAATAAAACGCCACTCTGAAATGTTCTGTCGGTTCGAAATGGCAGTCAGCCACCGCACAGCGGTAATGGTTTGAGCCGGATATATACAGCTACAGCACACCTTAGACTATCGATTGTGTCTCTTCGTGTCACGGGGCCCCTATTTCCGCACTGAAGTAATTCAGTTAGCAAAAGTTTTCTATGAAAACAGGGAAAAATAAAACTTTTGTCAGGGGGTTGGTTCACATAATGAGAACTGTGCACTAGGTTCCGGGCAAATTTTGGCTCTGCTAGACGAATATTTTTTCTTTGAGAACGACACGATCGAACGCACGTGCTACTTATAAATGGTAAAGAATATACTCAAAAATGGAAACTTGGTCTCACCCGAACCGGAAACCTGCAGCGTGTTGTCGTTCTTACCTGAAACAAGGAAACAAGTTTGATTAAAAAAATAATAATCGCTGATTACAAGTTTCTATACAAGGTTAATTTTACTTTCACAATCAGACAAGCCTTCAGACAAGCTTTCAGACAAGCCTTCAGACAAGGCTTCAGACAAGCCTTCACGCAAGCCTACAGACAAGACTTCAGACAAGCCTTACGGTCACCCCCCCCCCTTTATCCGCACCCTTAATTCCTTTACTTCGCCCCTCTTTCCCACTGC
>Ga0058701_10005185_pt1 | contig 10755 bp, 7 predicted proteins | sample AgamicOrMae_FD_97039 | JGI IMG/M metagenome (GOLD analysis project Ga0058701, IMG submission 97039) | Agave microbial communities from Guanajuato, Mexico - Or.Ma.e | ecosystem: Host-associated > Plants > Phyllosphere > Phylloplane/Leaf | place: Guanajuato, Mexico | collected 2012-06-04 | reverse complement strand
GGATAGCGTTGATGATGCAGCGCCGAGCTGCGGTGCGCCGGCCGGTGCAGCAGCCCCCCGAAGCAGGTAGGTGTGAAAGATGACGCGGTCATACTTGTCCAAGATACCTGTTCTGTGACAATAACATTTCGTAATTACCGCCGCGCAAGCTTCGCCTTCCTTTTTTTTTCTTTTCTTCTTTTTCTCACCTCGCGTTGTCGTCTGCACCGTCAGATATCGAGGGTCTCTTTTTCTACACCCTTGTCTGATTGTTTCCGTCTGCCTTTTAACCCAGTGCCTCCAAGCGGGGCGCTTTCGACTACCCCGGAGCAGCTTTTGTCGGAGCTCGGAGGAAGGTCCATGGAACAGGACAATTTTTAAGAACAACGAAACCCCTTCCGATTTTAGATGACGTTCGTTGGAACAAAGCCCCAATTCAAGTCGTTTCAAACAAGTTTCAAGCCCTGTAGATTCCTTCTAACTCAATCGTTTGGGAGTATGAAAGACTTAAAAGAGTTATAAAAACTTTGCGTTTGATTCAGTCGATGATTTTAGCTTTTGAGTGGAAATTTCTCTCAATGCGCTTTTGTGTAATCGGTTTTGATTCTTTAAGAAGAAACTTCCTCTACAAGGCTTAATTCAGAAAATTCCTGAGCCGCAGTTCACATTTTAAAAACCGCATTTTTCACAGTAAAAACTAGCCCCTGTTTTGGGTATGAAGGTGAAACAGGGGCAGAGCGTAACTTAGTTATTTTTTAAGATAAACCTATCAACAACCATATCAATGAAAAGGTCTCGTCGAGAGCTCTCCGTTGATATGGTTATTTATGGGGGTATCTTTAAAAATAACCAAAGTACGCTCTTCCCCTGTTTCACCTTCATACCTAAAATAGAGGGTAGTTTTTACAGTGCCCCCCTCCAGTTTTAGTAATCTATGTGTCCGTACCAAGTTTTCGGAGAGACTTTCGGAGTGTCTTCTGAACTTAACTCTGTAGAATGGGCTTTTACTCTATGCGAAGTGAGCATCCCTTCTTGCAGAGCAATGACCACTCCTCAAAAAGTGAAAAATCACTCATCTCGTCGAATTCCATATCTTAAAAAGAGTAAATTCTCACTGCTCTTTTGGGCATTTCGCGCACTTTAAGTGAATCTCGCCATTTTTTTTAGCGTTTATTGGAAAGCTGTAGCAGAGGGAGGCGTCTGGCACATCCGAACCTGTTGTCTCTGAGCCTGATGCCGCTTACCTCCCGGCGGCAGTAAGCGGCATCGAGTGTGGCGACAGCGAAGCGAAGTAACAGCGGAGGAGGCACATGGTATGTCTAATCTAACCCAACTCTCGCGGTTAATGTAATACTTTGACTAAGGTAAGTACTCTAGTCTAAGCCATGTAAGCCCTACTTATGTAGGGCAAACAGTTAAAAATATTCATATTTCCAAAACTTGAGAGTTAATATTTACTTTTAGAAAAAAAAATCGAAATTCCAAAACTTGAATTTACTTATTGTTAGCGACTCGTAAATTGCTGCGTGAGGCAAAAATTTGGTCATTTTTAAAATGAATTGCAAGTTTTTCGTTTCAAAATCTTCTTAAAAAATACTTTATTGGAAAAAAAAGGAAGAAAAGAATACGAACTATTTGGAGCATGTTTCCTGGTTTGAAATCGGTTAAGCTGCGCATGATTTCGAGAGAGAAGTCAGTGAGTGTCGTGAGACAGGTTTCCAAGTTGATTAAAGGGGCAGATGATGAGGAGGTTGAAAGTGCATCGTGCGACGCCCGCCCCGCCAGTCCACGCCGCGCTGCGCCTCACCGCACCACGCCGCACCGCGACAGGTAGAAAGAGATAATCCATACATGAGTCATCTTGGCCTGCGGCTACGAATGTGACTGTCTCCATTAGTGTGCCTCGGTACCAACATTGTGGGATCCACAATATCACGAACACCCAAATAGCCTTAAAGGGCATTCATCTAAAAACGGGAAACTTTGTTTTGAGTGGGGAGGAGGGTTCACTTAATTAAGCACGCCAACGTGCGTATTAACCCATTTGTGTTTACGGAATCTATAAAAAGACTTCTGGAAATTTTGTTAAATGGTCGTTTGGTTCTTGTTAAATTTTTAGTTTTGCGCAAATTTGAAATTGTATTTTTATGTGAAGATACGCGAAATAAGTGGTCAATTACGAAAAATGTGGACGAGAACAGTCTGATGGAATGATTAGTCAACGAGATAACTTTCTAATAGCTTGCTGGTAACGGCCTAAATAGACTAGCTGCTTAGCGAATGTGAATTCACGCCAGAATTATTGTACGCAACGCCAAGCCTAAGCGGTTGTTTATTGTTAATACTGGTCGTGATATAATGGGAAGTATATTATCCGTGGCAAAAGTATTGCTCCCTCTAGTATGTTTCAAACCTCTCTAACTTGAAAACGGGAAGAGATACGACAAAAAATCATTCTACTGTGTCGATATATAGAGCAAATATCTATCGAGTTAATATCGTGCTCCATTACGTCGTATCTCTTTTCGTTCCCAACTCATGAAGCTTTGAAAAAAAATAGGAGGGAGCCTTTGCCACTGATGGTACAATATCGGAGTATAAAAAATACAACCTTTTTATTTAGGAAATTATATGCTTTTTCCTATCCCTCGTGAGGCTTTTCAACATGGGAGCAGGAAAAAGGGTGATAACACATAGCTCGCATAACTAAATATTTCTGTGAGAATAGTTTACCTTCACCTACATTCATAATGAAAACAACACACAATCAGTTTTAAAAGTTGTATTTTCCAGCTTTCTGATCCACCCTCAACTGCATTGAGGATAATAAACGACTGCGCACACAACTTTTGGGTACCTTGTGCCTCGCTTCGCCGCCACTGCGCTCTGCTGTCGCCAAGATGTCACCCAGTAGTGTCCTCCGAGCATACAGCATCACGCTTTGCGACCGTCAGACCACGTTAAGTCGAGTTATTTGTATTGTGCCTTGTGACGTTTTCGCTCTGCTCGGCTCGGTGACAAAAGGTGGATCACAAGAGGTTGGACCTGCAACCTATCAAATTTATAGTATGGGCCACTATCCGCTAGCCGCCTGTCGCCGTAGCTGCTGCAGAAATGGAGCTATAACAGCCATCTGTTGGCACGGTGACTTTTGTCAAATAGCTCGTGATAATCATCTATGCAGACATGTGAACGGGTTTCCCATGCGGAGACAAGCTATGACGAGGCCGAATTTTAATGTCCATGTAATACAGTTGACCTTTCTCTAAGTAAACGGCTGGATTAAAGTACAGGTTACTCAACTAACTGATTTTTAAAACACCAACTTTACTGATAAGAGTAAAACCTGTTTTGAGCTCTTCTATACCTGCAATCTCATTTAGAAGGCAACATTTTATACTTCCTGCTTTCGTCGGAAGAGTTGAGAGCGGAGAGACAACCGAGCGAGGCACCTTGCAATTGAAGCTGGTCTTTGTTTACCCAGCCTGACGCCGCGTACTTCAAAGAGACATAGCATAGTACTAGAAAGAGGCATGTTTCTAGCACCCGATGAGAAGGCGTCGACATCATGCTTGGCGGCGATGACTTAAATTAGGTTCGGTGCCCTTGTCTTCGCTCCTTGGTCGCTCCGCTCGTCTTAGCGAGGAATTGTGGAACGCAGGAAGGAGGAATCGCTGCCTTGAAAATTAAAAACGAGGTGTTCTTTTCATCTGTGTTCTTCTGAGGTTTCTCGTCGGACCTTTTGTTTCTGGATAGATGTTAGGTTGACACATGTTGTTTGTTCCTTAGCAGCCGTGCGAGTACCGCGAGCGCCGCTGACAAACATCAAACTGGCTTCCAGCGAAGGCAGTGCATATTTATTTTCCAGCCGGCTGGCAGAGCGTCGTGACAGGGCCTTGTAAAGAGAATGTCACCAAAGTGTCAAATGCATGGGATGGGAATGGACGAGCGCTGGCCTCCAAGGTTAGCCTAACAAATTGCACTGGTTATGTTTTAAGTGGCTCTGCCACCTGTGCGGTTCGCCGTGTTCTCTGAAAAGCCGATGCCAGGTGAAAATGAAGAAGAGACGCGCCTTGGTGCCCCTTCAGGCGCGCTTTTAGCTGCGTTTTGGGCGCGTTTTTGGACGCATTTTAGACGCGCTTTGGGCTACGTGTGTGAATGCGTTTCTCAACGCGCTTTAATGTACGTTTTTGAGCGCGTTTACGGTGCGCTTTTGTATGCGTTTTAGGCTGTGTCAGTCGAGTTTTTGAGAGCGTTTTTGGACGCATTTTAGACGCGCTTTGGGCTACGTGAGTAAATGCGTTTCTCAACGCGCTTTAAGGTACGTTTTTAAGCGCGTTTATGGTGCGCTTTTGTATGCGTTTTAGGCGGTGTCAGTCGAGTTTTTGAGAGCGTTTTGGCACGTTTCCAGGCGCATCCGTGGACTCGCTTTAGACGCGTTTTTGAGTGCGTTATGAACACGTTTTTAGGCGCATTTGTAGACGCGTTTTAAACGCTTTTTCGAACGCGTTATGAACGCGTTTTCAACGTGTTTTCAACACGTTTTTAGGCGACAAGAGACGATGCATTACGGTGACGGTCGCATGTCTTTCTTCCGGATCAGTTTTCTAAACAAGGCTGCTTGTTGGTTTACTGTGGTCCAGCAACTCCGTGCTTGCTGAATTATTTTCTCCGTATTAGAAAATCACCCAATTCCTGGCGTATAGAGGCAGAAGTGTTAGTAACCTGACATCAGCTTAGCGTTTTCGGGTTCCTTGGCTAACTTATGCTAGGATTTTACAATGCTAGTTTAACTTTGAGCTAGTATGAGTTACTTTGCAATCCTAAGACGGTACCTACAAGCAACCTTCCAACACAAAGTCGTTTTCATAACCATCCAGTTCGAGAAGAAGTTTTCGTATCAGCCGTTCAGTTCGAGGATCATTCAGAACTGCGTTTTCCGTGATCTGTAATCCTTTCATTCACTAGTACGGTGTGTATTTTGGTCAGCAGAAACTTTTAACATTACCCTTGCTTACAACATCTCCCGACCATAATACCATCATACCGGTGAAAGGAATACTTACAGATGACGGAAAACGCAGTTTTGAATGGTCCTCTAAGTGGACAGTTTAGAAAACGTCTTGTTAAACTGGATGGTTAAGAAAACGGCTTCTTGAACTGGACGGTTTATGCTTTTCGGTACCGAAGAAAGGTATTTTGTTGAATAGTTGGAAACAACCTCAGCAAGGCGCTTCGTGACTTAAAGTAAGCTAGTCAATTTCTCAATCCTAGGCTAAGCAAGTTATTTATGCAATTTTATAAGATTTTACCGTATTTTCTCATACAAGCAGGTCAAATTTTAACTGAGGAAATTGGAGCCATTAGTTTTATTTTATGGGCCAACAAACCGCGATTATCTGGCAAAGCTACAGTTATTTTCTTTACTTTTTTTTCAAACGAGATAAAAAACAAAAACTTTTGTAAGTTGGGTGATTCTTCCGTACCATGCGTAACGAATGCCGAATACCGCACCAGCAGAGTGCGTCATATCTGCCTGCATAACCATCAAGAGATCAGCTCTAGTTGCATATGCGGATGAAGTCAAATCTCGTAGCGGTTCTCTGTGATCCTGCCTAGCACCTTTTCGCGGCATTGTCGCGATTTAAACGGAAATTATTCCTTATTTTGCCTAGGTTGAAGTTATGTCGCGCCGTATCTGGCGGCGTGAGAAGCGGAGGCAAGGCGCCAAGGAGCGACATCGATCAATCGACTTGCGGTGCGGCGTTGACCTTGATGTGACCTCTGTTGCTTCCCGAGGCGGGCCTGAGCCGGCCCTGTCGGCCCGGCCCGGCCGAGCCGCAGGTCAAAGTCAACCCATGGCCAGCATTCGTCATGGGCTGCTCCCATCAATCAGAACGGGGCTGAGTGACCTTTGGCCGCCTCTGGCTGCTGTCCCACGATCTTCTCTCCTCGTGTCCCCTCAGCTCTGCCTCACTTCCTCAATATGTAAACAATCGCGATAAGACCCATCTGCGTGACGATGCGTACTAATTTGCATAATTGCAGGAGAAACTTGAAGAGCACTTGCGTGCCGGACTTCTCCTCGCCGCCGCGCTGCCGCGCCGCCCCGCAGCCGGACAATATGGATCCCGGATAGGGTAGGGACTCCGACGGCGGCGGTCCGCACCGCACCGTGGCCGAATGTGTGTCAGAGCCATTATGGCGTAATGCAGGTGATTATGGCGCTACTATCGGAAATAAAACATCTTCTGGCAACTAAATATTCACGCCCTGTAATGCTGCCAACGACGAAATCAATCTTGGGGACGAGAAGGGCGACGGCTGCGGGGCCCTGTTGTAATTATACTCTGCTGCTATTTGCACTCGGAATTCCTCTTAATTCAAAAACATTCACTGGAGTTAAAACGATTTGAAATTTTGTTTTTGTTCTGCTTTAAAGCTCTGTTGTATCTTGAGTATTTTTGGTAAAAACTTTACTTCTTGTGTTCAACCCTTTTACAGTCGGCGAGTCGAACGAGGAACGAGGTCCCTGACCTTACAGTTGCCAACCCTAATGACAAGCCTACTACTATTCTTAGCGGCAATTGTTACACGCCAAGTGAGCGGAACAGGCTTGCCCATAGCCAAGCTGACAATGAGATACCAAAAGTGTGATCCCTTGGGCACCTAACGTAACCTATCAAATCCTAACCAGTGGTGTGTCGCTAGTGATGTCATAAAAGGTTTATTATGGTGGACCTACTAATGTTAATATGATAGCATGCAATTTGAGGAGGTTTGAAAGTAAAACGAACCTTGGGTTTATTGATCGCTCTACTACTTGTTTTCGATAGTTGGCATCCTCGTAAATATCCGTTTTCTCTAAAGATTCTTGAATGGTGGTATTCATATTGAAGACTCACGAATTTTATCTCAATATAATTCAGAAACCTCAAAGCTTCGATAGAACTTGGTTGGTGTTAGTTACATTTAATGAATTCTTAATTCGGGTTTTGATTAAGAATCTTTTAAAATGGTTAATAATTAGGATCTCACTCGGGAGCGGAAAATTCATGACATGGTTTTATCAGTTCTGAATACATTTTCATCAGATTGGAACTTAAAGCGTTGATTACAATCTTATTTACTGTAAAATATCAATCAAAAAACGCGTATTACTGGCGGAATTCTGTCAGGTTAAGAGGTACTGTATAGCAGAACCTGATTGAGGAATAGGCGGAATGTATCAGGATATGACAGGATGTATCAGGATTTGGTGGAATATATGAGAAATTCATAGAATGTCCCAGAATCAGACGCAGCATTATATATCACAGTTTCTGAGTCAAATTCCGATGTGGAATCCTTGATGGGTCACATATTCCAGAATGTAGGAAGATTTTACGGAATGTGACAGTTTCCCCTTAAAACGTGTAACGTATATTGACTCGGAAATTCCTTAATAGGAGCGCCATCTTGTTGATGTTATTTGTCGTGAATACGTAATTTGTATCAGTGGCAGTTGATCGGGTTGCATGCTCTGGTTAGGCAACATTATGTTGATGAGAGTCTGTCATATTGTGGCGGAGTGCGTGAACACCGAAGATCACCTGCTAAGAGTCGCGACGCAACGGTCCTAATAACCTGAAATTAGAGGAAGACTTTTAGACGTTAAAATGAAGCTGTGCGTGATCCGTATGACCCTTTGTATCCAAGTCGATCACGAGGGCCGCCGAAGGCCGCCCGATCCACCCCAGAAGACGGGCCCAGCACCCCTTTGGCTTGTCGCAGCAGTTGCCTCGCCTCCATCGCCGGGGGCACAGATGCCTTGCTTCCAAATTTATTCAACGCAAGCCTAGTGTCTCTTCATTAAAACACTTTCTATTCAAAATCATCTTCTCCAATGTTAGAGGTTTTGAGAATAAACTTCGGCTTCACACTGGAAAAAAAGTTTTGTTACATCAACATAAATTGTTTGTTAAAAATGGGACAGCAATTTTTTTTTTGTTCAGCAAAAAATTGTTGCATCAACAGAATGTTTGGTTGCGGCAGCAGTGCTTTTAGTTGTATCAACAAATCGTTTTCTTGCGGTAGCAAAATTTTTAGTTGCAGCAACAAATCCACCCTCCCTCTAGTTTTGTTGCTATTTAAATCCGTTTTTTTATTATTTATTTTTCCTGTAGACGTGTTATAAATAGCTTTATTATTGATTCCAATCCATATTGGTTAAAAGTATTCCTGTGAGGTTGGAACGGGCGTAAAAGTCGGGGTTCAGATAGGTCCTAGGAGAGATTTGTCAAAAGACATGTAAACGGACATCTAGACGAGGGTTTTGTCACGGGAAAGGCAAGGTCTGATGTGGAAAATTACTCAAATACGCGTTGATGCCTTAACTCTTTTTGTCCTACTAAAATAATGGTAGGGTTTAAAAACATGGTGCAAAGAGGAGTAACTTAGTTTTTGACATATCTGTATTTTATCATTGACACCTCTGCGTACTTGTCTGACCTTTACCTTGTCTTTGGCGGCCTTTTAAGTTCCGCACTGTATTACCGGCTGATACAGGGTTATGAAAAGAAACCTTTAAGACGAAACAATGTTTAGCTTGGAGGAGTCATTTGTTCAACAACGAGTTTCTTGTTTCGGGAGACCCCTGCCCCTCATTTCCGAGTTACCGAATAAGCAACCCAGAGAAAAAGGTACCGTAACTGTGCTGTTCACTTCACTGTAAGCAATCTGTGGCTACTAAATAAATAGGGATCACGACAAAATTATCTGTCATCAGAACGTATTCTTTGCTATTTATCGACCAGTTTTTTGTTGTAATCACTAATTATTTTCTTGTGATAATTTTTATTATTCATTTGTCACAAATTAAGGCAACGAATCGTTTACTCACGGTAAGTAATCTTTTTCCCCCGTATGAGGATTCTTCATTTATTTTATTTTTTTTCAACTCAAGCTTCAAGGAACTCTAGGCTTCAAGGTTACGTTGTTCTGCTAGTGAAAACCGTAAATTTGCAAGGTGGAATATTCCACCATATCCTATGTCGCCAAGCCAACGGAATCCACAGCGGAGCGAGGCACAAGGCACACAACCTCCCTTAACCTAATTGTTAGAGCGACTGGACACCGCTTCTGGACCTCTTCACCCCGACTCGACCCGAACCTAATTTAGAAAATTTAGCAACCTTGATATTACGACCTCTTTCGATAACATTCGTGCTGTCGGTCCCGAAGAGTTCGTCCTATCTAACAGATGAACCCTAAAAAAATTTTCTTGACATATCGGAATCACACATTTTTGTCGTAATGTAAACGCGGTTTTTTAAAATAAACGCACAAAGAAGTGGCTTTTAGTTCAACGAAAAAAAAGAAAACGTTTTTTCCGCGTTTTTGGCACGGGTTTATGCACTCACAGAAATGTTTCCTGAAGCCAAGGAAAACGTTTTCTTGATTATAGTGACAAAACATTTTTTTCCCTTACCGAAAGAATCTTTTTTCCTTGCCCCAGAATTTTTTTCTTGCAGTGAGAAAAATATTCTTGTAGGTAAAAAAAAAATCTCGTTGCGAGAAGAAATTCTTTTTGCAAGAAAAAAAATGCTTGTGTCCAAAAAAAAAAGTCACCACATTGATGAAACAGTGTTCTTGGCATCACGAAATCAATTCTGTGGGAGAGAAATTAATTAATTTGCTGATGATTTTTTTATCGCGAAAATTGACTTTATTTTGATTTGGTAATGAACAGTGAAAGTGATAAGTGAGCGATTGTAGTCCCCCACCTTGGCGGGCATGCGTGTCCCTCCACAATCCGCTGCTTGAATCTCATCAGTATTCAAAGAAACACCGAAACACCGTCCGCCTGCTGCCTGCCTCAATCGTACCTCAATTATTTTCAAACGAATGCTGTGTTGTGTCCAGCTACCGCTTCGTGCCCGTCCCCCTCTTTGTCATTCTACTAACAAAAATCATTGTGAATTCGGAAGGGTGTATTTTACTCCTCTGGTATCCCGCCTCACATGGAGGAGGGCTTGATTAGAACAACCAACTATCGTGTTGATATACTCCACCAAACCTTACTTAAAACCTAATCTGAGAGTCGTCATTCTTCCGTTAACTTTCGCTATCCAAGAATCATCTTTCGCGGCTCACTACCGCAAAATCGGTGCCTTTGCAAGAACGACTCGTCTGGAATCACCTCAAACAAGAGTTATTTACCACTCCTCAGAGCTAAATTTTTCACTTTTCCCTAGAGCCGCTCTATAAAGCATTATAAGGTATAAGGACCTTGGTCGAGTGATCAGAATCGCTTAAAAAATGTGTGGCATCCTTTTCAGAACACGCCGAATCCATTTTCCACAAGAAAACCCACCGTTACTGATTTCAATTTTGACATAAACAGCATTAAATTATACATTGTTCTTATGGGAAAACGCACATTATTGCTTTTGTTTATGTGATTTTTTAGGTTTACGCTGTTTGAGTGATCAGAATTTCCTTAAAAACAAAACTTAAGCTATTTTCAAGGAGGAAAACAAAGAGAAAAAATAAAATTTGGGTGTCACCGACCAAATAACGGCAATAACTAGCTTTAAAAAACTTGTTTTAGCCATATTTTCGTAAAATTTACGTTATGCGTGTTTTTGGAGATCGAGAACTCGTCCGCAAGCAAGCCAGGGTGAATTTTTGTGGCTTTAAATGATAATATAGACCCTTCGTAACACACAAAAATTTTTAAGGGTTTTGAAGCAACTTTTTCTTTTACCCGTCCCGCGGATCGGGCCGGACGCAAGT
>Ga0058701_10005184_pt1 | contig 10756 bp, 8 predicted proteins | sample AgamicOrMae_FD_97039 | JGI IMG/M metagenome (GOLD analysis project Ga0058701, IMG submission 97039) | Agave microbial communities from Guanajuato, Mexico - Or.Ma.e | ecosystem: Host-associated > Plants > Phyllosphere > Phylloplane/Leaf | place: Guanajuato, Mexico | collected 2012-06-04 | reverse complement strand
TCAGTAACCTATTTCAGTGTACATTTGTGATGCAGGGAAAAAATAAAGATAGGGGAAAAAAGTGCACTGTACATTTCGAATAACGAGAAATACCTTAGTAAGGATTGTATGGTAATATATTTTTTTTAAGGAAAAAAAAACCGGTCAGTGTGGAGTAAACCGTCTCATATTGTCAGTTTCAATCACACTCTCTGTACCTGATCCATACAGCCCCGATTAACCTTCACTGTGAGGCCCTAATTACCTATAGTTTATTCTAAACAGCCTAACCAATGCGGAAGGGCTGTGCTTGAAGTCCGCCTAAACTCAGATTCTATGCAATACTCTATTCTTTTTAAACGTATGCGTACAAGTAAATCACTTGTGAGATTATGATGCATTTAAAATAATACATCACCAAATATTTTAAAGATCAATTCTATTCGAACGCTTATGTTAATACAAGGGAGACTTGAACGCAAGGAAACCAACCTAATGCATTTTGAATGGGGCAGCAGCGTACAGTCACTTCGTATTTTGAATACAACATCGCGGAGATGCACGCCATGGTATGCTACCAACATATCACTTGTATATTTCATGAAATTTGTAAAATTTATCTTAAGTTGATAGTTTGCACCGAGGAACTGGGACAGGTAGACTGATCGGTGCTCGACTGGCTCAAGTGCGGTTCTTTAGCGAGCGTTTTGAGGCCCCCAATGGTGTGACCTAGAAAATGACTGACCTACCCCATTAGTCTGTTAGTAGATGCTTTAGGGCGAAGTCGCACGGAAATATTCTGGCCAACTGTAAAACATTCGGACATTGACTTCAATGATTTCTGCTCTTTTCTTACCGCCGCAGTGTCTAAAATCAATAATATTTGTACCTATTCCCGTAGAAAAAAATGAAAATTCGATCTTTTTTCTTTCCAAAAATTGTCTTTTAAAGATTTTTCTGCAAATTAAGGATACTCTTCCACCAAGGGTCATGTAAAGATAAATTTAGGAAAGTGGTTTCTTGGTTTTCCTTACGTCAGGATGCGTCTGAGACGCTTTTAAAAAAGTGGGGTCACCGATCTATTAAAAAAGAAAAACTGGTCAGGGAAAGTTTAAAAAAGTACACGTGCTCTTACGGTGGAGCGGAATTATGGCTCAAATTATAAGTTTGTTTTTTGTTTTAGTTTTTTTTTGTTTTTTCCTTTTTCGAGGTTGTCCGAATAAACTCATCCTCTTCATAAACTACATTTAGGTCAATCTTCCTCGAATAAACCTATGTAGAAGAAAAAAAGGATGGGTAAATAGCAGAGGAATCGGTAGGTTTTAGCCTTTATTTTGCCAAATTAGCGTTTGAGAGTGATTTTGAAGCTCCTAAACCAACATGAAATCACCATGATTTGACTAATAAAGTTGAAATAAGGAAAATATAAACCTTCCTTAGCACTACCAAAAATTTACGTGGGATTTGGAGAAACTTTTTTTTTTACCCGTCCCGCGGATCTGGCCGGCCGCAGAAGAGTATCCTTAAAAAAAAAGAAGAAGAGAAAAGTATTGTCCTCTTATTTTAAGGAGAATATTCGTAAGAAGAATTTCATTTAAACATTATTTATGGTTGGAGCACAGTGTTTCATCAATTGTGTATTTCCTCGTTTTTTCTTTTAATGGAAATCCTTACAAAAAAGGGGGGGGGGGCGCATGGCTTACTTTTTGAATCCGTTCGAATTTTTGCCCAAGATCTGATAGTGAAATTAGCCTAAACTTCTCGCTAACTATGAATTAATCCTGAAGTGCGCTAACGTGTTAGCGAGAACCCCAGTCTTTCTACAGGTAATGAGAGGTGAAGAGCTTTCTACTAGTGGGTGAAAAGACCGTGTTATTATTATTTTTTAGTTAAACAAATATTAGTATTTTTTAAAATTATTATTAATCTGCGATGGCAGGTCATTATATCATGTTTTCAAAAAGTGTGCTGCGAAGTTACGGACTAAATGAGGAGACTTCAACGCGTGAAGCTAAATGGGTTTTCCGAAGGATAAAACTTTGACTTAAAAATCCCAACTTTCTGTTTACCATGAATTTTTAAAAGGAGATAGCCAATTGATAATTGTAATCGGAATTATGTGTTTGATATTCGTAAACTGTTACTGTCCGTTAGTGCCTTGGGCTGAATGCCAAAGTCTCACCGTGAAAGTAAAAATTCAGTTTCGTACACATAAGTTGCTTGCTGAAAATAAGTTTTTTCGAGAAAGTCCCGTTATTTTTTGATGTACAAAAGAGCTCCTTTCAAAACAAAGCGGTCGTCGTGTTATCATGTTTGAAAGCAATGTCACGTTTTGGAGGATATGAAATGGTGCTTGAACTTCAAGGAACATTTTACACCATCTCAAACGCAAATCTCACCAAATCGCATTGTTAGACCAGCGAAATAATTTCGGCTTTGTCAGTTTTAAGACATTCAAACAAGCGTGATTTATTTGTGATTTCTCTATTTCCTCATGTCCAAAGAGGTTTTTTACTTCCTTGTCGATTTTTGCACGGCTTTTCGGGCACTTTAAATTGGGTACTAAATAAATTTTTCACCTCTAAGAACTATCTATTAATCGATTGAGAAAAGCATGAAACAGAGTCTAGACAGAAAAAAACGCACCGATTTGTGCTCAATTATCAACCTGACTTGTAGTAATTTCTCTTATCTGAGCCACTGTGTCATGTTTCTACTGAGTTTTTGTCGCTATGATTGAAATTTTATCAGGTTCCTCAAACACCGGTTTTGTGGAGCATTTCTCTGATGGAGTGTGTAGTTTGCGGCTAAATTTTTTATGATCTTTTCAATCAGTGCAGTTGAGATCGAGTCGCATTAAAATCTAGTGACTTATTTTTTTCGAAATTTGAATAATAATTTAAACATGCATTGCATTTAATTACGGAGAACCGAGCGCTCGATGGTCAGTTCAATGGTATTGGCAACATAAATTTATTGAAACAAAAAGTCCCTGAAGTTGAATACGAGACTTTGGATCTCCATTGTAAGTAAAATCCACTTTTAGTGAACGTCTTTTAACAACGATTATTACCTCCATCATACAGGACCAATTTTATCTCGAGGGACAACGATTTCTCACAACAGAGTACGTCAAATACCCTTTCACTTTACTTATTAACTTTATAGAAACATGAAAAGCAGAGGCCAAAATGCTTTAACGGCCTTCAAAAACCCCTTTTCTTATTTTTTATAGAGGTAAAACTTTCTGATTTAAATTGGTTTGATATTTTAGAGCAATCTCTGTGGACTATCCACTATGAAATTTGTTTAACTCCTAAAATCTTAACTTGCAGTGGTACGATACAAGAAATTTAATTTTAAGAATTAAAACTGAAAGTTTTGCTCATCATTTTATTGTGAGTTTTTTTAAGCTTCCCTGGCTCGGGCAAACTCCTCTAAAATTCTCATTAGATAAGCACTCAAAATTTTTCCGATGCCACCGAGATACCATGAAAAACGTTTGAGTTTTGAGAGACTCAAATCCTTTAGTCATCAGTTTTTGTTTTGTCACTTTTCAAAGGGCACTCTTCTAACGTGCAAAATATTCCTGCTGAACGCTACCTGTCTCGGTGACACAGTCATTTTGCCTGACGTGGTGGGGTATCACAAAGTTGCACTGTGCATCGGCGGCCGCGGCGGCGTGGTTTGAATTTTGCGCCAACTGGAGACGAAATCCACGCCTCTCTATTGGTCAGGGGTTGGTTTAACTGGCGACACCTCTCGGACTGACAGCCACCAACCGACTAACAGGAATCTTGAACTCTCCAAGACTGTATTTGCTTCCCCTCCCCGAAGTGTAGAACAGGCTGTCCTAGCACATGTTCGCCGGCCGCATCTAACAAGTCGATACGTCTTCGGATGTCTGGTTCCATCCGGTACTACGGACCGATTTGCTTTAAGTAGTATTCGAGTACCCGGTTTTTATTGTTTGCGAGATAAAGGAAAACCGGATTTGCCAAATTTCTATGGACGGGCGTTAACCGAAGAATAAGGTACTCGCTTTTCTTTTCGGCTCTATTGAAAATCCGGTCCTATTGAGTATCCGATTCTTCTGAAGCTTTTGTTGTGTGAGATGACATAAGCTATGTGCGGTCAGCACTCTGTGTTGGGGTTACGCTACCAGCGCAACATTGGTGTACAGGGGGTTGCCTATCGCGAGAAATCGCACATTTTCACCAGAAAGTTCAAAGCGTTTAATGATCTTTTTTTTAAGTTGTCTGTAGTATGGGAGACGAATAAGGGACATTTAAATCTCATAGGAGAGGTTCAAACGCGACCATGGGCAGTCGTAAAGGATAGAATCTATGTGTATTAAAATGATATCACTTCGGTGGTAGACCTTATGTCTTCTTAAAATCTCTCGCCTGTCATTATCCATTTAAGTTCCTGTCGATACTTATTCTATTTCACAAATTCTTGAAGATTTTTTTTAGAGAGATTTGTTATAACACATGATATATCTAGTGGTGATAGTAATTTCTTTTACCGACGCTTCGACTTTTGTGACTCGGTCCGGTTTCCTGGTTAAAAGTTTACGTCGTGGCTATTTGCACGTCGGCGGAAATAAATGGTGACTTGAACGCACGTAATGAATTACCTAATACATTTTATATGGGGCAGGTGGGCGAATGAAATTTGTAACCATTGCACCAGGAATATTGAGTGATCCGCTCTTGCCCTCTTTTTCTTTTTTTTTGTACAAAAGTTTCAGGTTTTCCTGAAAATAAAATTACATCTTTTTTTTCGGATCTGTCTCGGACTTTTGTGTTTTATTCTCCCTCTCCATTACTCCCTCAGGGGGAGCAAATCACAAGAGCTCCCATCATCTCTTTTGTGAAGGGGTCCTTTGGTATCTTGTATTAATAGTCCTGTGTGACCTTGCTCTTTTGCTATCTTCTTGCGGAAATGAGCTGAACGGAAAACACCTCACCGATAATAGAAAAGATTAAGTGGTTTAAATAGTTCTAAACGTATCGTATGAACGTGAATCGGTTGTAAAAAGTATTGCGGTTAATTCTAAAGAAACCCCATTTAGCAAGACTGATCTCAACCATCCTAATTAGCCTAACAACATTACCCGTTTTAACCGATTGGTGTTCAGGGAATGCTTATGAATTTTTACCAGGAGTCAAATTTAAAGTATCGTGTAAAATTTACGGAATAGCATTTTAAAACTTGTCCTGTTCTTGATTTAGGCTTAGGATTTGTGAGTTGTGGTCATGTTTTTCTTCAAGTACATAAATTACCCGGAAAATCTTAGAACTTTTATATCTCCCAAACGTATTTTTATATCGGAAAATAGAAGATACCCAGTCGATGTGAAATTTCAAGACCCACAAAGATGCCATACCTTTTTGTGACCTGGCATTTTTTTTTTTTGCGGAAGTTGAAAAAAAGGGAGGGGAGGGTTTCAAACAAAAAGAAATGTCAAAAGCTACGTTTTTTTCTGTTTTTTTCTTTCAAAAAACGTCTTGACTACGATCAACATAATTTAGTGATGTTTGCTGTAAGTGGGAATCAAGAACCTTCCACAAGGAGCACAATTGGATAACTAATTATCGGTACAGTTGTCAAGATAGGTAAAGGGGTGATTTTTAAGCCCACCTCCTTCCAGGAGAAGGGCTTTATAGTTTCGCGTGAGTCCGTATGTCCGGCGATGTATGATGTCGTCGCTCTGAAGATACTGGTCGAAAAGTAATAACGGTCAGTATAGAAATCGACGTGAAATTGTCCCCTGATGACGACTGGGTGACAGCAAATCTTGTTGGTCGTCGTTATTTTCAGTTATTCAAAAAAAAATGATTGAATAACGAGTTGCAGACTACTCCACTGCTTGGTGTATTGACATACTTTCTAGGGTACGAACCAGCCCTTCTTTTGCCACTTTAAGTTTTTTCTGCTTACTAGCAAGATTTTTAAATAATCACACAGAATTAATGGGGTGAGCTTTTTGATCGAAGTCCCAACTTCATTATTTCAATTGAAAAACTTGCAAAAGATATGTATATTAAAAAAGGCAATATTTTTAGGGAACTTCACTCGTATGTGGTGCCTTTTAAACTTTATCTTGACTTTGAAACCGGTTAGAAATGTCAAGATGTACCCAACAAGTGAATTAATGTTTTTTTAGATACAATTTCGATTTTGTCCTTTTCCTTATGCTTTATACTTAACAATATCTAACAAAATTAAAGAACAAAATTAAATTAAATATTTTTTTTCAAAACGTTTGGCAGTGCTAATGTTTCTTCTCACAAATCTGACCTGTTCTCCGAAAAACGTGCGGGGATAATATGTCCTCGCGTACCAATATGGAATCCCCCTTCTTTTATCAGGAGTGTCAGTGGTCCAAATCGGCTTCGTAAATCCGAATCGCGCTTGATATTCGCATAGTATATTACGCGTGATCCGGATTCGGGCGAAGTAAATTTGGCCAAGGCGAAGTGGCTCCCGCGAAGACGCGAACGCACGGAAGTGGAAAGGTTGGTAGGGCGGGAGAAAGGGACGGGAGAAGTGGGAAGAATAAGGGTAATAAGTGGATCACAATGCCTTGGTACAACGCGTAATGGAACAGAAGAGAATGGTTTGCATGTGTGGGCTGCATGGTTGTGCCTTTTAAATGGGGGATGGGGGGCGGGCAGGAAGGTGGCTCTAGGCGACCTTTGGCCTTGACCTTCCGTCCAATATTTGGCAGCAAGGACACCGGCGAGGCGCGGCGAGGCGCGGCTCAAACGGGACGCGTCACAATTGAACGCGAACTTGACCAAAAGAACTTCCGCCTTCCTCATCTGGGGACTTTGACTTTTATAAGCATCTTTAAATCATCACGATATTTACCCATAACAGCCCAAAGTATTTGGAGTGAAATTTAGCTTAAAAGAAATTCGAAGGATTTTCACCATGAAATTACGCAATTTAAAGCTTTGGAAAATGCCTAAAATATTAAATTTCAGGTTTCCAATGGTACGATGTTTTTTAAATTGCGACAATACTGAACTAAAAAGATCCTCTAAAATATTTTTGTCTGTTTCCGAACGGCGTCGCTGGGCGGTAGTGGGTTAATGGTGAGCTGGACAAAGACATTGCTAAGGGATTTCTTATCTAATTCTACCTGTAGCAATTATGACCTCCTTTTCAGTAGAGTTTTTACGAAGTGACTTTTCACACGCTGCCCCTTCGTAAATGCATTAGGTTGGTTTCCATGCGTTCAATTCTCCCTTTTATTATCGTTGGCGTGCGAATAGACCTGACCTAGTTTTTAATGGTTGTCTTTTCGACCTTCGTGTCAAGTCGTCCACCTAGCCGAGGGTAATGAGCGGCTCACGTAATCTAACCTCACCTTATCTAGCATGACGTAAGACTGATGCTGCTCATGCACTTATTCGCGGCGGCAGAGTGTGCCGTCAAGGATTTAGCGGAATGAGAATTCGTGACAGCAGAACGAGGCAAAAAGCACCTAGAATGGCGTGATCAATGCGGTGGTCTGGCGTGTGTTTATTATACTGTGATCCAATGCTCCGAATTTGAAGAAAATCCTAAATAATAAAATTTTACCTTAACACCTGAAACTTGTTTTTAAGGTTCTCTCATAAGGATTTTCATTGCTTTTTTGAGATTCTTTCATAAATAAATTAAAAGATCTTTTTGAGATTTTTTTAATTACTAAAAGTACCTTGCAAGATTCTTAGAAGTTCTCAAAAGATTCTTGCGGTGGACAACGACGATTCCAAAAGGTAGAAGGCCGCTTGGATGGCATCGAATTGGTTGGCTTTCCTTTTTAGTCTATTAGTTTTTACGTCGGAAATAAGCTTAATTAAGACGCAATTTATGAATTTTTCCAGTTGGCTTGTGATTCCATAATCTACTACTCGCTTCTCTCTGAAACACGTATGGTGCTACCCAGGGCGGGTATTTCCTGTCAGTGCACCGCAGTTGACTGATTTCCCTGCTGCCGCACTCCTCCCCAATTTTGACTTTGGGAGAGGTATTGATGCTGACTGGTTAATCCGTTTTTCCTACAACGACTCGTGTTCGGCACGTGAAACTGTTAAAATACAGATAAAAGGACATTACGCCCAAACAGACCCCTTCGTCTTCGGTATCTGTTAACACATCGTCAAAATATCCGAATATCTGAAAAAAATCCGGTTTTTACTCGGTTTTATCTGTCGCATCGTGTAAGTGATCCCTTCGGTGCCGCTAATTGCTCAACGAGGCTTAAAATTATATGTACCCATTAGCGGAGAGGTGTTAAAGTATTGTTTACCTATCCGGTTTAGTGTTGTGTGGTGCAATAGACGAATCATAGATAAGACCGGATCGATGTGCTGAGTGTATGCTGAGGCGATTCATTGTGGCATCACTTTTAAACATGTAAACGTCAATTTGGAACAATGCGACAAAACTTTTGATTTTGATTAAAACCATTGATGACAGATTTCGCAACTCGGTTAAATTTTAACGTGTCTAAAATTTTAACCAGTGTAGATAACTTTGTGATCAACCCTATCGTTCGATTGCTCAGCTCGAGAGGGATCCTTAACATACTCGACGTGCTCGGTTATCTTAGATCGTTCTCGAGTTAATCGCCCTTATAAATATGACAAAACTGCGAAATCTGGCAACACTGCTTTTAATTTAAAACTGAACCTAAAGAGACCCAGTCTCACAAAGTGGCGAACTGAATATAAATCAGTAAAATACTATTAACCGATAGGCCATCTTGTAAAGACGTACTTATTTCGGGTATGAATGTTATGTATGTTCGGGTGTAAGTGTTTAAGTATTAAAACGGATATATTGTCCTGGTTAGTTCGTAGGGTACTAGACAAGTCAATACCCAAAAAAGACCCTGCCATGCTTTTTTCTTGCCAGCGATAGACACCTCGAAAACTACGATGAACCGAGTAAGTCATGTGCCGCCCTGACTTTCTGAAATGGCTATGCAACCTGCTCGACACGATCGCCATCTTATGCGGGCTGAATACCTTTATGTTCAGCCGGTAGTAGGCAATACGCGTGGCACTCGTGCTGGGTGGGTTACAGCTCGTTTTTTAGGAGAATTCTGAGGGACTCGTGATTCGCGCGGTACACTTGTTTTAAATTCATATCCAAACAGATATCGTATCATTCAATAGACCTATGCTTTTAGGTATTTTTTTCCTGTCATTGGTGCGGTAGGAATCCAAGTTGGGATTATGTATTTTTCTGTCCGGATTCAAGGCGGATTGTTCAAAGACTGGGTCACTGATTGCTGATTTTTTCGCAAAGTTTCAGGAACATTGTTTTGGTAGGTCAAGGGCAGCGGAATTAACTTCAGTGAATTTCAGTTGCTGTTCGCGCTCTGCTCGCTGTGTACTTCGGGAGTGAGTTCACCGTGTAACTGAACCACTCGGTGCGGCAAGTCGCCTCTGCTAATTTCTGCTCCAATTTGCGAATTGCTAAAATCGGAACGAAACGATTTCCTTTTAGTAATTTCATCTTCTTCCAAGGCGGTTGGACTTGAACACACAATGCTGCTAGGGTACGATTTATGCGACAGTACCACAATTTGGAATAACACTAACACACACTTTGTACGTTTCGTTATCCGCGAACAAGGTTTCAACTATGTTCTTTTCATGAGCAGCACATCACAGTGAAAACGCGTGTTTTCGGTTGTCTCCTACCGTACTTGTTTTGTGTATAAAGATAAAACAAGGGGAAGAGCCTAATTTTAAATATAAACCTATTAACGACTATATCAATGAAAAGGTCTCGTCGAGAGCTCTCACCTTGATATGGTTATTGTATTGATTGGGATATCGCAAAAAATAACCAAATTACACTCCTCCCCTGGTTTATCTTTATACCTACAACAGGTATGGGGCTACCTAAAACAGGTATGTGACTACCTAAAACAGGTATGGGACTACCTAAATCAGGGGCTAAAGTATATGAGGTAGTCCCATACCTATTTTAGGTATGAAGGTAAAACGGGAAGAGCGCAATTTGGTTATTTTTGAATACCCCTACCAATAACAACCTGTTGAGAGCTCTTAATTTGAAAGGTTTCAATTTTATCACCTCTTGTGGTGTAAGGCATACTGAGGTGAATACCCCCCCCACCCCCCGCGCCAAGGAGGGAAGGATTACTCATTGCAACCGCTCTGCTATGTTCGCCCCAAAATCCGCTCTTGTCATCATTAGGATATTTCTTGTAAGCATGTGATGCATCGTTATAAAATTAATTATGAATAAACGTTTTCGAAATCTAGCGTGTTGACCACTTTATGTCAGAAAATAATGATTTTTCGATGTGATGTGATGAAATCCGCGATCAAGTACTCTAGTTTACCTGTCTGTCCGCCGTACTGCGGGAATGCACGCCACGCTCCCCCAAAATGGCCGACTTTTCATTTTGTGTAGTCGCGTCGTAGAAACACAGAGGCGTTCTTGGAAACCGAAACATTGAACTAAACTGGAGCCGATTCTGGAGATGCTTGTCGGTACCTTGCGATTCGTCGCAGATCCCTTTCATCGGTGATGCAAGCTCGCCGATTAACCAACAAGAAGCACAGAAAAGCGCGCGAACTTGAAGAAAGCTTCTCGGCTTTCATTGGGATAAGAATCTGCTCAAGCGTCACCTCCACCCGCGTGCTCATTTGAAGCAGTTTTGGTCTCGTGTATTTGAAAGGTGTCATTTTCTAGATTTTTTTTGTTATATCCTAGCTTTATCTTCCGTTGTATTGTAAGG
>Ga0058701_10005183_pt1 | contig 10757 bp, 10 predicted proteins | sample AgamicOrMae_FD_97039 | JGI IMG/M metagenome (GOLD analysis project Ga0058701, IMG submission 97039) | Agave microbial communities from Guanajuato, Mexico - Or.Ma.e | ecosystem: Host-associated > Plants > Phyllosphere > Phylloplane/Leaf | place: Guanajuato, Mexico | collected 2012-06-04 | reverse complement strand
TGGAAGCCGGTGACGGTTTGTTACCTTCAAGTATCTTTTCTCTGTTTCCGTTCTCCTTCGCCTTCTTCACCTCCTCTATCTTCCTTCTTTTCTCCCCCTCTTCGTCGTCTGATTCTCGCTCTGCCCAAGTGAGGGTTGTTTCTTCTTCTTGTTGTTGTTGAATGAGTTATATCGTTTGAATTATACTCTCCCTCTCTCCGTCTCCCCCCTCTATTTGTTTGCGTGTTTGCAAAAATTTGAGGGGTCAAAGGAGGTTCAGAGGCATGGCAATCAGTTCCCAGGGGAAGATAATCTCTTAAAACCTCATTGACTATCTGATTTATACATCTTTATTTTAAATTTATAATTGTATGATTTCTTTGCTGACGAAGTTCGTTCCTTACAAATTGTGTTTTAAAATTGTCCTGCAAGTATGGAGTTTGTGTGTTTAAAGTTGGAATGTTTACTCTATAAATGAAAGAAAAAGGCAATGATAGCTGGAGTGCACTAATGTAATGTTACTCTCTAATTTCTTCTTATAAATATATTTTAAAAATTATGCTTAACCATATTTTACCATATGTTTGAAGTTGGAACGTTTACAAGTAAAAGAAAAAGTAATGATAGGAGGAGTATGTTAATATAATGTCATCCTCTAATTTCTTCTGATGTATCTATTTAAAATTATTTCGACGATACTTTATGAGAAAAATCTGCCCTCGCATGTATGATTGGTGCTCCTTCTCAGTGTCCTTCGCCCCTCAGTGCATGTTAATTCTTCGAAGAATTAGATTTCATGCGATGCTTTGCATGGCCTCTGGTGCGCAATATTTTTCTCAGGGCCCTTTGCCGCTAACTGCACCGTATTTTACCATATGTTTAAACTTGGAATGTTTTCAAGTAAAAGAAAATGTACTGGTAGGAATAGTATACTTATATAATGTCGTCCTGTAATTTCTTCTGTTATGTATATTTAAAATTATTTTGACCATATTTTGTTTGAAAAATCTGCCCTCGCATGTGTGATTGGCACCTTCTCCAGGCCCTTTGCCCCTCAGTGCACGTTGATTCTTCTAAAGACTAGTTTTCATGTTGTGATTGCATGGGCTGTGGAATTACTTCCAACTTTTGTATATCTTATGAATTTATGTATAAGTAATTTAGCTTATGCATGTTGACTTTATATTATTTTAGAATTTTTTAATTATTTTCTGAACCTATGTATTTCTACATGATTTTGGTTATTAAGATATTAATGCAAGACAAGAGTAAGGGAAGACAACCCATATGTAGGATATTAGGAAATATTCCAAATTATCGGAGGTTATATGTTTTGATTACATTCATAGTTAAGTTATAGCATATCCTAGAGTAGCCTAAATAAAAGATTTGATAGTCTTTTAGGGAGACTAGGATTTTATTATATCTTTTGGTTTCCTAATTCATGTAGGACTTTTCTCTATTTAAGCCCGTTATGGCGTTATGTGATCAAGATTAATAGACTAGAATGAATAAAAATTGACTTAAGAGTTATTTTGAGTGTTCCGTGTGAATTTTCTCGGTATAGAAATTGCTCAAAGAGCGTCCTACATCAAATTTGGTATTGAGGCTTTTCGATTCTTTGCAATTCGCTTCTTGATCGTTCTCCTTATTTTTAGTTATTTTGCCTCTGTTCGTTTTGAGGGGGAAATGGAGCTAGAGTGTTATTTTGGCAAGACAAGTGGTGTGGAGATCAACCACTCAAAGCTCATTTCCCAAACCTAAACCTGTTTAGAATGGCGTCTTCGAAGGAGGCTACTGTGCAAGAGATTTTGTCTTGGAATGGGAGTGAGCATTTCTGGAACATCACTTTTACTAGAAGCCCAAACGATTGGGAAGAGGAAAGCATTCTTGATTTGCTATCTCTTCTTGCAGATTCGAATGTGAATGTTCATCCTGACGTTGTGGATCAGATTGTTTGGTCTCTTGATTCAAGAGGGATCTTCTCTGTCAAGAGTGTTTGCGAGAAGAAGCTTGTGTCTATTTCCACTGATTTCCTAGCTAAGGAAATCTGGAAGTCAAAAGCCCCCACAAAAGCTTGTTTCCTTGCTTGGGCAACTTCCAAGGGCGAGGTGCCCACGGATATCATGCTTAAAAAAAGAAACTTTATTTTAGCTAGTAGGTGCTTTGTGTCTTAAAGAGGAGTCTATTGATCACCTCTTCCTCCATTATCATTGGGCTTCTACTCTTTGGTCCCTAGCTCTTTCCTTGATGGGCATTTCTTGGGTGCAACCTTCTAATATCAAGGATGTCTTGGTTGCTTGGAGAAGACGTTTGAAGAAATGTTGGGTTCATGGGATTTGGAAGTTGATTCCCTTAGCTATTTGGTGGTGCACTTGGAAAGAGAGGAATCGACGGATTTTTGAAGGCAAAGGTTTATCTCTTCAGAATTTCAAGCTCTCTCTTTTGGGTTTGTTGTATATTGGAGCCTTGTGGTCAGTGGGAGTATCAATTTTATCTTCTTAGATTTTATTGACAAGATTTTGCTTGAGAGCTTGAGGGCCTGATGTTTTTGTATTTGCCCTTTTTGTAAATGGGTGTCACCCCTTTTGGTGACTTTTTTATATTCCTCATTTGATTACTTATCAAAAAAATAATCCTGTATTTTGCTGTATTCATTATACATCATACATGACAATATAAGTAGCAAGCAAACAGCATCATACATTCCTTTCTGTCATGATTGTCATATATTGGATTACACTTTGAATTAAGATGCGCGTGTTTTTAGCATAACGACATGATAAATGAGACTTATGCATTTTAGTATACACCAAAAAGCAAAAAAAGGCAAGCAAAGGCCATTGATATCATGACACTTGTCACACAAACCTACATATTTAGCTTTAACATATTATATATGATAAGCAACATTGTCAGTACATGGCTGGCAAAATCATAAGTCTGGGTATCGTAGAGAAGTACAAGACCAAAAGATTCTCTGAATCTGGTGAATGCTTGTCTTTGGAGTCCTGTGATGTATTGCTTTTTGTATGAAATTGGTTCCTTTTGTTATTTTTTTTGACATCTAATTCCATGGTTTATACGAACCATGTAGGTATCGGACATTGAGAACCTGGTGGTGGCACCTATATCAAAAGCTTCTGCTAGACAGAGGGCGGGTAGGGCTGGAAGAATACGACCAGGAAAGTGTTATAGGTTGTTATTCTTACCAGACTCCAGTTGTGCGTTATTGTGTAAATGTTGTTTTGCAATTCCTAATTTTGGTACTGTTCTCAGTGAATTGTTATTTTGTCATCTGTATGATTATAAAGTTCTACTTCTGTTCACACAGAGAAGGATCAGGTTGAAGTGGTTTAGTAGCCCTTAGCATCAAAAGTTATTTTTCCCTCTAAGTGCTTTTTAAAAGATTATAGCAAATTACAACAAAAGGATCTCACCAATTTATAAAAGGGACAATTGTAGAAAATAGGTCAAGCTTCTCATAATAGTTTCTACAACATACAGAATGTCATATTTCTTCAGCAGTCAAGCACTTAAATCCAACTATCAAAAAAAGTCACTGAAAATGAAGTTTGAGTTCCTGATAGGACATTGCCTTGCCCCCCAGCATCTGCAGAGTCTTTTTTCTTTCGAGTGGTTGGATCCCCCCCTTTGATGTTTGATGGTTGGACCCTTTCTTAGCCTCCAACACACCTTTGATGTTTGATAGTTGAACCCCCCCCCCAAAGAACGGCCACAAATGCCAAGGCAACAAAAAGCAAAGAGAGCCACTACCAGTGGACTGGGGGTGCTTGACTGATTACGATGTACGAGCATAGAACAGGCACTTTGTTGGTTTAAGCTTCTTTGTTTAAGCATTTCCTCCATGGGAGTCTTTACTATAGTAGCCGCATAAGCAAAATACCAATGGTTTGTCAGGAGTCTCTGACTTACAGATGGTCTCAGCCTCGGTAGGAAAGTCAGGGTAATTTGACCCTCCAGAAGCAGTGCATAGGATTACAAAAGCTACCTTGATCAATGCAACCGTCAAATGCGAGAATCAACAAGACTCAGGGCTTTGGTGCAGATGCTTTCAATGTATTCTTCTCCAGTTTTGGCAACTTCTTCTGTCCTATATATGAAAGCCTATGCTGAAGTATCTGTGTAATTTCCTTGCCTAATCCAGCCACCTCTTTATTCTATTGGTAAAGGCTTTCTAATTTCTCTCTCCCCAAGATAATAAACCGCAGCAGCAAGAGCAAGGAAGCCACTCTTCTTTTAACCTCACAAATTGGTGTCTTGGCAAGCATTTTAGAAGTTTCTCCAAATCATTATATGTCATAGGGTTTGCCAAGGCACCGGAACATATACCTTAGTACCTGCTGGCTATATTGATGTATGAAGAAGAGATGAGAATGGCTTCCATCTTCTGCCTGACATGGGCGGCAAACTTTATCAATCTCCACTCCCATTGTCCTTAGCCTGTCTTTTGTTGATAGTCTGTGAAGTGGCACTCTCCAAAGGCAGAAGCAGATTTAGGTGCTTAGACTTTACACCATACAGCCTTGGCAAAATATGCTTTCCTGTGTTTTTTTTGGGGGGGGGGGTATTGTACTTATTGCTCTGAGTCCATAAGAAGTTTCTGCATGTGCGTTCTAATTTCTTGATAAGAGATTAAGGCAGGACAAATATAGTGACCCAATAAGATTGTAAAGCAAACAATACTGCATTAATTAGCTTCAGCCAACCAGAAAAAGAGAGATATATAGTCGACCAACATGTGATCCTGTTTACAATTTTTTCAACGAGAATGTAGGAATCAGTTGTGGTCCATAATCTTAGTTTACAAAAGCGTGCCTGAGGCACGCCTAGGTGCACCGATGCACGAGGCGAGCACACTGTCGCTTCGAGAGGGTTGAGGCGAGGCGAAGTCATAAAGCGAGGCGAGGCGTGCACTTTAGTGCGCCTTCACACGAGGCGCGAGGCGACGACAAGGCGCGCCTTATGGATCTTAAATAATCCGTTGGAAAAAAAAAAGAAAAATTGAAAAAAATCACATTTTTAACTAACCTTCTGCCCTTCGACGAAGGGTACTTGAAAACCCTAAGTCGCTGAGCTTCTCTTCTCTGCTCTTCTCTGCTTGTGCTGGAGACTACCGAAGAAATCCCAAAACCCTAGCACACTGTAGGTATGATTCTCCTCCTCTGCTGGTTTTTTTTCTTTCCCTCCCCTTCTTCAGTAATTTTGGCCATGTCTGCTTATTTTGCTGTGTGTTATTGCTCCATTTGCTGCTCTTCTTGCTTCTGCTCGTCGTTTTCTTCTTAATTGGCCATGTCTGCTGGCCTTGGGCATGGTTTTCGCCCCATCCCCTCTCTCTCTGCCGTTGTTCTGCGGCTTCTGCCTTGTCGCTGCTCTTTTGTTTTCGTTTTTGGGGGGTGAGGAGGGGCATTATGTCCTAATGGCTTTCAAATGAGGCATCTTGAGAAGATCCGGAAATTGAACCGTAAGAGATTGATTCTCACCTATAGCATCATGCTAATGTAGCACCTTGGATCCATTCTTCACCTCTAAATACATTAAGGATTTGAAGGGCTTCAATTTAGACTAATCCAGCCTGGCATATTAAGTTAAAATTTTGTCACATTTTAATTTCTATCAATTATCAAATTGAGAATTCAAAAAACATATAATAGTATTGTTAATCTCTTTGGGACGTAGGAAATAATCATGCATTACTTTTCTTTGAGTCTTTAACAATAGTGCCTTAACACTTCCCCCCCTCCAAAAAAAGGGAAAGGAGGAAAAAAATATAGAAAACTTAAGTCTATAGCACTTGACATGGTTGTACTGTTTTCAACTTTTTGTGCTTAAATGTCTTTTAGCTTGTCCATCCCAATCAGGTATTTCTAGAAGCTGTTTAAAAGAGGTTTTTGTAAATGAGCCTTTTTTATCAAATTGCTCTTTTAGGCAACTTTCATGCCAACCATACAAAATGGCTGTTTAACTGGTGAAAACAACTAATTTGCTTCACAGATCAAGAAGGCTCTTTTACCTAGGATGCAGCACTAAAAAGTTAGGATGATGAGACACTTTCTTGCCATTCCCTTTATGATCGGAGGCTGTATTTTTGTCAGTTTCTGTTGCTATTTCTTTTGTGAATAAACTAATGGCAACTGCCCTCCCCATGGCACCGGTTTGTTATTCAGGCTATACACAGAGGATTATTATATTAATGAGATGTCAGATGAGGGGATTCCAGAGATGCAGAGGTCAAACCTTGTCTCATGTGTTATACAGGTAAGCAAATGTTGGCAAGGAGTTACAGCGGAAGAGCTACTAGAGGTTCAGGATTATCATATACAATTTGACATTGAAGAACTTGCAGTTACTTTCGTATATAGTATGGTTGCATATAGCAACTTTGTTAACCGCTTGCAAGACCATTTCTTTCAATTTACATAAATATTCCAATATTTTTACTTAAGAATCCTCAAACTACTTGTCAAAGTAACATAACGATTACGTGTTTGCTTGTTTGTAAGGGTCATGGTTGGAGCATTAGAATTCTGTGCTTAATTGCTGTTGCATGTTGCCATTTTTATGGGTTCTATAAATGTTTGCAAAAAATTTAGCATGATCCTATTTGAAAATGTTTCTTTCTATTTTTTTTTTGGGGGGAAAAATTGATAGAATTGTTGTGTTAAAAGTGATGATTCTGTGTAAGAAAGAACTATTGTAGCAAAATGTGAACTATTGAGTCAATGACGAGTCATTAAATAATGTTGCGTGATTTTGCTATGCTCCTCAAGTTTGACTAGATTATTGAGATGGGAGGGACTATAATACGGTAGCAATACATGTGGATCTGTTTCATGTTTCATTGATTAGCTACCATGCGCTTGGTCCTGTTTCCAAGCTGAACATAGAGTTGCCTGCTGCTGGCGTGCTTGCTGTTCGTCTTTCTGGAGCATGATGAAGAAACCAAAAACGTGCTTTGATTCGAAGTCTTCAGCAGTGAAAAAGAGAGATAAGAATCAGTTATCGGTAGGCTAGAGAATGTCTTGCTGCATTTTGGAATGCTAATTGCATCTATGATCCTTAAGTCTAAATTATAACTCTTGGGTCTGTGTTTTGAGGTGGTAAAATGCAGCTTAGGATAAAAACTTTGCTTCCCCTCAATAAGAACCTTCCTTGGCAGCCCAAATGACATACTATGGTAGTAAATTTTCTAAGTTGCAGTGGAGCCATTGTACTGCTTTGGCACTTGGGATCCCACATGATGGGGTATCTTACTATAGTTTTCTGAGATCTATATAGCACTGTTCATAACATGGTACGATTTTTGCATGCTACAAACTTCATTGTGGGATATCCATGTGATGACACACGGTAATAGGCGCATTTCTTCCCATTTGATGAATTGGGCAGAATGCAATCCTCATATCTGTTACGTTTGTTTGACTTTTGGTTACTAGATTTCTTGTATGACACACCTTCAGAAAGGGTTTTTCATGAAGTAGTCCCTTTTTATTGGGTATCTGGCTTGTGCAACCTAGCATTTACATGCATGGGCTTCTATCTTACAGATGCCAGACCTCAACCAAGAAAAGTCTCCTATGTTACTTTGACAGTATGATGATGTTAATGTGGGGATCTCGGATGTTACGAGTGTTCGACGCTTTTGACTGCTGGAATTATGCTTGACAGCTTAAGGGCATGATGATATTTGTACTTGCCCTTTATATATGGGCGTCACCCCCTTCTTAATGTAACTTTTGATTAGCAAAAAAGAAATAAGTCTATAATTACAAACCCCAGTATCTTTGCTGTACACCTGGTGAGCTACAACTTGACGAGGGAGTTGGCTTCAATTTGGGCTGCTAGAGTTCAATTCGCGGCAACATTTTTACCATGAGGAGAATGATTGAGGAGACCAATTGGCACAGCTGGTTTATCACCCTGCCACCCAGATCTTGTCTCAGACCTTATCCAACTAGTCTGGTCCCCCTTCCCCTTTCCAACTCCCCACCCAAAAGAAAGATCTCCTGTGGAGTAAGAAGTTCTCTTATGCAATATAAGGTGAAAAATGGGTTGAAGGTCTTGATTTGGCTTGATTCTTGGTGTGGGCATCATCCTCTCAAGTTCCAATTCCTAGATCTTTTTTAGGATTGCATGATTGGAAGATACAATTATGCTAGAATTAGTCTCTTGGAATGGGGATCAAAACCATTAAAGTATAACTTTCTTATGAAGCCCGAATGATTGGGAAGAAGAGGATATGCTGTGCCTTTTTAGCTTTGATTGCTAACACTAAGGTTGTTCTTAAGGGAGCGTATGAGATCCATTGGCCTCATGACTCAAGTGGGAAATTCGATGGCTTTTGTCATTATCATTTATGGGAATTAGTTGTTTCCTAATGCGAAGCAAGCCTTAATATTCAATCTCCTTAACCATGTTAAGGCCTTTGTTCAAATCGGCCCAATTATAACTTATGGGAAATTGGAATGGGGCTTATGGGCTTAGTCCTCTTAAGTCATTGTTGAATTGGGACCCTAGATGCCTAAGTAAGCCTAAGAAAGGTGATAAGGCAGTTAGTAGCATTAAAGGAGCTCAGCTAAGTTCTAGGCAGAATACTTACTTTGACTTCTTGCTCAATTTTAACGGACACATGGATTCCATTGTGGGCAAATTATACATGGATAGATAGCCCTGAATGTCTATTTTTCAACAAGTTATATATTATCTTCAGATTTCAAGTATTAAGATATGAGGCTTCAACTGAGCAAGTGGAAATGCATTGTTTTGATCAAGAGCCTAATTGGGCAATTAAATGGGTGAATTAAGGGCCCTTTTGTGACGAGGTAGTGACTCTTTCATAAGTGTTCCCATAAAATATCTACCTCAAATTCTCCTATTTGGAATGGTGTAGGATGTCATCAAGAGAGAGAATGCGAAGTCAAATTTTTGCTCAAGATATCCCCAATGTCGCCTTCTCAATTGTACAATTAGCTAGAATTTCATTGGCTCAATTTCCTTGTAATTCTATTGGCTAGTACTAGGCTTGGAAAAGGTAGCATCTCTTTATTTAATGTCTTATTTCTTGTAATATTATCAAATTTGAATTATGAATGAACTGAAATATTAGAAGTCCTTTTCTCTAAAAAATCTCTTGATCTTTATATCTTGTGTTAGAGTGTTGATTTAAAGTCTTCTTTTTATTTCAATCTTTGGTGCTCATGCCTCATGCTTTGGATGATTGAATGCTGGGTTGATATACCTTTATTGTTCTCTTATTTATAAGGCCAAAAAATCTTGAATAGTTGGTGTTCATCTTATTGGAGTTCTTGTAGGTTTTTGCCATCTTCATCAACCTCTTGGATTTCTCTGTTGTTACAATTGCCTTTATTTAGCCATGGTTTTCTCATCTAGTTCACCATTGGAAGAAAGTTGTTATTTGAATCCTGCGGTGATCCCTATATTTCCCCTAGCATTGCATAGCCTTCCCAATCCCCCTCCCCCACGGTGCTCAAATTGCACTTTTGATCCATGAGGTTCCATGATGTTCAACATTTTCACGAGCTCTTCTTTCAACATTCGTATTTGTAGTTTCACATGTCGTGGAGTAACTGCTCCTTTTCCTATTGACTTTGTACTAATGCATCTTTATTATGTCAACCACAAAACACTTTTTGATGTAGGACGCTCTGATACCAAATTTGATGTAGGGCGCTCTGAGAGCAATTCCCACACCGAAAGAATTACACAATAATTCTCAAATAAACTCACTTTTATTCAATTCCAGTCTATCCCCCTAAATGCATAAGTGGGAGTTTAAATAGGGGATACATCCTAGTATGATAAGGAAACTAAATAATCAAAATAATCAAAAGATATTACTAAAAGGATAGAATCAAATAACTAAAAAGATAGTGTCCTATGAAAGGATAGAATCAAATAACTAAAAAGATAGTGTCCTATTTCGAGAAGAATTCCCAAATTCCTAAATTTCTTATTTCTTCTAGAATAGAATTATCCATGATATCTAGTGGCATCACTTTTCTTGTTTCTGGCCTTACTAGTATTTGTCACAGGTCCCCATGACATTATTTGGCATTTTGTCACTTAAATACAATATGCCACTGGAAGTTGGGGTGTTCATTATTCGGTCGAAACCCGGACTGAATTGAAGATCAGGTAAGATCGGACCGAACCAAATGAATTTTGGTCTGGTCTTCACTTCGGTTTCTTGTGATTTCCGCTCCTCATGTTCCCTCATAGTCTTTTGCTTCTCCTCTCTCTAGGGCTATATGTGGTTTCGCCGTCGTTGCTATTTGTGGCCCCTCAGGAATTGAAATCCATTGCCTAAACATGAATCTGAGACTTGGCCCTCCAGTCAGATTCCTCAGGCTCTGGCCAGGGCTTAGCGCCTGCATTTCAGCTCTCTGATTGTGCTTGGTTGCCTCCTCCGACTCCCAGGCCATAGGGCAACTATTGTCCTTTGCCCTATGAAGAACTTGCTTTTCAATTGGCTAATTGCTCGATCATCCCTGCTCAGATTTGCTGCACATGCTCCTTTCGCAAGTGGTGTATCTGCCTGTCACGTGTAACTAACCCCTTCTGTCTCTACCTTTTTGGCTTCCACTGACGTCAGGCAAGTGAATGGTTTGAAGAGCCAACAGAATAAGCAAAGAAAACCAACAAAGGTCATGCAAACCCTATTTTTTACTGTAGATGCCAAACTTATTAACTTTGTGTTTCCTGGCCCTGTAGGCCATTCTGCCATCGGGTCTAAGGTG
>Ga0058701_10005182_pt1 | contig 10758 bp, 6 predicted proteins | sample AgamicOrMae_FD_97039 | JGI IMG/M metagenome (GOLD analysis project Ga0058701, IMG submission 97039) | Agave microbial communities from Guanajuato, Mexico - Or.Ma.e | ecosystem: Host-associated > Plants > Phyllosphere > Phylloplane/Leaf | place: Guanajuato, Mexico | collected 2012-06-04 | reverse complement strand
TTCGTGGGCAGGGGTAGTAGGTTATAAAAAGACAGAACCCCCCCCCAATTTTTGCTAGGGGGAGAAGGGGGGGGGGGGGGGAGGCTCTAGCGAAATATCTCGAACGGACCGATGTCCGCAAAGTCTAGAATTGTTGACAAGTAATGGAGGAGACTTACTTGTCGGCATCTGAAGAGATTTCAGACACGAAAGGGTTAAACGGTTATTGTCGCCCTGGGCCCAGCCGGCGTTAGGTAAGAAGATGATGTTTCCATCTGGTGGATCGTCGTTCGTCCTAATGGTCAGCCCTATACAAGGCTCATGCGATGCATGGGAAGGGAGCGCTTCCTTACCATGGCCTCTTGTTCTCGGCTTTCCTATGAGAAAGCCTGAGTTCGAACTACACCCTTATCATATGATTCACGGAAACAGGGCTGACATCAGACTAGATTAGTATGATCTACTGTGATCACCTGCAGAAATGCCATCTCCAATAAACCAAATGACTCGTCAAAGCCGCACTGATTTCCAGCACTTGATTAATTTCTCCACTTGCCAGCTAACGATCCTACCCGAGGTGCAGTTTTAACTTGCAATGAGTTAGTGATACGATGAGTTAGAGTAGTGATACGAGGCCCCGTTTCCATCTGACCAGCAAGAGAGATACCGTCAGTTTGCAGGATATGGGACTGCCCAAGCGCTCGCTTACGTTCATCGTCTGCAGGCTTGCCTGTTGCGATCCATCTAGCGCACTCATTTCCACAGTGACGTATTGTTTTGATTGGTGGGCGGTTTTGCCAATAAAATCCAAGTTCAACTTTACTCCAACAGCTCGTTGAGATCGTAGCCCGTTGGTAGAGATCCGGCCTCCGAATCCCGCCTCCGTCGCGATGATAGCTCTGAACTAAAATACAAGCTCACAAGAACACACAATCTTTTTTTCGCATCAGTCTTTCTCCTCTTCATAATCCAGATTTAATATGAGAGCTCACATATATTTTTTCAAACGCAGACAATTCGCATCGTATCTCAAATGCTCCTGACGAAATCAAACTCTTAGCTAGGAGAAAACTCTTCGCTTGAGAGAGGAGAAGTCGTCCTGAAAGGGGACGGATGTTCACACTGATCAAGGATTATCCGGAAGTTCTATCTCTTACTTTGGAAGAATCTCATCCAGGTCGGAGAGCTAGGAATGCGGACGAAATGATCAATGTGACACATCGAATTGAGAGTCAATCTAGATAAAGCCTTTCCATCAAAAGATTATCTTCTAATTCGTAGTAGTTATTTCTCCAACTTTTGCCCTGTATCGCCTGTTACTTCTTTCGAGTAGAGTTACACGGGAAGGTGTAGAGATCGAACACATTAGGTCTGATTCATGAGGCCTGTTGTTTCAGAGCTTGTCAGATCTAAAAGCACCTCTTGGATTGATAGCACCTTGAATTTCATGAGCCTCCACAAACCTATTGCGCAGAGGCAACGTCATTCATGGTAGCATCGACTCACCGATGGCCACCACCAGATTGCAACGAAGCTTGATTCTGCCAACTATGCTATGACATGAGCGATGAGCATGCAGTGTCTATTTTTGCATTTGCATCATTTCGAATGTTCTTGCTTGCGAAAGAATTTGGTACGACTAGTTTCACTTCATACAACGAAAAATTAGCGTCACTTTTTCCACTAAACAACTTTCTATCATTCAAGATGTTGGCGAAGATTTGTTGCGCCATATTCTTGTGCTCCATCATCTCTGGTTATCAGGCTGAGGTTTCAGCGGAAGACCTGTTGTCAGATGGCCATCAAGATGGAGAGGGTGAGCTGGCCAATCATATTGTGTCGAAGATGAGGTATGAAGTACGTGGAATCTCACCGATGGATGCTCAATGTAGGCTATTTGCCAGCGCATTGAAACAAGGTATCTCGAGTGGACCTCAGCCAACTGGCTCTGGCCCGCAAATGACCAAAGAAGAGCTTCTTGAGGTGCTCAAAGTTGCAAGAGCTAAGGCGGGTAAAACCATCGCTTCCTACATTGACCAGTGCGTCCAGTTGCTGTTGGAGAACCACTCTGAGGCACAGGGAACAGTTGAATTCGTAGAGAAAAAGGATAGCTCCAGTGACAATGTTCCAAGGCCTTCAGCTGTGGATCAAGGGAACCATCAGCCAGATGCTCGAGACACTCTCATTGAAGAGCTGAAGGCTGAAAGAGAAAGACTACGAGCAGATATAGAAGATCTGCTGGCTTGGAAAACAAGGTTATCTAACAAGCTGGCTGAAACACAAGTATCTCTGTTACAGGAAATGCGTTATGCCAAAGAGCAGGCCCATGAACTGGTAAATTGCAGGGTAAAGCTGGAAAAAATCTATAGGGCATCTTCAGCTTACTCTCCCGGTGGTGTTTGGTTAGATTAGAACTAGTGATCTTCGAGAGATGGGTTCTCGGCCTTTTTTCGGAATAAATAAAATCCTCACATCTCGAAAATCGTTTGATGGAGTTTCATATAAATCGCGGAATGTGACAGCCATGTCTGTGGAGATTAGCGAGTACATTCACGCGTCTGATCGGAAGTGAAGGAAGATAATGAGACCAGCGGAAGCGGATCTCTAATTGGCGGGCGCGACCTCCAGCTCCAACGAGCGGCGACCCAACAATCCGGAGCAGAGAGCTTGTATCTAACCCAGGGACTTATTGCGTATCCACTTCAGAAGGTTGTGTAGAAGGAATCAACTGCCAGCTTTCATAGATTGTGATGAGTAGGATTTTTACGGTGCCTTCGCACCTTTTCATTTCTCATTCATCTAGTTCTGGCTCTTCCTGGCCACCAAATTTCGAGGCTTTTGTCTCAAGGCGCAGGCTGACACAATAACACCCAACAAGTGAGCGTGTATTCAACCTTCTGAGATCTCAGTTGATGGTGTAATTTTCGTGTTTCTTCATGATTGATTTTCTTACGAAAACGAGATGAAGAATCGTATTAGAGCTAGATATTCGTAGTTTCGCTTACTAGCGAGCGCTGGAGCGCAGAAAATTTCGCGCGCTCGTCCATCATTTTCGTGAATTCGTTCAACCGGTCTAGGTTTCGCTCGTTTTTCTGCACGTGCCCGCCAGTTGCAACAGATCGCTATTTTCCCAGCCTGAAATACAAGAATCTCGAGTATGGCTTCAAGTCACAAATTTCGTCTCTGCTCCCCTCCCCAGACACAATTAGTTCTAATAACCATTCATATCTAAGCAAAGATAAAGTCTACTTATACGTTCCGAATATTGGGTTATTGATGGTAGTTGCGTCGCTCAACCAGGATCACAAATTGATATGAGTTCCGAACCGACAGAACCAGCCCTACCTATGTGCAGCGTATGCCTCAGCGACCCACCCGTTAACGGAATCAGTCTCAAATGCCGTCATGTGTTTTGTTATCTATGTATAAAGGGGGCTGCTGAGACTACAGGATACTGCCCACTTTGTAGGGCAGATATTGGCAAAGACTTCAACTCCCGAGAGCACCAGGTCCTCGGAAAGATCAAACTCCCCTCTTCAAAAAATGGAAACTATTGGTTTTATGCAGGATTCCGTGGTTGGTGGTTGTATGATGCTGACACAAATAGTGAGCTAGAGAAGGCCTACGAGGAAAAACATAACACTCTCGATGTATTCATCGCTGGTAGGCTTTATGTCGTTGACTTTGTTCATATGGCTCAGAGGCGGAAGAGCGGGGAACCTGGTCGGGTCAGGAGAGTACGTCGTGGTACATTGGATCTAGATGATATACTAGGTATCGCAGGTCTAAAAGGCAGTGAAGTTCAACAGGCAATCCAAATGATGAGAAGATCCGATTCTAAATCGGCTGAGAAATGCTTCCAATGATGCAAGCAGCAAACGGTAAATTGAATCCATTCCATGTCTTTCATGCTCGGGCTGAGCCTTTGTCAACCATAAGATTAACCAGCAACAAGAGTAAAGACTCTCTTAGCGTAATCAGGTGTGGGTCTGAGGGTCTCACACCAAATTCTTCTATTTTATCCTCGCTTTCCCTCGGAGAATTCCTCGGAGATTCTGGAAAGAGATTATTCTAGCAATCAAGAGTAGTCCGCCAGCCTGTTTGAGCCACAGTCAAACCGCCGAATCCTGAACTCGTTTCCCTTGTAGATTGTCAAGGATGCCTATCATGATATCGTAGCACCTAGAGAATTGCATCTGGGTTTAAGCTGTCTAGCTTAGACGACTCATCCGTCTCGTGGAACCTTGACCTAACATCTGCAAAAATTTTGGGGCGAAAGGCGAACTCATAAGTCTCCCAGAGTGACAGTAGGCTATCAACATTCTGCCCGGTTAGCATCATAGTAGTTTTTGTGAGCTACGCATTTCTGACTCGAATCATTAGATTTTTATACTCGCGTTTAAAAATCTAATGTCTGGAGGTTGATTCAATGAGAGAAAGATGGAGTCGAAGTTGAGAGCGCGTTCCGTACGTCGACCCTTACATGTACTTCTGAACCATGATCACTATAAGTGACTTGAGTGGCGGGGAGTAGGAAAGCCTTTGATTCCATCTGACACAGATTGGGTATGACTCCTGAACGCTACATCGGGAAAGTTTATGGGCATTCAATGCACGCCAGCGGAAAAGAGTAGAGATGGTGGTTGTTTGAAAACTCGGTTTCGAGACATCTGATTCGATGAGAGCCCAAACTCAGGGTAGGAAGTGAACCCTAAGATTGTATGTCTCCTGCGAGATCCGAGATGTCTAGCCGCAGTTGCGAAACTTAGAGCGCCGTATCAGTGCAACAGGTGCAAGTTAAACGTGGACATACTGGATAATGTCCATGCAGATTCGAGACAGTCTCAGAACTACTCGTCTCAATTGGCCTATCATTTTGATCATCACCACGCAGCATTTGCATGATGCTTTGTTCCGATTGGGATCTTATTTTTGCGTTCGTTCTGATTTCTATTCGATAGACAAACAAGGCTTAAGTCGTGCGACATTACATTCTAGAGGTATCTCCTTGAGGTATCACTTTATTTGCGACTCATATTATTGACGTATGCTACTTCCTCGTTGAATTGTTATAAAAATTTTCCACCTGATACGGGAGAGTGGCTTTCTCCATTTTCTCATACAGAGTCTCTTGGTCCGCCCGATTGAAGAAGTTTGCGAAATCAGACAAATGGGTTGAATTTGGATGCTGCAGACGCTGGCAAACTGCGTACTCTATCGCCTTGTCCATGAAGCTTTTCAACGGCGTTTGTGAGTCTATCTTTCTAAGAATTGAAGTCGCCAAATTCCTGCTATAGTTGCTGAGCAAATGGACTGGTGAACTGAGTACCTTTGCTTTGTCGAGCAAGACTTTGCATGGTTTCGAGACGAATTCTTGGTAAATCTCCATCATGTGGTCATCACTAACCACAAATTTGCCTGTGTATGGATCAATCTCATACGTTGGAATCCTGGGATGGTCGAAGAGTGAAACCCACTTAGGCGAGAATGGACGGGAGAAGATGTTGTCCATCCTATCAAACCAAATGTCACAATAGTCTTCAGGCTCATCATCAGGCCAGGTCTGAAAGCAAGGTATCACACCGGGAATAAATTGTGTCACACTTCCCTTCTCGTCGAAAAAGACTTCAACCTCACCACCGAGCCATTCTTCGTGGTAAGTTTCAATGCAGACTTTAAAGAAAAAATTCATGTTTAAGATCAAAAGATTGTTCAAGCGACGTTTAGATTGTGGAGGAGCGAAGGGATCTTTCTTCGAGTTTTCAATCATCATGTTGCGCACCGCAATTAGTTCATCAATAGCATCTTTGCCACAGGAGCCCTTGTACATGTATCTCTTGGCCAGTAACTCTTGGAAAACTTGCTTGACCTCTAAAACTTGCGATTCATTGGACAACTGTCTAGCTGCTTCCATAATCTTCTCGTAGCCGAGAGATTTCTCTCTGTCGACCAAAAGCCGGTTCGCAATGTCAAAGGGCCCATCTTGAGCGCCCTCAGCCTCATCAGAAGCAGAGGAAAGGATCCCTTTAGCTTGGCAGAAAATAATCGCCAAAACTGTTATGCTGAGAATTATAAGAACCCTCGACATCGCCAGATGAGTGTGCTGAAACTTCGTTATGAATACTTGAGAGAATCCTGAGGAAAACTTTTCAAATCGACAATATCGGGGCTCCTACTCGCGGAGACGGATGGACAGAACTGACTACCTTCCTATCGTTTACCGAATGCAACAATCGATGCACCAATGAAACTTTCCAACTCTTTCCGTTGGAGATTACTCTCATTATCATACGCAAATCACCCTCTCCCTACCATATCCAACGTGGATAGATTCGACTACTTTTCAGAAGGTTACCCATGCAGAGCTCACTAGCCCAATTGGGGATTCAACAATAACTTTCAGGAACCTCCGTCTGAACATTGTTGCCTAAACGCCGCCCGGGCGTGCTCATAAGTCGCATAACGGCTGCAAGCCCACGCTGGCCGAGACTACTCTTGGACAACTATCAGCTATATACAGATACTGATCAGTGGATGGTATAGCACAGTACCTGGAAGAAATTCGTTTGAATCCTCTCATCAGGCCCAATTTCACCCAGGAGGGCTGGATTTCCCTACAAAACCCATTGATCAAATGAGGCGATATGCTGCTCACTGGTGGGAATTTCCCTCCAAGTCCACAGGGTGAAAAAATGTGCCCCTAATATCTGGAACATATGAACCCGATTAGATGAATCGTGACATAAAATTAAGTAGTGTAGACACCTAGTGCCAAGATAAGCTCTGCAGAGGAAACTCTTGACTCGATTCACCATTGAGCGCAAGTGCGACTTCAAAGAAAGACCACTCTGTTGTTTGTCGAAGTTGAGAAGGGATGATAATCCATAGACTGATCGAGCTCGTCTCCGATCGATTGGTCGAGAGCTTGGCGCCATGAAACACATAGTTTGCGCTCCACAATTGGCAACAATTCTTAGCTTCTAGAATCCTCGCCGAATATCGCTAACGAGCCTTTGATGCCACCGAGAATTGAGAAACGCCCCCTCCGTGTGGGCCACCTTTTCAGATAGAGATACGATTCGGCTTAGATACGTAACGAATGAGCGGCTGGAAAGGCATCCCAATGTCTAGCCGGCAAGGTGCAAACGCGGATCTCTGTCCCAATCTCATATGCAAGCTCAACATGCCAAACTTCAGACAATAACGAGAGCCTGTATTCTCGAGATAGGCTCGTTACTAGCGAAATGAATTCGAAAATTAAGCTGGTGATTTATTGAGTTTGGATGGATGCTCGGGGAATCAGTGGATCTAGTTGCTCTTGAAATAATTACTCAAAAAGTAGAATAGGGTTCTCACTGGACGCCCGCTCATTCCCTTTGCATAGTAAGGGAACTCTTCCTTGCTTTCCATGACACCAGCTATGTCTAGATGTAGCCACTTGTTGCATTCTACGAACTCGGCCAAGAAGGCTGCGGCCGTGCACGAGCCACCCTGGCCAGCATTCTTGCCGATGTTCAGACAATCTGCCAATTGGCTATCAACTACCTGAGACCTGTAGTGCGAAAACAATGGCAAACGCCACACACGGTCTCCAGTATGAACTCCGGCCTTACGAAGAGCCTCAAATAGTTCCGTTGAGTTTGTAAAGACTCCAGTGGCGGCGGAACCTAAAGCGATGTTCATCGCGCCAGTCAGAGTCGCGATGTCCAGGATTGCCTGAGGCTTGAACTCGTGTGCATAGCATAAGGCGTCAGCCAATATCAGACGACCCTCAGCATCGGTATTGTCCACCTGGATTGTCTTGCCATTCATAGCTACCACAACATCTCCCGGCTTGTTAGCAGTTCCGCTGGGTAGGTTCTCGCAAAGAGGCGCTAGTGCGACTATGTTCACCTGGGCATTCAAAGATGCCAATGCGTAAGTTGTGCTAAGGACGTTAGCTGCTCCACCCATATCGTAACGCATCTTATCCATGTTGGAGGCTGGCTTCAGCGAGATACCGCCACTGTCGAAGCAGATACCCTTTCCAACGAGAACGAATGGTTTGCTATCCGGCTTATTATTGTAGTGGAGCTCGACAAATTTAGGGGGCTCAGCTGAACCTTTGGCAACACTCAAGAATGAACCCATCTTCTTGTCCTCTGCCCATTTCTTGTCATGGACCATCACCTTCACAGAAGGAATGTCCTTAAATAGCTCCTGGGCAAACTTGCCAAAGTTGGTGGGCGTCAAGTAATTGGCCGGCATTTCAGCCAACCTTCGGCATACATTCTGGGCATTAGCCAGCTTGACACCGCGCTCGAAGGTATCCTTGACATTGGGCTCGCCAGCCGCAAGATAGGCGTCTATTTTGACTCTCTTCTTCTTGTACTTATCAGACTTGAGCTCATCGTAAGCCCACAGAGCTAGGTGGGCACCCTCAGCTGCGGCCTCAGCGTCTCCACAAGGGTCAATATGCACTTCGTCAACACCTTTTTCATCCCGAACACCCTTTGCGCCAATGGCAATCGCCGATCGAACGTTCTCGCGCTTCTCGTCGATATCGTCTGCCTCATTGTAGCTGGCGTCTGCTGGCCCAAGACCAACCACTGAGACAACAGGGTAGTCTGGATGTAGGCTGTAGAAGGTTTTCGCCCTGCCCTTCTTGGTGGGACCGAAGTCTTTGACCAGGCTAGCGAGTTTACCATCGATGTTTTTGTCAAAATGTGCTGCGCTCTTGGTCAAACTGTATGAGGGCGATGGGGCGCTCTTACCACCCTCGGACTCAGACCCTGTGAGGTATGTCCCGAGAACTAATGCCTTGACCATGTTGACACTCGAGGTAGAGAATGAGTACGCTGTTATAATAGGCAGGGACAGTTTTGATTTTAGTGCAATTGATGAGGGTACTACTACTTGAGCTATGGGGCCTGATCTAGATGTGTAAAAAATATTCTTAGTCAAACTAAAAAAGTTGTTCATGAGGCGAGCTGACAACAACTCTAGTGATCACCAAAAGTTGAATGTAGACTGTTTTTATATACACACATACATGTATAAACAGATGAGGTAGATATACGAAAGGAGACTGATCATATAGTGCTGTTTGTTCGATTAGTTCGATGGTATTCAGTGGCTGGCCTTTAAGAGTGGACAACTCCGCGCATCGGCATTTTCAAGATACGCGTGTTCTATGCGCTTTCATGAGCCCTTTATGCGCTAGCTTGTTCAAAACAATTTGAATAGATTTCGGTTGCCGCAATAGCAACAATCAGAGACCACCGCAACCTTTCACAAGTATTATGATTCTGGTTTCAGATGTACACCATCAATATCTGAGATCACGGAGGCGGGGCATGGTGTCGCTTTGCCCTGATCCGCCCAGAAAACTTAGTTCTTATGTCCGCCTCAACCAGAGTTTGCCATGGCGGCATTGCCTTCGTGTTTGGCCAAACCACAGACAGCAGTCAACTGCTCGAATTCGAGGCGAATGTCCAGCTGAAGTCTCCCGAGAAAATAGCTTGACTTATTTCAGCCTTCACTCCTGAGGAGTACACAAGGCTACACGACAACCAAAATCAAGCCGCAAGGCACCTGACCAAAGCTTTAAAATTATGTGATAGATATTTGGTCGCCATCATCTCCGTCTATCATCGAGTACCATGTACGCCTTCTCCGTTTCATCGTCAATGATTGAAGTTGATAGCCTCATTGGAGATTGTTAATGATGATATCGGGTCAACAGAGAATAGAAACCCATGGTAACTTGAGAGCGAACGCCTAGACATCAATTGAATCTTTCAAGGGTATTATGTATGCCCACACAGATAACACTGAGAGTCTGTCATCAAACCATAGAGTATAGCTACCTAGAAGGCGTATGTGGGAGACTAATGGTGATAATTTCCTCGGCGAGGAAAACGTATTTGGATCAACAATCCACAAAATATATCGAAAACATGTACAGTACCCATGAACCATTGTGATCATTGTGCCACAGGCGCTCATCCCATCTTTCCAGTGATTACTAGCCAATGAGCACTGCTAAGTTAGATGCATGGATTGGGCAGTATCGCTCCTAGTTCCTATGGTACTCCAAAGCCTGATACTCATTTTCATCCAGCAATTCGTATGACAGGAAAGTGAGCGAAATAAAATGAATGACGAGAAAGTTTCTTTCTTTTGGAAGCTATAGATGCATTTTGATGTCGGGTGATTCCTAACCAAGGCTCAGAGTTGGAGACTTCTGATTGTGCCGACATATCACCTTCAGTCTACAGGGTCAATCGAGTAACCTCTCAGAATCAAGATGAGGGCCGTTTGGTTGTTCATCGACCCTCTTGGCTACCATCTCATCTTCTTCGAGTGCCTTAACTGATAGCCCTGCTAATGTGGCTGATCTAGTATCCAGTTTAAGGAAGATATTTGCGTGAGAAGGATCGGAATATTTCAGAGAGAATTAAAAAATAGTCTCAGTTCATTTCATTTTTATTTATAAGATAAGATAAATTGCATTTTGAGATCAAACAAACTCAGCCATTGCCTGGAAGTGCTTGTGTCAATTTTTTCCTTTTAATTATGTGATAATGTTCCTGTGGGTCATAGTCCCTCCTTGAGAGAGTTTAAATCAATCAATCATTGTCGCGGGTAGTAAGAAGAGCTAGGCGGATTGGGGCCAAGCTGATTCAGGGCATTCATTGATGTATGCATACTCGATAAATATGGAGAATTATTGACTGTCATAAGGCTTGCTCTATTATTCGCACCATGTGCCAACAAAGCGCCAGTAGGCGGCGAAGG
>Ga0058701_10005181_pt1 | contig 10760 bp, 7 predicted proteins | sample AgamicOrMae_FD_97039 | JGI IMG/M metagenome (GOLD analysis project Ga0058701, IMG submission 97039) | Agave microbial communities from Guanajuato, Mexico - Or.Ma.e | ecosystem: Host-associated > Plants > Phyllosphere > Phylloplane/Leaf | place: Guanajuato, Mexico | collected 2012-06-04 | reverse complement strand
AACTATTCCCGCAAGACTTCCCCGTCCTCTCGTCAGGACCCCCCTACCCCACCCCACTCGTCGGGGCCCCCCACCCCTCAAAAAGGGAAGTTGCGGGAAAGCCCGCCTGCAAAATAACACCGCCTTTGTTAGCGACACTTGTACGAAATTATTCACCGCCTCGTAAATGCCATCGCTAAGCCGTTTCTCAATCCCGACTCTTAAGTTTTTCATACCTCGCGCGCGCTTCTCCCATTTACAGCTTTGTCCTTGCTGCTCTGAATTTTTCATTCGTTTGTAACTTGGAATCAAACCAGAAATCATTTATGTTTCCTATGAAGTAATTACCATAATTAGCTTTGTATTGGGACCCTTCTTTGAGGGTGAGGATTTTTAGGATTGTGTTGCCACAGAGCAGTGAAGAAGTGCACAAATGCCAAAAATAGAGTAAGAAATTAAACAGAGAAAATCTCGCCGATCTTCTCGTGGAAGTTTTATGATAGTAAAATTTTTCATACAATCAACAGCCGTAAGACATCGATCTTTGTGGACTTTGTATGAGAAATTGAGCGCTTTAGTGAAATGTAGAAGTCTAATGGGAAAAGTTTGAGACGCGCCAACGGGACAACTACCTTCATTGGCTTGCAAACTCGGACTAATATTGCGCTATTAACACCTGCTTTTCTCTTTCAATACTAGACAAACGCACCCGTCGCAGATATCTTCTCGTATCTTATAGCTACGTCCGTCTTTGGTGACGATAAATATCTAATCCTATAATACGTCCTTCATCATTTAAGTTCTGTCCGTTGCAAGTGGTATATCTACTAAAACAGAAACTTCTAGTTTTGGAGACTCTATTTTTGTAGCCAGTGCACACCATTGCTCTTTGCGAGATAGTTTTACAAAATATATTTTTTCGTTCTACCAGAATTTTAGAGTTAGGTTTAAACCTCATTTGTATTTTTACAACAAAAAAAAATAATTGAAAAAAAATTAAAAAAAAGTTCAAGCTGAAATGGTTTTCTGAAATCAGAGTATTTTGCCCCGAAGGGAAAAAAATGGAAATATTTTGCGAGTGCAGTTAATATTATTCTACAATGAGAAAAGGTTTTAGACAAATATTTTTGAGAAAAGGCTTGGGGGCACCGCGCGCTTAGGGGGGTGGGGGTGGTATGAGTTATGGGCCATAGCAACAAAGTTACGTACAAAACTTAACAAACTTTACAAGCCCTCATTTAAACTCGGAGTAAGCAGGCCAAAAAAAATCCATAATATTGCAACCCCGCGCTTCAGCCCAAATCTGCAACCCGCAAAACAAAAGTACACCCAAGGAGCTCCTCTGACTTTTAGTGATTCCTTTTTGTCAGGAAACTCCTGAGACTAAGCTAAAGGGAAAGAACCGATGAAGTCGGGAAAAGCCCTATCGGTATCGTTATAATTCCGATATTTTGAGCTGATTTCAATTCTGATTTAAAATTTTTCGCATCCAAAGAAATTCTTTAAAAGGTTGATTTTAGATAATTGAAAGCAATCCTTTGTGTTTGTTTATGAAGTTTTGGAATAGTCTCGTATAAATAGTTTTGCGGAATTTTAAGGGAAAAAATAAAATTATTTTTACTATGATTAAAAAATATTTGCTTTACAAAGTTACGTTTCTTAAAATTTTGAGCAGATTTTTTTTTCTGAGGGGGAGGAAGTGGAAGATTTTTAGTGTTCGACATCAAGCTGTTAATACGAAGACATAAATGAACGCAGACGCTTGTATACATTCAAACAGCGATTATAAAAAAATAATGATTTATTCGTTCTAGAAAAGCAGAAAGAGCCGCATGATATGTACAAAGACATTTTTGGCCGTACGTAAAAGCGGCAAATAATTTGCAAGCTGGGTAGAAGTTGATAAGTCATGTTTTGCCTTGCCTTGTACATTTTCCTTTTAGGGCCGTTGTCTTTCTGAAGTATTATTTTGCTTGTTGAGTTGGAAGCTACGGTTGTGATACCACTTGTTGATGTCTAGAGGGCGCTGCAGATGCCGCCAACTGGGTGATGCCATATTTACTTCCACTTGTCTATTCTTTGTCTGATCCTCTTTTGGCAAATGCATGCACGCACCGGCGTGCTTGCAGCTTCCTACCAGATTTAATTAGCAGAAACTTTGTTACGTGTTGTGTTAAGGTGGCAGCACTGGAAAGGGACGGGCGGGGGCTTTGGCACCCCTGCCTCCCCCCTCCCTCCCAAGTATGGCAAACTTGGCGGCCAAAATCCCTCGTGGCCTATACTCCGTGTTCTCCTAAAGTGGTTGGCGCGGTTGTCGTGTGATCTTCAGATTTATAATCAAATCTTGGGATTTAGACTCAAAAGCTCTGCATATAACGTTAATTATATTTTAGATTCTTCAATCGTTTCACAACGATTTTGTATAATTTGGATGCATTTCTTTGCGTTCAGCTCATCTATGACTTTTACGGACAAGTAGCTCTTTTTATATTTGTTATGTTTACTCGCGTGTATGGATCGCTTTCTGCCAGCACATTGCGACCTTACGGAAGGCGAGGGCTGCAATTTCTAGTTGGACCGGTCGGTCTGGTGGAAGGCTGTTTAGAAAGTAGGAAATCTTGTTCAAGCCATCGTTTTTGGTACTGCTATCCTCTAATAAGCGAGTACCAACGAATTCGTTTTAAGTTTGAAGAAGTTTAGTTTAACTCAGTGTCGCAAGGGCATCGGTGGTTCAGTGGTAGAATGCTCGCCTGCCACGCGGGCGGCCCGGGTTCGATTCCCGGCCGATGCATAATTTTGCTGTACTCCTCTCGGGTGTTATTGAATGTATCATTACCTGAATCGTTTTTCTTTTTTCTCTTCTTTTTTATGCTGTGTTAATTTACTATGATAAAAAAGGGTTACCTACAAACCACGCATCAAAAATGTTTTAATAATTTTGATAATTATTTGATGCGTCTACATAACGCATAAACGGGGATAAATACAATTCCTAAATTAGTTTTTATTTTTAAAAGTCCTGCCATTTGTCTTTATTGTTGTAAAATGAGGTTATGGATGGGTTGGTAGTAAGAATCACGGTAAATCTATTCAAAAGTACGCATCGGTAAAATATTACAAATATTCCCATAAAAAGCGGTTACCAAATTTTAGAGAAAAATTCATGGGTTTTTTTTTGCGAGTTGACTCGGAGTTTACCGAAAAAGTTTTTCCCTCACATAAAATGAAAAGAGCAGTAAGTACGGCAGTAAAAGGGATTCCAAAAATGGATACGAGAAGAAAGAAGAAAGTTCATCTTCCTTTTAATTAAAAGGGTTGTTCTCTACACTCACTACTCGGGAGTGTTACGGCCTTGCACTGCGTTTTCCCGTCTTCCGCATACGAGTGGCGGGAGGTAGATTATGTTTGCTTCCTCTTCTCTTGTTGCTATTTTCGTAGTGGTCGACGCGTTCCTTTTGATCAAACCCGCTCGGGAATTGGTGAGCGGTGATCGCAACTGCGCGTGAGGACTCCGAGATAACAGCTACGCACAACGTTTGATGGCCGCATCGGTGGTTCAGTGGTAGAATGCTCGCCTGCCACGCGGGCGGCCCGGGTTCGATTCCCGGCCGATGCAATTCATTTGCTCGTTTTCATTTTGGTAAATACGGTGATCATGAATGAGTGGGATCTGATCTTACAGTTAGGATATCCCTTTACTATTTTAGGCGTAGTGATTCTAAACTTTTGGGTGTGCTTTTTTCCGTTTTCGTAGTTATGAACTGTGGTACTTGAGCAAGAACAGGTTGCAACTGTTAACAGCGTGCCTTGTAGAAATGAAAATGCTAGAGTAATCTTCGTGGTACGAGTACTCGCGGTCCGGTACTTGCCAACAAACTCTTTCCAGGTTATTTTCCAACCCTTATTACCCCAAAAAGTTAACTTCTTCGTCGGTAAACCCAACGTCAGAGATCAGTATTGTGCGGTACTTCCGTTGCGTTGCGATGGTTACGTATGATGGACGCGAAAAAATATCACTTAAAAAATACATCATATCAATTAACCGGAATCAAAATCATCTCCGAAAACTTTAATCTCGCTGGTGCGGTGTTCTTAGAATTAATTGGACCAAGTTTTTTTTTTCGCTTTAAAGTTTTTTTTTCGCTTTAATTTTTTTTTCGCTTTAAAGTTTCTTTTATTTTATTTTTTTTATGAGTTGTACGGATGAATTAAGCCATTTTTTTCCTTTTATCGGTAAGAAGATTTATGTAAACAAAAAAGAGAATAGCGCGCCATTTCTATTCTTCAACTAAAAATGCCCTTTTTTCCTGTAGTTATTTCCTAGTATTTAGAAACTGGAAACCGGGAAGGGGTAGCGATGCGCATGGAAGGGGGGTGCAGGGGGGGTTCAGAGGACACGCGTTGAATACAAAACACAACAGGTGGCCCGCTAAGGGGACTGTCTCGTCTTGTCGTGTGCTATTCCTTGATGTCCTGATCCTTCGAGAGGGGTGGGGGTGAAATTGGTCTACGTATGTGCCTCGAAATGCAGAATCCAAAAGGTCCTGAAAATCTTTGCCAGGGTATTTCTAGCGATATCGGTAAATTTCTCTTGGGTAAATGCAACCCTTAGGGTCAAACTACATGCGTGCAAAGTTACCTTTGAATCTTCACGATTTAAAATTGAATTACAGTAGCAGTCCAAATCGGAATACTGTCTAAAAATATTGGTTCGATTTTGAATACACTATTTAAATTTAATACTTGTAACTGAGTTTCAATTTTAAGTTTCTAAGCGTTTAACGTGGTGTAGGTAAGTGTCCAAAGCTAAGAGAATGGAAGTCAGTATTCCTAATCTTCATTTTGCGAAAAAATAAGAAGTCAAATGTTAATATTGTCCTAACTTCCGTGTTTCCCCCTCCCCTCATTTTAGAGAAGATTTGATTAACCCATAAGAGCCCAAAGTATTTGGAGTGAAATTTAGCTGAAGAGAAATTAAAAGGATTTTTTCCCATTGAAATGCGCAATTTTAAGCTTTGGAAAATGCCCAAATAATTAAATATCAGGTTTTCAGAGGGTTGATATTTTTTGAATTGTGACAATACTGAAAAGATCCCCTTAATTATTTTTTTTCTGTTTCCGAACGGCATCGCTGGGCGGTTATGGGCTAAAAACCGGATAAATTTTGAATTTAAAATTGAAATAAAAAGTCCGAGTCCTTCGTCACTCAGCGAGGTCACTTGGCAACAGCGAGGTAAACCTTTGAAAAATCCTAATCGTCTATACATTTCTATTAAAAGTCACCCATTCAGATTCCTTGAACGCTTGAAGTAAACATTTGGTCATTTCCCGAAAGCCTTGCAAAACATCCCCTTACTCTCGTTCGCATTGAACTCCCAATGATGCACGGTAATGCGTTCAAATGAGACTTTTTTGATGACATAAGTCTTATAAACATCTAACTTGACCTAAAATACTGTGTTCTTTTTTTAAAAAAAATGTTCTTATTAAAAAAAAGAATATATTAATGACCAGAAATGAGTTGTAAAGAAGGGTGTAAGTCCGTGAAGCAGAAGCCACAAGCTTTACTCCGGTACCACATTTTAGGATCAACAGCATCCACTCTGAACCTAAATTCCGATATTTGCCCTGGAAACACTATAAAACAACACACCCCCTCCTCCAAGCGACTGTCTAACGTTAGCTAATAGCCCGAGACAAACGGTTCCCTTAACCGCCCTTGCTCCTGCAAGGCAACCGGTCCCGCCCCCCTTTCACCTTTCTCCTGTAACGGGGGGAGGGGGAGACAAGGGGAGCTTTTTCGACTAACTACCGAGGTGAGAATACAGCCGAACGCGCTTCACAAACTTCTTGCGTTTACACAGCGGACGTTATTATTGCCCCTCAGTGAAGACATGGGATAATTACTTTTGCTAAAAACGCGCAACTTAACCCGTTCCTTCCTCGGAAACGAGAATTTTGGCGCGAATTTTTGGCGCACTTTCGCTGTTGGGAAAAGACGGATCAACGTGTTCTCTGTGTACTCCACAATATCTTGACCCATAACAGTAGTATTTGGAGTGAAATTCAGTTTATGAGAAATTGAAAGGATTTTTTCCAATAAAATACGCAATTTGAAGCTATGGAAAATGCCTTAATAATCAAATTTCAGGTTTCTAGAGGGGTGATATTTTGCGAATTGTGACAATATTGAACTGAAAAGATCTTCTAAAATATTTTTTTCTGTTGCCGAACTGCATCGCTGGGCGGTAGTGGGTTAAAATAGTTTCTGACATTCTTTTCACTTTTAGATATGAAGTAAGTGAACCTTAATAAATATTATGTTTTAATTCTCGTGCGGAGTAATTTTTTCGATGAAAATGCTACCTAACCTAGCTTGACCTTCCCTCAACTATCCTAGACTTTTGTGACTTTTAATAAGCAAACCAAACCGAACACAATGTCATGTAGGCTAACCTTAACCAGCCAACTTTTCTGACAACCTAACTTCACGTGCGTTCGAGAACGATGATAAGATGTGTAGGAGAATCTATGTCGTGGCGTATCGCACTCTCTTAAAATGACGGAAAGGCGAAGTCGTTAAGGTTATATTTTGTGGGAGTGTGAATTTTCTTTAGAACTCTTTTTCGATCATTACCGACTCTAGCGATAATTTTCATGAAACCAAATCCTCTTCCGGAGGCAAGGGCGCTCGCTGTAAGCGGGCGTTCCTGCGATGATTCCGAGTGACTTAATTCCGACAAAGACCGGATAATAAAGAAACGCACATGAAAAAGAGAGACGCTGACACGGCTATTCCAGCGTGTAATTGAAAGTGATCATGTCTCCCTTCTCCCTCCAACCCCCTTCTCCGGCCATTCTCTCTTTCCTTGTGCGGTTTCGCAGGCTAATAACACCTTTGGAACAGTTTGGCATGGCTGCGGCGAGAATGGATTCTACTTAGCTCACTGTCTCAACCATTTCCAAAACCGTAGGAAACTTTATTTTTCAAACTCGTTTTTACGAAGTTATAACGTATGCTACTTGTATAATTAATACAAAGTGTCTGCATTGGCCGGTAATCGAATACGGGCCCGCTTGGCAGGCTAGTATTCTGAGGAGGGCATTTGCTAGCGCCAAAAACCACAAGCGCCAACGCCGCAAGCGCCAGTCCGTAACCGCCAAACGAGAAAAGTTGCAAACGCCAAAGTTCGTGCAGGTTAGTTTAGGTCAAGTTAGGTTAAGTTAGGTTAGGTAAGGTTAGTATTGCGGTTAAGACCTTTGGCGTTTGCGACTATTCTCGTTTTGCGGTTACGAATTGGCGCTTGTGGCGTTGGCGCTTGTGGTTTTTGGCGCTTATGACAGCTACCCGTATTCTAACACTGAATCACCGATGCTGTGTTGCGTAGTGGGTTTCCACAATTTCGTAAATTTTAATCGCGATTAACTCGATAACCATTAAAGATAACCTAGCATGTCGGGTATGTTTTGGATCGCTCTCGAGCTGAACATTCCAAAAACATTACGTTACCTTTAACGGTTAAAAAGTTAGACGCGTTTAAAATTGACGGAGTCGCGGAATCTGACAACACTGATTTTGAGTGGGTTTCTCTCGTGCGTATGTGTTTAGTCATTTTGTAAACTGCCCACGCATCATTATTGGCGTCGTTTGTCGCCAACGTATGTGGGTCATTAAAGACCTGACGTGTTTTATAGGGTAACATGCTACCCGTACCAGGCATTACTCTTAACATGATATCATTTTTCCCCTGTTAAAATTTCTACCGAGGTATTCTTTAACATCGCAAGCCTTAACGTAATTTTGTCACACGCTCCAGTCACACCTGAGAGGTTACATCAAAGCTACCCGTTTTTTTGCTACACGTAACTGTAGTTACACTCTAATTTTTTAAGGTAGCAATTTTAAACCTTTTGGTTCAACCTTTCATCGTCAAATCGAGCGGAACGACAGCGGAGCGATGCAAGAGGCACCTAACCTAACTTAATCTATCACAACAAAGCCCCTTGCCGTTTACCAAGATTAGTAAAAGTCACTTGTGCCTCGCTTCGCTAGCGCTCCGCTCGGCTGTCGCCAAGCCTGATGCCGCTTACTTCTCGGCGGCCCTAAATCGGCCGCCGAGAAGTAAGCGGCATCAGGCTTGACGACCGTTTAATTAGGTAACCCTAGGTTAAGTTATGTTAGGTTACGTGGTTTTTGCCTCGCTCCGCTCGGCTTACGTTGTAGGGGTTGAACCAAAAGGTTGGGGGTAACCTTAAAAATTTAGAGTGTGCTGTTGGTTAAATTATTAGTTTTGTACAATCATTCGCGTCCGACCCATGTTCGAGTCCCGGCTGATGTGGGTTCGTTCTTTTTTGCAGTGTTGATATTCGTAACTTGAAGAGGTGTAACCCGCATTCCCTAGCGGGTGTTCCCTCCTTTCCAGTGGTCACTACGTCCTTTTTACTGCGTCTCCCCTTGGTTCATTTTCGGACCCTCTTTGACCCTTAAGTCGCCGTTCCTCAAGACAGGCGATTGCCATTTCTCCTGCTTCGTTGCCATGGTTACTGTGACCAAACTATTTAGCTTATTGCAACCTAATCACAACACGAAACATTTACGTGATTGCAGCTATTCGCTCCTTTATTTGAAAAAAAAAAACTTAAGTTTTTTAGCCGAAAGTTGAACAATTCTTAACCCTTTTAAGGAGTAATGCGGCTGCTTTCGCTGATAACGTAGCAGCTCGGGCCTCCCAATGTCATTATGTAACTTCAGATAATGTGTTTTAGGACAGTACAAAACAATGAAGTAGGTCTGTAGTATTTGTAGCATCGGTGGTTCAGTGGTAGAATGCTCGCCTGCCACGCGGGCGGCCCGGGTTCGATTCCCGGCCGATGCATCTTTTTTGCTCTCTAATAAATTTTATATGATTCTTATAAGTCCTTTTTTCGGGTTTTGGTTACTTTTCTTTCGAATGCTTACCCAAATGATCGTTTTTTTTTAAGGATAACTGCCGTTCGTACTGATACCTGGAGGCGCTTTCCCTCACACAGTTGTCTCTAGAGAAATGATCATTCGACATCATGCTGTATTTGTAGGTCCTGAGTCCATTCAGCGGACCGCTATATTGTACAAAGCCGGATTTGAAAAGTTTTCCAAAGGCCAAAGGTCGCTGCTCTATCGGATGCGCATTCGGGTAGGCAAGCGGTAGGCTTGTAGCAATGTCCATAGATAGGGGTAGTTTCTAGTGTGTGCGAAGTGCAGTTTCACAAGCCGGAAGCAGCCAAACACCGATAGCTAGTCTCCGACCGCCAAAGACAAGACCTTCCCCACATGTCTGCTACAAATGAGAATGAGACAAAGGCATGCTTTATCATCGGCTCGATTATCTTCTGCAAACCCTGTACCCGATGTGGTTTGTTGGTATGACCAGCTTAAGAGTGGTTTATCTGCCTCGTGCTCCCTTCTTTTGTGTCTGGAGTACTCCATCTTTTTTTGTCTACGAGTTTCGTCTCCACCATAAGGTTATTTCGTTTACTGTTCCGAAAAATACCATGCGCTCGTGCACACCTTTATGAAGAATAATAAAATAGCGGCTTAGGATTTTTAAGGGGAAGCTGTCATAAGCGCCAAAAACCACAAGCGCCAACGCCGCAAGCGCCAATGCTTAACCGCCAAACAAGAAAAATCGCCAACGCAAAAGGTCTTAACCGCAATACTAACCTTACCTAACCTAACTTAACCTAACCTAACTTAGCCTAACCTAACTTAACCTAACTTGACCTAACGTAATCTATACGAACTTTGGCGTTTGCGACTTTTCTCGTTGGGCGGTTACGGACTGGCACTTGCGGCGTTGGCGCTTGAGGTTTTTGGCGCTATCGAATGCCCCCCGTCTCCACCATAGGGTTATTTCGTTTACTGTTCCGAAAAATACCATACCCTCGTACACACCTTTATGAAGCATAATAAAATAGCGGCTTAGGATTTTTAAGAATAAGAAGAATGCTTTGCAACTGAAACGCGTGTATTCAATTAAGAAAGACTTGGAACAGTTTTTTTTTTCGCTAAGAAAAACAGCCTTGTATATGCATCATAGCCCAGGTAGCATGCAACCAGATGTTGATGAATTTTCGCGATGACAGCCGAGCTGGCAAGACCGGCAACGCAGCAGATAAATAGTCCGGAATTGTAAGAAGTCGTTTTCTAAGTAATACAGGAGGGTCACAACACATGTTCCTCTCGGCCCATGTGCATAACCTCAATTGGTAATCAACGAGGCGAAATTCGCGGAGGCAATTCGCGAAATGGCGTAATAAAGACTCGTGGTTGACCGGTGCGGATATTAGCAGCTTAAAATCGAAGCCTTGTCGTATAACTAACTCAGTACCGTACGCTCACCTACTTGGAACATGTAAGGGTTGATCCCCTGCCTACTAATGCAGCCCCCCGCCCCCCCCTGCCCCCCCCCCCGCCACGTTATCCCCTGAGCAGAGTCGCACTATCCGATGACTACCAAACAGTCTGCTTATTCACGGATGTCACTGAGCCAGAGCCATCGTGTTCCGAAGCTCTCTTAGATCCGTTTCCAACTTTTTCTCCCGATCCCCGGATTTCCAACTAATCACAGTGCTTTCGAGCGATTCTTCGAGATGTATTAAAATCATTAAATTGTCTTCTTATTGTCACTCAGCTTATTAACATTTGATCTCAGAAACAAAAGTACAATTATTTTCCCCTTGATTGAAAGTTTTTTTTTTTTTTTTTTTTTTTTTTTTTTTTTTTTCTTTTTAATTTTTTTTTT
>Ga0058701_10005180_pt1 | contig 10760 bp, 7 predicted proteins | sample AgamicOrMae_FD_97039 | JGI IMG/M metagenome (GOLD analysis project Ga0058701, IMG submission 97039) | Agave microbial communities from Guanajuato, Mexico - Or.Ma.e | ecosystem: Host-associated > Plants > Phyllosphere > Phylloplane/Leaf | place: Guanajuato, Mexico | collected 2012-06-04 | reverse complement strand
GATCTTCCGCCATCCTCGTACTCAAAAGGGTAAATTCCATCGTTAACTTCTGTCAGTAGATTAATCTTGTGTTTCGCTTCCTCTTTTAACTTCACATAGAATCTTCGCTTTGCAAGCTCTAGCTGTATTGCACCCACTTCTTCTTCAACAAGTCGCAGCTTATGAAACACAAACTCGTGTATTTCAAATGCCTTGGGTTGTTTGGCATCATTAGCTGACAGACATACCACGGTGTTCAGTCGTTTAACCGTCATCTTGAATCGTCGCTCCTTGAAGTTTTCCGCTACTAAAAATGCGTACTTATGGGCCGAAGCCCGCACAGGTAAAATAGCACTGTTTCACTCCGGAGCTCTGATAGGCACGTCTGTCGCTGACCGCGACTCGGCCACGACTGACCACTCAGCCACCACGCCTTGATACCGCCGTGAACAAACCTATGCATTAAGAACAAAACCTGGTTCTTTCAAGGGCTGTAACGAGTCTCGTGGCCGCATATTTGCTGCGGCTCTGACTAAAGTCCCAACTGCGCCAGAGCTGCACAGAGGAGTACCTAATATTGAGCGTGCATTCCATACGCAACCTAAACAGCACGCCGCCGTTCAGCTATTACCTAGGCAACGGCTTTACAGACCCGACAACCTGGCTTCCATGACTTATTGGGATATTTAAAGGCCCCAGCAAGTGTCGATATAAGATCAAAACGCCCAGAGAAACACCCGGTTACTTTAGTAAAGAACGAGGACTTTTTGCGAGGGCGTGGCCCTTGCTCCTTTGCGTCTTGTTACTCTACCATCCGAGCAAAACAACAGACTCAAATACATGACCTTACCTAAAATTACCCCGTCTCAAGTGATGAGGTTATTTTACTTTTAAATAAGGAAGACTGTATATTTTTTACTGAAAAAGAGTTAATCGTCTGATAATGCCCATTCTCGGCGTCAATATAACTGCCTATGCCTATCTTCCCAGCAAGACCATGCTTGGTTGATAATCTTACGTTTGTTCGATGGCATGTGCCTCGCTCCATTGCCCTTACCCTAATCATGGCCATAAGAGTTTAGAGACGAGTAGTGGAAAATGCTACCTCTCTATTTTACTCGAAAATTGTCTCGCTAAATGTCTTACCCCATTTTGAGGATATTGTATGGTGCGTAGTGAGGTTTCGCAAGCCCGCGAATAACGCCTCGTTTGGTACTCCTTGTCACAACCAAAATCCTGGTCTATTTTTATCCGCCCGTAAAGTGCTGTCGGAACTCAATTACCCGCCGGTGCTACCTTATGACGAGGCCCTCGAGCAGAACAGCGCAACCGTAAGATCGCTCCAAAATGACCTTAAATAACATAGCAACAATAACAAAAGCGCTTCTCAAGGAGAAAGTTTAATTTCGTTGTGAATGAAAATCACAGCGTGGAGCTCTCTGGTCGCTGCGCTAGATGTCGCCCCGTATTTTATGTAAGCGGCACCACTGCCGCGCCGCGCTGTTCCAGCGAACGCCACCCGTGCAGTGCAGCCAACTTTTGCCAGCCATAGCGTCGCTTCTTCGCTGAATCTGATCGCCACAATGTTAGGGAACTCTCGCACTAACTTGTTTGACTTAGGAGTGTCTTTTATCACGGTCTGATTTCGAGATCCTAAAGGGAACGAAGATATCAAAGAAGTGGAATTGGCTCCAACATTTCAAAAAGCAACTCTGCTGACAAAGATATACCTGCATTTTATTCCCATCTGTATTTCAGTCAATTTTTAAATTTAATTTAACCTATGCGTTTCATTTTTCTTTCTCTCGACGACCAGCGCTTACTCTCGCTTGGGCCTCTTTACCTACACAGGGCTTTAATTTCTGCTTAATCTCTGTCTCTCCTTAACTTACTAAGCAGAAGTGCGTATATCGATAGCCGGTTGAATGGGGCGTGGGCATAGTACGTTCACTACAGAGAATAGGTGCGCGCAAGGATGGATGTTCTTTAACAAGTATTATTGTCAGTTTTCAAAACCCATGAACTTTAATTTGCGCCGCGCTCCATCCAGCCCTTGCTGCGGTCTCGCATAGAGCGTGGGACCTTAAGAAGAAGAACAGAAAGAAGTACTGGAATCGTGGTGATAACAAACCATGACGTTGCGAGCAGTACGTAAAAAATTACGATTTTAAAGATGCATTTGTTCCTAAAACTAACCAATTTGATCGCAAATAATTGCATTAAGTTACTTTTGCTAACTTCTGAGCAAAATTTATGCGAAATGGCACTGGTTAAAAATGCGGCTCGCAACGGCGCGGTTTGTTATTTCCACGATTCAAAGGAAATTTGTGTACTTCTTTGTCTTTTGCTTCCCCAAGGTCCCACGCTCTATACTCCAAGGTAGCTTCTGCGAAGCGTCCCTCACTAGTTACACGAATGCAGTGACTCTGCGTACCGCGCTACGCGACCGCAGCTCTCGCGTCGAGAACGAGCCATAAATCTGTCCGTCCCTGCACTGTACGTGCCGTAAATAGTAAAAAAATAAAGATAATACGCAAATAAATAAATTATATAAAAACTTATCATTGTTTTAGGTTGACAAAGTAAATTAGTACCCGGTGTCTGTTTCACAAGGAATCACGACAGTAAAGAAAGAAATTTGGGATTTCCTTTAGTCCACTCAGCAAGGAAAATACGCGTATAAGTTGTCATTATTGTATAAAACAGAGACGTAACGTACACGAACGTGGGCCTAATGGCAAATCACCGCCAAGTCAAGCGCGGTGCGTCCACATTCACTGTCTCTTTCTGTCTGTCTGTCTTCCCCTCATTGTCAGTGTCTCCTCACACCAACTGGTCCCGCTGCCGCGCCGCATTCGCTCTGTAAACAGACAGCCGTGCAACGGTGTGCGATCTCAGTGTGCGACGTTTTACCTACTCTGCAGTAGAGGTCACTTATCTTGTAAACACTACAAGGAACTATTTAATGCGTGACGGCAAACCTTGCCGTTTTGAGCTTGCTCTTGACCATACCAGTCCGGATGCCATCCTCGTCTCGTTGTTAGTGCCCAATATTCCTGATGATTGGTCAGTGCACTACAAGGCTCGCTCCGCGACGGTCGCTTGCTTCTGTACTCTGCGGTTTCTTCTCCCCAGGAGGAATGATTTCGTCTAGTGATAATGGACAGCATTTAGTCTCCTGGATGCCACCTAAAAGAAGGTTTTACTACGTGAGTATTGCAGGCTGATGAAAGATATTTTTGTTGGCCATTAGAAAAAAAAATGTGCTTAGGGACGATACACAATTACTGTAACCGATTTTGACTCGCTATGGAGGACCTTGCGGCTGAACTTGGAACAAAAAGAAGGTAGAACATAGAGCTCTCTGATTGGTTATGTTGACCTAAACACATGATCAAGGGTTGCAGTAGTGGAGGTAAACAAACCTGGCTAGCAGCCGAAGTTGCGCTTTGCTTTTTCTTGTCGTGGAACTCTGTATCTTTTTTAATCAAATTTGTTTGAACTACACATTGCGTAAAGTGTACTTTGAACAATAGTTCATTAAAAGTAAACATAGCAAAAAAGTAAAATAAAATATGATCTGACAGCGGCGAGTTGAATGCATATGTGTTGAGCTACGTTGGAGGGGGTTTGTTTATCTTGTCTACCGCAACTTTTGGTCTGTGACGCACTGTCTACTTTTGTTCTAGTGTGAGTTAAGCCGAAATCTTCTATGGCTAATACGCGCGCGAAATCAATTTGACAGTGTTCGGATGTTTTGGTGAATGGGACTGTTGTTCAGATTTTAGGCTTCTATAATTGCTGCTTATTTGGCCTCTCACTCAAACTCTCCACGTCTCATCTCTTTTTCATCTTCCCCCTCATCTTATGCTGAGCTCTTTACCCTTCGTTTTCCTCAAAGTAACAAACCGGAACATTGTTCACGGTACTCTTGCAAAACGTTATTCTCGTATCAAACTTACCCACCGAAGCTGGCATATGTTTGTAAAATGACCTCAATAATAACACCTATTATAAATCAAGGAGGTAACTCACTGTGTGCTTTGCCTGCTGTGCCATTTGACTGCTCTGAGCATTATGGGCAGTAAATCGAGTCCTACCAGTATCAATGAATTAGATAGTGTTTGACTGATTTGTCGTCAAGTTGGAATTCATTTTTGCGCACTTTCCACGAAGCCGCACAGTTTTGCCTGTACTTTTGAACAACTCGTATGGGCTCATAATAACTTGCTTCCTGGAGAAAGAAAAAAAAAGTCGTATAGCAGATGTATTCCTAGCGCCCGTCGGCATACCTCAGCCATACATTTTACATACGGATGACAGAAGTATAGCAGACGTGTACCACCGTATGCCACTGTACGTCTTATTGGACTGAGGCATACGCGTTAGGCATACACGTGCTGGATGTATGCATGATGCGTACCTTAGGTGTGCCAGAGCATTTTAAGAGACCTATATAAGTATTTCAAAGTGTTTCCTGCTATAATAATTGCAAGCTATTAGAAAAAAAGGGGAGAAAAAAAAGCGCCCAACTCGACTGGGACTCGAACCTTCAATCCCTTGCCTGTAAAATGCGACGTCCTTATCCACTGATTGTGAGCTAACGGATCGGCTGAGGAGATGATGCACTGCTACATCACTCGCAATCGCGTGGTGCTGCATTGTTCTTCGAGCGTTCAGAACAGTTTCTCATCACTCTCAGCGTTTCCACCAGCAGTTCAGGCAAAATTTGTAGTCCACTTACCGTAGAGATTTCCAGATTAAACAAATATTTTCCAGCACATCACAATATATTCGTGTAAGGACAGCGAAGACAGACTAGGCAAAGACGTCTCTGGGCGTATTTCCTTCGACCCCCCCCCCAAAAAAAAAGAACTGTCACCCAATGGAAGGGCAAATACCTCCGTTATATCCAGGCTATATTGGGGTTTGATATAAGCGGTTATCGAGCCGGGCGTGAACAAAATTTCTTTTTTTCTGGGGTATTCGATAGAGGTAGGCTACAGGCCAAGTCTTACATAGGTCTTACGAATCTGAAAAACGGCGGGGCAGTGTTTAAAGCGGGGAGCACTACATTCGAATATAATGAAAATGCACAAGTGATGTGTACGCGCACTCGTGGAAAAAACTTATATTTCTATTCTAGCCGACAAAATAGTAACGTAAAATTTGACGACGTGCATAGGCCTATGCAACCCAAGTACATGTGGCATACAGAGCAGTAGGCGTATGTCATCGGTATACATGTGACATACAGCAGGAGTAGGCGTATGCCTTCGGAATGCATGCGACATAGGCTCTTGCCGTGACAAGGCATACGCTTGCCATACATGTTGCAGCCGTGCATACGCCTGCCATACATTTGCCATACGATTTATTTTTTTTTGTCCCGGGCTGTTTCAAGCAATATTTACAATGTAGTCGCCTTTTCTTATTTTCTCTCCCCGCTAATGTGCTTTGTGCCTCATTCTCATTTCCCAGTAAATGTACATGAACATCTTAAGGATAAACTCCCCGAAAGAGGGGTAATGAGTTTTATTTCCATGTTTACCGGTACAAACGTATCGCCCGTTTTATGGAGTCTACTTACTGATACCATATGATTTTCGCTACAGGATAAGGGAGGATCAGACCAACAACCTTCCTTATTAGTGCCTGTAAGTGAAAATCCATATGAAGAGCACCTGAAAACAGAGGTAAAGTTTTTTTTTAGTGTGTTTTGATGTGCCTTTTGGGAGGGATAAAAGTCTTGCAACAGATACCAATTTCATACCGGCACAAAACTGTTCCTGCTACAGGTTGTTTTAAAAGATGAGTCTGGCCAACAGCCTCCTACAGTACCTGTAACTGAAGAACTAGGTAGAAAGCTATCTGAAACAAAGGTAATACGTCTCATCAACTAGGTTCATTTCTCTTTTTTATGGGACAAAAGTCTTGCCCGAATAAAGGGGTTAATACTTACCGGCACAATTTTTTTTTTTACTTCAGGATGTTACCGTGGGAGAATCAGACCAACAACATTCCTCCTCCTCTTCAAATCCTGAACCTCAACGACACCTACCTGAAACAAAGGTAACACATGTTTCAAAAAGTTATTTTGCGAATTTCTTTGTGGGGCAGAAGTCTTGCAGGGGGAGTAGAGTTCATAATAATTATAGTTTTTTTTGTGGCAGTGTGCTGTTGTTTTACTTCAGAAGTTGGATGAACATACTTCTTTTGCACCTATGTCTTCTAAAATTGAAGGAGAGCTAATTGAAACAGAGGTAAGTTTTTAGTTTCAATTGTGAGACGCAAGTCTCGCATCAGAGACGGGAGTTCATACTTATTATTACTGCATATTTTTAATACAGGATTTTAAGGAAGTTTCTGGAGAGCCAAGGAAGCGTTATTGCTCTTCAGGTTCAGAGCAATCAGAGGTAAAAATATAATTTTATTTCTAATATTTATTATTTGTTTTTTGGAAACGACTTTCGCATCAGAGACGGAACGGTTCCTCTTTCTTAGAATATCGTTGTTTATTTTAAGACTACGCGGCAGTTGTTGGTAACAATGCAGACATGACTATTTTAAAATCTAAGGGTTTACCTTAACATAAACAGAAAAAAATCAAACTTTCAATATCGTTCATTTTGCTCTTCAGCGAAAGGCAGGTGGCTGTTAATTCACTATCATTTATTTTCCCATGGCAACAGGATGGTTTGGAAAAAACGGATTCAGAATCTTCAGTGGAGTTAGAATCTTTAGAATCATCATCCAGTTCCATATCAAAAGTTGAGGAGCTTCGCCGGAAACTGTGGGTAGGCAAGCGTGCAGCTAGCCCTAAATCGAACCCGTCATACCCGAAGCGTGTGCGAAAATTAACCTCCATAGCTTCAGAGCGCAAACGACTTGAATCAAGGAGCTCTGAGGTTTGTATGGAAGCTAATTATTTTTATTTAGTTTTTTAATTTATGCAATTTGTCGACTCACAATTCGCCCTGTTTAAGGATGGCGATGTTTCATCGGAGGAATCGCCCGAATCCATCGTCTTAAACCAACGAAGGCAAAGGATAGCCGTCTCTTCTATCCATGCTCGGAATGCTTTCAAGGTAAGGGTTGGTTTTAAATCAAAGAAGTATCGTAGTTTCTACCAAACCAATTACAAGCGCCCGAGAATTTTTAACGTTTGAGACCCGCTCTTCAAGAGTGCCATGTGAGTTTCCTACTTTGGGTTGAATAGCTTTTCAGCCCTCATTATAACCCATTACCGCCCAGCAATGACGTTCGGAAACAGATTAACTTATTTTAGGTAATCTTTCTAAGTTTAGTATTGTCATAATTAAAAAAATAGCACCCCTCTGAAAACCTGAACTTTCGCTATTTAGGCTTTTCCCAAAGCTTAAAATTACGTATTTCTGTGGAAAAAGTTCTTTCAATTTCTCTTTAGCTAAGTTTCACTCCAAATACTTTGGGCTCTTATGGGTTAAACAATACTCCTGAAGAGTAGGTTGTATCATCACTTAAAAATATCATATAGGTGCAAAAGTATCATTTAGGTGCTAGCTACTCGCCCAGTGGACTACCCTCTTGATTTATAAAGAAATCAATTATCGTATTTTTTACCAGCTCAAACAGCAGAATGCGTCAGTCAAGACGGTAAAAGACATTGAAAAAAGCAAAGACGGTCGCTTACCTAAGGAGTGCCCGATCTGCAAGAAGAAGTTCACACAACACCTGAAGCGTCATGTAATGAACGTACACCGCATTCCCGACGCAGAAGCTAGTAAGATCCGAAGCGAAGCCCTAAAATCAGCAAGAGCTTCATACTACAGCGATTCCACACGAAGGCGAAACCCTATCTCGAAACGCAAATGCAGGAAAATCTTCGGACCGCTTTTCGACAGTCCAGGCTTCCAGCCAATGCTGTCGTCGTGCTTACGTCTGGTTGGCGCAAAGATTGCCTCTGAATCGGAATCAGAGTCATCAGAAGAAAATTGCGAGGACGCGGAGCAGGAAGAGACAGACCAGTCATATGTCCAAGCTCATTCTTCTCCTGCTCCAGTAAGAAAGACTCTAAAGCCTCATAAATTTCAAAACTGTAATATATTAGCAATGGTACTCTGACTTTCGTATAAATGCCCAACGGAGCGAGATTGAAGTCATAGAACTGAAGGTGGTTCCAGCTCTAGCGGGGTAGCTTTAAATTGAACTAAGACTTGAAACTTTCAGGGTTATTCAAAATGTGTGGTCGTTTATCGTGTGGTGAAGTCTCAGAAGTAGTATTGACCGTTCCCTTTTACGTTATCAATTTCCAAAGTTTGGAAAGAATACATAGGTGCCTACAGGAGTTCAAAAAAATGGCGCACAATTTAGGAAATTATTATTTGTAGCGTCTGATTTAGATTGAATGTTGGGTAAGGAATTATTTCTCGGGTAGATTAAAGTATTAGAGTCAATCTGACAAAGTTTGCCGCTGTCTACCGTTTCATTATTCCATAACCCATGGTAAACATTAGCGAATTTGATAAAAAAATGATTTAAATCAGCCACTGTATGAAAGTTCACCACTCGAAAGCAACCCTGCTTTTAATGATAAACCAAAATACAATTAGCAACGAGGTGATTACTTGTCAAAACAGTTATTTTTCCAAACTTTGACATATGAATAATATACTTTGGATCTTTTTATGAACTTGACTTGTCTGCATCGCTGGAAACACCTTAAGCTAACTCAGGGTTACCCAATCAGGCGTCAAATCTGATGCCGCTTTCTTCTCGGTGCGAAATTGCCTCTCTCTTGGGAGAGTGATTGTTTAGAGAGTAAAGAAAATAAGAGAAACAGCAGTTTCTTGACCTTTACCAAACCGGGTGCTGTCTAATAAACTACCTAATGCCTACTTATGTTACCGGAATTTTCCGCCACCGAGAAATAATTGGCATCAGGTTTAATAAAAAACCGAGCTGCGCGGTAGCGGAGCGAGGCACTGGCCCTTGGCCTAACTAAGCCTAGGTTTACCTAGCCTAAATTGGGTCAACTTCACGTAACTTACGTGGTTGTGCGTCGCGTTAAACCTCAAAATGGTATAGAGAGGTTAAGCAGGGTTAAGCAACAGATAGAAAAACCCATCCTTCAAAGTTACCGAGTGGAACGAAAACCCACTGCCGAATCACTGTATCTTCAGCGCTCTTCTTTGCTTTTGCAGAATCCAGAAAAATCAACTACGAAGAGACTTGTCAGCCTCTACTTACCAGATAAATGTTCCACCGAAAATAGCCAGCTGCTTACGGCGTATTCCAAGTTTCTACTGAGGAAACCATACAGCCCGAGAAGCGCAAAACACATGATTGCTAATTTTTCGCGGTTTTTGGCCTTCGCGAAGAAGAAGAAGAACTCCACAACCAAAGTGGAGTTGGATGCTGTCGTTGACCAGAAGGTCGGGGAAGATTTTTTGAAGATTCTTCGCAAATCCTGCAAGGCTTCGGGGTCCACCGTCATTAATTACGGGAAAGCGATTAGAACCTGTCTTAAAAATACCTTTGATGAGTGGCCTGGATTGGCTCCAAAGTCTTTACGTTTCAGAGAGGACCTCAGGTTCAGTTACAAGTTTTGGAAGATGGAATCTGTTGCCATCGCACAGGAAATTCAACGCACGCGCAAGAAGAAACTCGCTCAAAATTAAGATCCATGAACTCTTTTCCAATACATTATTCCTATGTTTGTTAATAATTGCAAAGGCCAACTAGCGCACCAAAACGCCTAAGAACGTGGCTGTCGAACTAGTCCACCAGAAGGCGCTGAAACACTTTGAGAAGAGTTGCAACACCCTCTTTCCCGGGTACTTCCGAATTGAAAGAAAACGTAACCGGCATTCTATCTACTTCTGAGGTCCAACATTATACATTCTGAATAATGTATGTGATAAGGCAAGAAAAGGAGTAAAAAGAATGTATTGACAAGCTCATAGCATTAGGCGTATACCTTTCTGTAGAAAACACGGAGTCTTAAGAAAGTTTTTGTTTCAGTTTGCGTGGTCTCCAACTAAGCTAGCTCTAGTAAACTCATCAGGTGTTTGTTTTCTTCAAGTTCGTAATTTCTTTAAAATGATATTTCTTCCAGGTACTTGATAATCGAATTTTAAAAGGGACTTAAGCTTCCCAAAAGTGACCTATCTCACCCAAAAAGAAGTCTCTTTTTAGAGAGGAAAGCTGTTATGGGGAGACCTAATACTCTTCTGAGACTCCTGGAAATCTTTTTTATTTTTAATTTTTTTAAAATTTGTTAATTTGTTTTTTTTTTTTTAAATTAAAGTCAAGTGCAATGTAATTACGACTTGACTCTTTTAGAGGTGGCTGTCTTTTCAATAACATTTATTCAATATAAAAATTAATCGTACTTTCTGTTAATTAGTGAGTTTCTTTTGTAGCAAATGCCATTCGAATTCAGTTTTCGTTGGCTTACATGTCTCTTTACACCAGCAGCTGTGAGTTTTTTTTGCGTTTTTTGAAAGGCATACAGCTGTGATGATGTTTTGGTTTTTGTAGGCCTATTTTTAACTTGAACAACTGTGTTACTTTTATTCCTGTTTAAGCGTCAAACTTTGACGAAATAGTGCCATCAGTATAGATTTAATACAAAAAAACAACAATAAAGCAAAAAAAATATTTTTGTTCTTTGTGATGGTGAAGGTTGAGCGGTAAGATTGCGGCATAAACAACAAATATCAATCATTTTTTTCGATGCATTTTTTTAAAATCAGGAGTCACGTAATTTCATAGGCTTTGATTTACAATAGACCTAAACG
>Ga0058701_10005179_pt1 | contig 10762 bp, 8 predicted proteins | sample AgamicOrMae_FD_97039 | JGI IMG/M metagenome (GOLD analysis project Ga0058701, IMG submission 97039) | Agave microbial communities from Guanajuato, Mexico - Or.Ma.e | ecosystem: Host-associated > Plants > Phyllosphere > Phylloplane/Leaf | place: Guanajuato, Mexico | collected 2012-06-04 | reverse complement strand
TCTCAGTCTTTTCATTCACTTTCTCTTCTCTCTCATCAATATAAGCAACGCGTAAGGATGGGTATCTATAAACTGATATTAGTAAAACACCTCTTCTGCTATAACGTAAACAAAATTATCACTTTCATATAAAAGCAACTTACGCGAGCATGAGATTCAAAATGTTATTGGCGCAACTTCTCTCCCGAACATCGCTGGCTTTCTTTTGTTGACCATAGACTTGACAGGAGACAACATAGGTGAACTTCAGATCAGTGAGAGCTTCGGAATAATCAAATATTTTCTTATTACGGGCAACACTTTTCTCAATGGTTCTGTAGCCAGTAAAGATAGCTGCGAAGCAAAATAATGAACATTATAAGCAATCAAAATGAAACTTTGTGCTAATTTTTATAGCAGAAATCAGAGGAAAGAGAATTCAGAATTCATACCCCTATCCTCTGCAACCTCCAAGAAGCATTGAAGATTCAAAGCCTGACGATAATACATCATTCCTCTAACTAGTACAAACAAAGCAGTACAGGCTGAGTGACATGTAACATAAACTTTTTTTTGGGGGGGGGGAGGTGGGGGACTTAAGCATAAGGGGGTTATTCAAACCTGTTCTAGAAAGTGTTTGGCCTCTGTACGATACCCAATGGCGAACCAGTTCCTTACTATCTTTGCTAGCATATCCAATCCTTGGATCATTTACCCTCTCCAAAAAGTTGCTCCATTCGTCTAAAGTAATGACAAAGTAGAAACATTGCGTGTGATTATGCGCACCCTTAGTAAAAAAGGAGACAACGGAAGGACAATATCGACTCACCAGGATTTTTTTTTCCTCCCTTTTTTATGAGTAATCAAAAAATTTGTATCAATAAGACACCAAGGTGCTGTCACCGATGTACAAAATGCGCACTCACAAAAGAGGCACTAACAAGATTGACTCACCAGGATATATTTTCTGCAGATAGAATAAGATTGAGATTCCATCCTCATTTTCCTCATGAAGTTCCTCCCAAGAATACAGAACATCTTCTTTGTAGTATGGAGTCAAAACACTATATCAGATATGCCCCCCCCCAAAGAAAAAGAGAAAAAAGGAAAAAAAGAAGGTGAGAAAATTGTTTGCACTTATCCCAAAAAAAAATGTTTGCAGAAAGCAGAAAGCAAATAGTAAGGCATTTGGTTAAAAACAAGAAACAAAGCATAGAGGAGAAAAGAGAAAGACAGAAACAAGAGAGGGGGCAGTCCAAAATTCAACATCCCTTGTATTAAACTGGTTCACCTCCCCCACTCTGCAGCAAAGGGTGAGAAAAAGCAAAGGAAACCGACCGGTTTGCCGGAAATAACAACATGAAATGTGCTGCCCTTTTATCTTTGCTCCCATCCGCCAAGATACAGAAGCCAAATCATTACTAATTGCCAAAACTTGCCACTAATAGGCTTTCCTACGTGACACATTTGATGTGGAACAATCTTCTCCAATACTTTAGTAGAAGTAGTCAAGGGAACTTTAAGATGAAAGGATAGGGCTGGAAAATGTAGATTGAGGAAAGTATTCTCATGACATGGCCACAGATTACGAGCACTCTGTAATGAAATATAGGGGCTCATAACTCAAGACCCTTTGAGCTTAAGCAATGGGTTGATGTCAGGTAAAATCCCAAGTCTTGTGAACATGATCAGTGCTTTAGTTTTTCATTTCTCATTATTTCTAGTAGTCTAAAGATGGTCGTATACCCCAAATGACAATGTGTAACTTGTAGATGGCTGGTAAAATCATCATCAGTCAACACAATCCATAAGATGTCGTATTTTGCAGCTTAACGTCAGAGAAACAGGACCCTCGGAAAAATGAGGTTGGAGAGTAGGATCGACAATAAATACACGACAGGGGAGACATGGAAGACAAATCTAACAACCCTCCTAACAAGCTGCTAGCAGCCTACCCTCAAACTAAAGGATCATCACAACTGTCGAAGAAGAAAGCAAAAGAATGAGGAAGCTGATATCACTCCAGAGAACATATACTCGAGTCCAAGTCTCCAAGATCATCGACTCGAGATCATCAAAGTGGTAAGAGTTTGCAACATGTTATCAACTTGGAAGAATTACTCTTTTAAATATTCGATTGACAGAGCTAATGATTCACATATCAAATAGACAAGATGGACTCGAAACAATGCTTATTGCTGGAAATCTGAATCCCAAGATTATAGCTAGAACTTAGAATCAATCTATTATGCCGCTTCAAAATAACATATAACAACTTCGACACTAATGCGGTGTATAAGGCCTCATATTTTTGAGCACTGCAATGGATAATCAAGTACCAAGGAGTAGGGGAAAAAATGAATATTCATGGTCAATAATGTAGGATTGCATAATTCCTCCAACAGTTCAAGACACAAAGACTGTATGGTTCTTCAACCAATTAGCACAAGGCTTGTAAATTATCACATGGTCGGAACATCAATAGATCTGGAACATTATGTATTGTTTCACCAATCACAAAGAATGATTTTCTAAAACAAGACTGGTCTGGCAAAGTAAAGACCATTGAGTTCCTAATATTAAATCCCATTTCCTTGTGAAAACGTAGCTATATTGATTAAGAGCTTCAATTTTAACCAAAGTCAAGCAGACGATGGCTTCAGCCTCCTTTGATTTTATAAGCTGTCTTTAGATATGTTGCCATTCATATGGGTCATCTAGAATTAACGACAGAGCTATACCGAGGGATGAGATTACTTTCAAAACCTCACAACCACATAATTAATAAATTCTGGCCGTTTCAAGTACAATTTGAAAAACGTACCTAAAGGAAAGCATGTTGCGAACCAAAGGTGCATGCGGCATAGTCATGAACAATGAGTTTGTGAAGAAAGTCATGCGGCGACGAGCTTCCAAATTCATTGGCACGTTTATGGCGGATTCCTTTTCACTCAAAAGCACATATAACCGAACAACCTAAAAAGGTAAAACAGAGAGAAGGACCACTTACTAGATATATTTACGTTCACAAAGAATGAAGGAAAAAAAACTAAATTATGGCATACCTTTTCTCTCCATGATTTATCACTTAAGAGAAGTATGTTTATCTTTTCAAACCTCTGCTCCCTAAGATGATTTGGTTGAGACTTCTTTAGGATACTAGAACACGTGCAATCCAGGTCAGCATTATTGAATGGTGCAAATTGCTGCATCTGAAAACAAATAAGTTAAACAACTTACTCATGTCCCTCAACCATCACATCTTGTGTGATGATCTCCATAATATCCTGAAGAACATTGATAATATGGGACTTGTACAGGTCTTCATCTTCATCATAATCAGCATCACTGAGCTGGCAAAGATATGATCTTGTGAGAATAGAAGATTAGGAAGGCACCACCAGCATCAACCCTGTCCCCAAGGATTCAAATTGCAGTTTCCATCGTAGATGTAGTTAACAGATATGATATCACACTCTAACATTAATACAACAATCGCATAAGAAACTGAGATTTTTGCAGCGTGGCCTTTTCAAAAGGATTCACCATACAATGTTTAGTACTCAGAAAGATTGCCTATATAATCACATTATTAACATAAATATAACAAGGTTTGTCACTGGTAGATGTGAATGATAAAATATATCATAAAATAAGTTACTAAAAATTAACATAGTCAAGATATATATGGCACTCTGTAATTTAGCATGGTCACCATGCCTCATACTACGACCACTCTCCATTCCAGCAATGTCCTCATTACCTTTCCAAGGTAGAACATTGCAGATAACTAAAATGGAAAATGCAGTTTGCACAACTTCAAATCTTTTTGGATACAGCAATTTCATCACTGAATGGCCCTATTTAGACAATTTGTATCTGCTCCAGCCCAAGGCAGTATCCAGGGATGATTTGAAGTACACAGAGAGGCTGTTCCCTATGACCTTCATAAAATACATCTTGCATCAACTACCCTAATATTCCATCACAACATGTAGTAGAACAATTTTATTTAATTAAGTGCATAGAAAATTTACATCCAGTGATACAAAGCTGAAAATTATGCTAATATAAGTACTGAAGAGGGGCAGGGAAGCAGCCACAACAGCCCAAAAACAAGAAGAGAATAATAGGAGAAGACCACTACACCAATACGACAGCAGTGGATGACGGAGGATCCAAGGAGATCAAACATGTACCTAGCCTTACTGCTAAGCAAAAGACTAATTGTGAACGACCTTTTTTTCGTTTTTCGACAAAAGGTTTTTAAGGCATCTAAACATAACAAGCAAAAAAAATGGAGAAGATAGAAATATGAAGGAAGCAAGTAAAGAAGGAGATATTGCTATGGGAAATAAAAGGTAGAAGGGGTGAAAAAATGCAGACAAGGCCCACATAGCAAGCAAGTCAATACGGAGAAAAGAATCCTCCCAAACATTCAAAAGCAGGTTAAGCAGTCTTTGACGGAAGAAAAACATAATGTGAAAGAAAAATGTTACCAGTAATTTTAGGAACTTCTCCAACTTGTCATGAAGCATAGGCAGGCCAACCATACGAAACTCAGTGAGAAATTCACGTTGGCATATGCTAGTTTCTACTTTATTGCATATTTGTACAATTGCACTGAAGACAAAGATAAGTATCAGCACTCCCTCCAATATTTGCCAGTCTGGTGGCTCTGTGCTAGTGTCTATAAAGTATAACACAAGTTTTCCAAGAACAAATTTGTCTCACTGTCTATCATCTTCATCTTCCAAAAGCCCGAAGAGAATATCCTTGAGCGTTTCGTAGCATTCAATGACTGCTGAAGACATGTAATCATCCTCCTTGATCTTGTTAAAGAGCTCTGCATCATCCTTTTTCTTGAAATCTTTTGCCATGTCTACTGCTATAGGAATCTACTGATTAGAAGTACATAGCAGTCAGAAGTCAAAAACAGCCTGTAGAAAAGTTCGCAAATAGCTAGTGGCAGGACACACCTTACTAGCAAGTAGAAAAGGAGGCCACTGGACAACAGAAACATTACTTGCTGTATATGGTACAAGCAGTAGATCTCTCTCCCTACAAGGAAAAGAAAGTTAAATGGCAGAGATATGAGAAGAAAAGGATTAGAATAAGCGAGGCAAAAATCAATGCAACTCCAACATTACACCCGCTCTAGCAAGCATCACAAAAGAGGACTCAACCTATGACTGATCAAATCCTCCAGCCGCAAAGAGTGTATGAATTCATTCCATACTTGAGAGAATTTTGCAATGTTCTTCCGCTCATCCGTCTCATCCTGCTATTTAATGCATACTTCAGTTTGAAACAACTTAGAATGCTGCTCATAAAGGACTTACTCATACCTTCCAGCAGCACAACCAAGATACAAGCAGTTCAATGGTAAAGTGAGAATACCATATGTCCCTGTCTCTTTTCCTCTGTAGATCGTGGCACGAGACGTTTCGTGAAAGCTATAGGCACAGACTCAAATCTGGAGCGCAACATTCCAAGTGTGCGTATCTGTGCATAAAAGGAGGTAAGAGAAAGCAGAGACCATAAGCCTATGAAGGCTAAAATGTATGCAATTGAATAAGGCAACAGCTCCTCCTCTTCCTTTTTTAAGTAGTCAAAACATTATAAAACCCCATAGTCTTAACATCGATGGTAAGGTCTAGTGGCGCCATCAAAAGGATGGGAGAAACAATGGTCAATGAAGGTGGAGGCCATGGGAACTGGACCCAGGCAACAACATTCAGGGCCACTTCTGCTCGAAATCTTGGTTCCCGTCATAATACGAGCGGCAAAAGCTTCAGAGAACTGATAGATAGATGTTCAATATATCAGTGAAAAATGCACAAACCTCACCCAAGTGACTGAAAGCGCCAAGAATCCCACCAACGATGGTTGCAAATATTGCATACCATATCTGTGCATCCATCAGATAGACCTACGCATGAAGGGAGGATGCCATTATATGAAGCCAAGAGACGGGCAAAGCATAATGGTCTATAAGTCTTTTTTCTTCTCCCTTTCCTGAAGCACTTACAAGAACAATCGGAGCCCATATGGCGATTATGACACTGATATTATGTGTTGCTACATCCAATATAAAACCAATCAGCAGATCTTGAAGAATGCCAAAAAGGAAATCATGATCACATAAGGCATGCAGCAGACTCACCATTAGGAAAGAACTCATGCCACTGATAGTTATCTACTTTATACTGCCATATTTGCTTTGTCGGCTCAACCAATGGTAATATCTATTGACCACATATGAAGGATTAGAACTCAAAAGTAGTTGCAACAATTTGTCTGAATCAACTTCAGAGTTAAGTAAATATGAGATCTCACATAGAATATAGAAAGAAATATAATAATATAGATTATTTCATTACAAAGTTCTATAGCATTTTATAAGCAAACATCAGTTAACAGAATAGTTCAGTCCCGCCCCCCTTTGCGTGTTTTTCCTCCCCATCAAGGAAAGGGGGGAACATGGGCTGGAGTAAATGAGAGATCAGTTTTCTTTCTAATTATTAGTTGAACATTTTCTAATATAAAGACACCACCTTTTTGGTTGTTGTCTATTTCAGGCAGGAAAAAAAATCATGAAGAGACTCTAATTTATGAAAGGACCCCAAGTTGTAGACTACTTCAGTTAGGACCGTGTAGCACTAAGAAAGAGGAGAGTTTAGTGGCATCGTATGTAAAAGCTTTTGACATAAGAAGCTCAAGGTTGAGATGTAAACCCATCTATATATACCAAAAAAGCACATTAAAGAGAATCTAAGACAACAAAGCCTTCGAAGCCTGCTGGATCATTGTAAATGAAACTTTGGAAACATTGACAAGCAGAAGTCCAAAGCAAACTACTGTTGATGTGACCTGCTGAAATTACTATTTGAACTGAGCCAACTTTACCTCCACATAATAGCTGAATGCCAGCTTACATATTAGCAACGAGATCCAGAAAATTGTGTACCTGAAAAAAATTCATCTTTCTGTTAGTGCTGCAAGAAGCAAGATTACTTCACAGCCAACAAAGCAACAATTCTTAAGACCAGTGACTGGAATTTCGCATCAAGAATATTGTGAAGTAAATTCAGTGAAAATGTCTAATTTTCTTCCTCAAATATATCAAATCCATAGCCTTCTTACTTCAGAAGTGAAAAAGTATCTTCTTGCATGCCTCTTCCTACATACAGTTTTGGCTGCACCAACACCTCATTAAAGTTAGGTCAAGCAGAAAAGAATAAAGAGACTTGCAGAATTTAATTGTAAGGGGTTTGTAGAGAGAGAAAAAATGCTTGCCTGAGCCCACCACATGACAAGTCTTATGATCCGTGAATCTGATCTTTCCAAGCACTTCCGAATGGATTGAAAGAAAAATAGTAAAGCAGCTAAAATGTTTGGGGCCAAATATATGGCGATGGCAAATTTGAATAAAGGCTGACTTCGCCAATTTGCAGCCCAACTGGTCATGAAATTTACAAGTCCTGTAGGACTCTGCACATAGCTCGAATACCCTATAGGCAACACCACTGCCCACATAGCTGCAACTACAAACTTCAAAAGGTACCTTAGTATCTGAGTAAATTTCATATTTCCCCAGGCCTTCCAGCTGAGAATGATATCCAAAATAGCTGCAAGAAGCAAGCCCAAAAAGCATTACCAATGAAACAGACTATCTCATGACCATAATATAAGCTCCTTCTGCATGACATAAGGTCATCATATATACTGCATGAGATATAAAAATATGATCTTCACAATACCTCCCAAGAGATTGAGCAAAGCAGCAGTGATGAAAATGCTCAAAACACTTATGAAGACATTCCCCTTAAAAATGGCAGTAATTGACCCAGAGGGATCCCATGCAATAATTACCATTGTCTGGACAATCAGAAATACAACTGCAGTCAATGCTGCTGTTTGAATCTTGAACAAAAATGCTTAGGGTATCAGAACCATAAGAATAATATTTAAATATCTCAACCCATAAGATACCTCATACCTGGAAAGCAAGGATGAAGAATATCCACATACGGTTGAAACTTCTGTACAGATGCCAGAACGTACGCACTTCGACAAAATTAGTCTTAGGCATCCTCCTCCCACTAGCAACTTCGTCATGCCTCTGCTAAAGCAAGCTTGCATTTTATTACAAATGAAAGTATAATAGCTCAAAAGCATTTAACATATACAAACTCTTAGCATCTTGCATGTAAAAAGTGAAAGTCATCAGCAGAAAACCCAAAAGTATAAAAGGGAAAAGCAAGAACTCAAAATTTAACAAGTGAGAGGGAAAAGCTTCCTCTACAGAATTGCTCTAAGCCTTTATTTCCATGAAATAGCAGACGCAATCCTAGCCACAGGGATTTTTATAACTGTTCATGGATGACAAAAAACAAAGGGGCAGCCCGGTGCACGAAGCATCCCACATACGCAAGGTCCAGGTAAGGGCCACACCCGAAAGGGTGAATTGTAGGCGGTCTAACCTGTTTCCAGTGACCGATTTTACGGCTCGAACCCGTGACCTTTAAGTCACACGGTATACCTCTTACTAGTTTACCAAGGCTCCCCTTCATAGATGACAAAAGTCATCTACTAATTTGCCTGGTACTGTAATAACAATTCCCTTGTACTACTTCCATTCACAGTTTCCTTGATCAATTTTCTCTTATGGGCTTCCTGAAACAGCATCTCTCAGGTTAAGGGTAAAATTAGGTGTAGTACGAACTCCCCATATCGCACCTATGGCCAACAGGTCCTTCTAAGTGTAGTCAAGTGCAACATACTATAAAACAAAGACCAGCATGGTTGATCAAACAAAGCATTATAGGACAAAAATCAGGAATGTCAGCTGCTGAGTTGTGGAGAACATAAGTGCTATGCAACCAAACATATTAAAAGCCAAGATATCCTCCAGAAGGGAAGTAAAACATTCACATGAACCCAACAGAAACCCTCTGAAAGGAACCTTGAAACACAACAATTTGGGTCAGCCTCAGGCTGCTACTATGTACAGAAAGCACAAAATGAAGATGTACAATTAGACCTATGTTGGTTTCTACAGCTCAATCTCTTAAAAGCTCTAACAGTATACCAGAAAGTTGGCTTAAAGCATACTAATCCACAACCCTCTACCAAAGAGAATCCTAGCACTTCCTGAATGGATTTTGGCATGTTGGCAAAGATCATTTCTTTAAACTAAGAACCACACTGTTTTACAAGTTGATCCTGAACTAATTAAGCATCTAAATAAGTATTGTACATATGCGTCCTTTCTTTTGAACCATAAAACTCTTGCTTCTCTAATTCCATCGTTAAGAATTGATTGACAACCCTTTGATCCATATTCCATCAATTTGAGGACCAGAATTCCCAGATAATGATAATGTAAGCCATAAACATAACCTTAGGATCAAAATAAAGCAAAACATTTATTACCATGCTTGAATGTGGTGCCTCATCAGAAGGTACAAAAAATTCAGCACTGCGATCCATTGGCCACCCCAATTTAAAACATTTCCGCGACCTAATGAAAAACTTCATCAATTAGCACCACCAAATATAAGATGGAAACCAAAACAGCTCCTGAAACATACCAAAAATATTCATTCAGATCATCATAGTTTCTCCATGATGAGTGGCTTGCTGTGCCTCCTTTGTTTCTATTTGCTTCCTTTAATGACCATGTATCATCATTGTTAAGAAAACATATTAGAGGTGAAGAAATCAAAGAGGTTATAAGCATGGACGATAAGATACATTACCTTCCTTAGAACGCCATAGATTGGTGATATAACATCATCTAAAAATGATTTCTCACCATGCACTGCATATTGGTATGTCTCTCCTGTGATAGCAGGTGCATTGCCATCCAAAATTTTATGAATGCCACTGGCCATCTGCAGCAAAATATGGAACTCCATAAGAGACTTTGCAAGGGCAGTGTCACTGCAGGAAGTCAAACAATCCTTATTTCCTTATGAGAAGAGATGACATTTCTGATAGACCCTTAAAACAAACTATTTTAGACAGAAAGCGCAAACTAATAAGACAAAAATACTGAGCACATACATTACTAATAACCTAGTCCCTTGGTATTATTTAAAATACAATTTTTTATTAGAGGGAAATCTAGTCTAGTTACTGGAATAGAAACAGTAGACACTAAAAGTTTCAGTGATTATCACAACTATGTCCCAACAAATAGAGGCAAAGACTAACATTTGTTATATCCTTGATATCACTCGCACCATTACTTTTCATGGTTTATTTTGTCCAACTTTCAGAGATCTGAAAAACTCTCTTTGGAATAATCATTTCAGCTTGCATCATAGTGGACTACAACTAAATGCTTCTTGATATTATCCTCTGCTTCTTTTTCTGAACTGTAGGCAGTCAAAAAGTTCTGCCCAGAATTCAACCAGTTTTTAGCCCATTTTATGCAAGCTATCGAAGTAAAAGTGACTATTACTAGCTGCAGTTTTACATTTACTAGACCTAGGATGTTAACTTTTTGAGGTGGAAAAGGCAGCAGCTAGCAAGGAGATGGAGATCCCCAAAGGTAAGACAAAAACCCAAGACATACCGTCCAACTGCCAAGTCCTGCACAGCAGACAATTTGGCTTTTAGCTTCTGTTTCTCACACACAGTAGTTATTTTCTGAAGGGAGGTCAATTGGAGCTGAAACTAGACTCCTCACTGCTTATTTTCAACTTTAAAAGTATCCCACTTCGGGTCAAGCAGATTCTACCAGATTGAAAGTAAAAGCACGACAGTTCATTTT
>Ga0058701_10005178_pt1 | contig 10762 bp, 4 predicted proteins | sample AgamicOrMae_FD_97039 | JGI IMG/M metagenome (GOLD analysis project Ga0058701, IMG submission 97039) | Agave microbial communities from Guanajuato, Mexico - Or.Ma.e | ecosystem: Host-associated > Plants > Phyllosphere > Phylloplane/Leaf | place: Guanajuato, Mexico | collected 2012-06-04 | reverse complement strand
TTTAAAAAATGGGAATTTTTTTTCTCCTCCTTTGGAAAGCTTTGAAAAAGGAGGGCATTTCCTTTTGGCCTATGTGCAACAGCTCTATTATTTGCAACATTTGGTTTAGTGCTCACCGCTTATTATGTTGTCCCAAACAATCTTAACGTAATCATCGCGATCTGTGGTGCTGTGCTGGTGATGAAAACCTAAGGCATGGAGTAGTTCATGGACAATAGTTCCATGTTTGAAACATCCTTCGCCGGGATGATTTGACCTCAAATTAACAGGCTGCCCGCCGCCCTGCCGGCCCACGTACGACGAACAACCGTACGGACTGTTCTGATAAAACAAACCCTTTCAGAATACACTCAGTTTATTTTATTTACGAAGTGACTATTCACACGCTGCCCCATATAAAATGCATTAGGTTGGTTTCCGTGCGTTCAAGTCCCCCTGGAATTAACGTAGACGTGCGAATAAAACTAACCTTTTATTTATTTATTTACCTATTTGTTCCCTGGGAATACGCAGGATATTTTAGTTTAAGGGAGTGTCTATTGACCCAACTGCCCCATTTAAAATGTATTAGGTTGGGTTCCGTGCGTTCAAGCCACCTCCGATTTTAAATGCATCTGGCTTGTTTCGTGCGTTCAATCTTCCTATATATTAACGCATGTCGGGTCAACAGCAACACCCCTAATTTAAAAGAATTAGCATACATGTTTGGCTCAAAAATTTGCTCATTGGAATTTTGAAACATTAAATTTTTGATTCAGAGGAAATATAGGTTGTATTTCGGCGACCGTTAAGTTAGGTTATGTGCCTTTCCATCGCTCCACTTGACTTTGCAACGGAAGGTGGAACACAAGATATCCAAAAAAGGTGGAAACTCCAACCTTTGAAATTGACTAAAGTATTCGTACTCGAACTAAAAATCGTACGTACCGTGATTTTTACGTAATCGACGTCATCTTCGGTCGCTGGCCGAAACTTTATACACGTTCTTCGATGATACTCGTCAATTGCATCTTTGATAGCTGATTTTTGAGATAGTCCTGAATACATAGAGAGTGTGCAATGCTTAAGTTCCTGTGAATCTTCTCAAATAATACTAGGAAGATTTTACTTCAGTCTAGGTAGTAAACTTCGTGTGTTTCTAAAAATATAATTTCAAATAAATTAATTAATTTAAAAAGAAAAAAGAGGAGAACAGCAAGTTCAAAAAACAAAACCTTCCCCCCCTCCAAAAAAAAATGATAACTTGTTGGAGAGAGTAATCACGGTTCCGTCAAAGTTACGCTTCATACGAAGATAACGCTCAAAATGGAAATGTTTTGGTCAAGGGCAAGGGAACAGAGAAGGTAGCGATAGTCGATTATCGAAAATATCGCTATTTTCCGCTCATTTTCCGGGTCAACGCACACTCGCGACGAGAATGCAAAAAAGATTGGCAGCCTTGTTGGGCGATTTCGTACACTTTGTAATGATAACCGAGGTCGGATCACATTTCGGGGCAGCCTTGAATTATTACGCGGCTGGACCTAACAAACACTCCCGAAAATTCTCATCCCAAAAAAGGAAAGAAAGCGTCGTTAAATTCAGCTTAAAGCTGGCCAATATCTCCATGTTCAGCGGCATTCAAACAACTCGTTATTTGAAAAATCAATTATCTTTTTAAATACTGAAAAAAAGACTAAACTATATTGGAAACATGAAAATTAATCTGTTTGTCAGCCCAAAATTGCCTTTTTTTGTAACAAAACCGAAGGGTTATTGAACATTAAAACAGGAATGAAAAAATTATATTAAAAATGGATGTTACCTGCATGCGTTTTTTGCGAGATGGTTCGTTTGCGTATTCAGGTATGGAGACTTAAAGGTGAGGGGTTAAACGACTTACCAAAACTCTTGTCTATTATATAAGGCACAGTTTTGTGGGGCCATCGACACGAGGAGCCGCTGCATAGTTTGCCGTTTCTTAGAATTGTGTTGAGCATTATGTCTCCCTCGAAAAACCCGGATTTCTCCCATTCGTTGCCTTTCGGTTTTTGCTCCTTCGCCAATTTGGAAAAGAAGGAGTTACCACCTGTTGAAAGAATATCACAGACGAATTTCGTTTTAGAAAGAAGTAACTCCTAAACACATGTGATTAAATTCGATGTCAGGCTAAAAAATCACTGGAGCCATCCAACATAAAATCACGGTTATTAAAAAGGGAGTGTCTATTGACCCGACTGCCCCATTTAAAATGTATTAGGTTGGGTTCCGTGCATTAAAGTCACCTACCATTTAAAATACATGGGGTGGGTAACGTGCGTTCAAGTCTCCCGGTATTAATGCATGTCGGGTCAATAGCAACACCCTTTGAAAAAAGAAAAAAAAAATGTTTCGCGAGTAGGTCTCAAACTATTTCTGAACTCAGAAAACCAGGGAACCTGTCCTTATTTTAACTTTGAATCTTAGCTTTTTTCTTCGTGCTATGGAAAATTTGAGCTGCCGTGAATAAAACAAAGTTTTCCCGAATATTTAAATCGGAAAATATTGCATTACTTTTAAAGCAAAAATGACATTTGAAAGAAAAAATAAGACATCAAGAAATGTAATTTAGAAAAAAAAATAGTTACGATAACATTAGTTTCAAGTTCAAAAGATCATTGTCGACTTTTTATTTAATGTGCACATTTTATAGGTAATACATAATTTGTTTATTTATTTTTTTACCTTCGGGAAGAATTTAGTAAATTTGATAACAAAACTTAGATTTGCAAAAAAAAAGTCGAAAAAATTACTCTTTTTTTTTTTAGTGATACTTTATTTTTAACCCAAAAACTCACCATAGGAAAATCGTGGCCGCGGCTCAGCGTAAGGCACTTTGGAAAGATGCAGCGAAAACACTAAAAACGTAGCAGCTAAGAAGTTCATGTTGTTCGTGGACGGCCAGGGAGGTGGACAAGTGGCGGCGCCACTCAAAGGAACTCCTTTATATCGAAGTGTGCGAACCACTTAAAATGCAAGTGCACGCACCGCTTCGCGCCGCGCCGCTGTCCGAGGAGCGACTGGACAGATAGAGCAAGCCTTCGCCTGCACTGGAGCCCCTCTCAAAATTGAGCAAACTTAATAGTTGCTTGTTTAGCCTCGCTCTCCTTCAATGCGTTCGCGATTTCTGCCGCTCGCATCGTGTGTTAATCACCCGACTAGCTAATTATTTCGAAGCACTTTTCGTCGAACCTCACAGATCTTTCATCCAGTATTGTTAACGTAAACCATTTTTTCCCCCTTTTTTATTAATTTAAGTTTTATTTTGCACGAAAAGTTGTTTTGTTATTGATTCAAGTTTCTTCTAAAAGAAGGTTTAGCGTCTAGAGTATTTTTTATTTTCATTTTTGAATTGGTTCGTTGAACAAGTGAAGTATGCGACTGCCAGCATACGATTATTTTGCAAACTTCGTATCTCGGCGATATTGCACCAAGTATCTACTTCCCTCGTGACTCCTTCGGACTAACAATGGACATTATCGAATTTGCAAACGACGCAGTTATCTGTTTTCCTTAGGCACGGAAGCGATTATATTGCTCATTTCCTTTGCAAATTTTATTCTTGAAAAAGAAAAAAGAAAAAAAAAGAAGGAGGCGGGCCTAAAGAAACGACCTCCTTTAGACTTCTTTCATTCCATTTGGCGGGTCATTTTGAACGCTCTTCAAACATTAACGCAGCACCACCAACCCTTTCTGAATCAGTGATAATTTACGAGCTCATTTTAAGACAAAATGTTTGATTTCACAGTTATTTTTACTCTGCCATTAAGAAAAGAATCGTCTTCGCGTTTTTTTTCTCGATATTTTTGTTATTTTTAAGCTTTTTTGTGATCACGAATCGGTCAACTGGAACTACAGCTGTATAGCAAGTGCCTCTTGCTATACAGCTGCAGCTAACATGTGTAACGTGACCAATAATGATGATCCCTATGCGTTATTTAAGGCTTTATCAAGTTGATATCACGTTATTCTGTAAATTGAAAATCGCCCTTTGGGGACCATAGTTTACCTCTTTTTTATCGACTAATTTGTATATGGTTTTGCTTGCAGGTAGCGAACTCGAAAGAAAGATCGATAGCTGAGCAGTGCGGCGCGTTGGCTGCGTTGGCGGCAATGTTGAAACATGGCGACCGAGACGATCTCCTCCCTTTCGCCCGGAACCTTCTCCAACGTCTTCAAGAAGGCCACGACAAAATCCAGAACCCGTTGCTGGCCCAGCTAAGCGTCAAAGTGATCCAAAGGATCGGTAAGTGCGTTGTTGTGTGTCGAAATAAACAGGGTTGCCAATATTCTTATCCAGGGCGGTTGCGTTGAATTCCTGGAAAAATATGAGCAAGAGTCTTACTTCTGGATAAGTCGGGTAATCTTCAGTTGGAAAAGTTGGTCGTTGTTTTTCTCAAACCAGGGTTAACTTGAGCAAGGATTTTTCAAATGAAGGCAAACGTAAGCAAGGTTTTCCTTTAAACCAAGTTTTATTCGCATTCAAACCAAGTTTGGTTGGCCAATGCTCAACAACTCTGTTATAGCTTTTCCCTTTTTAAACTCAGGTTCGGGAACCTTTCAGTTTTTTCTCAACACGTCATTTCCTACTTAGTAATTATTTCTCCCCCTCGTACAATACTGGGTTGCAAGTTTTCGAAAAACTTAAGTTTAAGGTTTCGTAATTACGTGGAAACGTTATTTTGCACATCTTTCTTATCTGGAATGTTTCTTAATTTCAAGGATTGACGTTCTTGCCTGTGAGGGTGGCTTCCTGGAGGTACGAACGTGGCTGCAGGTCCCTCGCGGCAAACCTAAACGCAGGCGATGTCCCCAAGTCAGTTCCCCAGAGTCAACAGGCTCCGCCAGCCGATGACCTCCAAGATGACGTCGACGTTCCAGCGGAGATCGAAGATGTCATCGAGAAACTGATGCAAGGTTTACGAGACCCCAACACGATAGTCAGGTTTGTAACCGTGAATTAGATGTAAGCGTTTCTACAATGAGGCTTTCATGGGAGCTGTCGATTTTCAGATGGTCGGCAGCGAAGGGCATCGGCCGAGTAACTGGCCGACTGCCGAAGGACCTCGCAGATGAAGTGGTCGGTTCTGTTCTCGAACTGTTCAGCGCGAGGGAAACAGACAGCGGCTGGCACGGAGGCTGTCTTGCGCTCGCCGAGCTAGGTAGGTGCAGCCGATCTCCTTTAAGGTAGTAGAACGACCTTGCTCGAGTGATCAGAATCGCTTAAAATTTCTGTGGCATGCTCATTAGGACACGCCGAATCCATGTCTTACACAAAAACCCACTATCACCGAACTCAATTTTGAAATAAACAGGATTGAATTATACATTGTTCTTATGGGAAAACGCACATTTTTGCTATTGTTTATGTGATTTTTTAGGTTTACGCCATGTTTGAGTGATTAGACTTTTCTACAAAACAAAATTTAAGCTCTTTTCAATGTGGAAAATACATAGAAAAAATAAAATATGGGTGTCACCCACCAAATAACGAAAATAGCGTTTAAAAGCTTGTTTTAGCCAAAAATTAGCGTAAAATTTGCGTGATGCGTGGTTTTAGTGCTCTTGAGCTCGTCCGCAAGCAACACAGGGTGAATTTTTAAGGGCTTAAATGAAAATATAGACCCTTTTTAACACACACAAGAACGTCCAGAGATTTTGAAGCAACTTTTTCTTACCCGTCCCGCGGATCGGGTCGGTCGCGAGTCTACTATTTCAACCCAGGTTTGGTTAGGTTACCTTTTGCCTCGACCCGATGACGAAAGGTGGAATGTAAGAGAAGAAAAGTCTACCGTTCAAATTTACTCCTCAATTTATTTTATTTATCGTTCTGGAAAGCTTTGGTTGGCAACTCGATACCTGCGTTTCCGTTGGAAGGCAAATTTCCGGCGAATCGGTCTCCTAATAGCAACACCCATTTATTAATGATTTGTTTGATTCCAGCGAAACGCGGGCTCCTCCTGCCGCAACGCCTGGACGAAGTAATCCCGCTCGTTCTGAAAGCGCTCACCTACGACGAGACCCGGGGCTACGTGTCCGTCGGCTCGCACATCCGGGACGCAGCCTGCTACGTGTGCTGGGCGTTCGCGCGAGCCTACGAGACGGAAGTGCTGCGGCCGCACGTCCGCGACATCGCGGGTGCTCTGGTTGTCGTGACGGTCTTCGACCGCGAAATAAACTGCCGGCGAGCCGCGTCCGCGGCCTTCCAGGAACACGTTGGTCGCCAAGGAACTTTCCCGCACGGCATCGATATTCTCACCACCGCCGATTACTTTACTGTCAGCGTTAGGTCACACGCTTATCTCAATATCAGGTGAGTTCTATCAGGACTTCTAAGATGTGCTTGCTAAGGTATAATTAGACTGCTGTAGGCAGCATTTCAAGTCCGTTTCTCCGAAAAGGATGCACCCATGAGACAAGGGCGGAACTAATTAAATGAACTGGAAAATAAGGAAATGAAATGGAATCCCGCCTAATCTAACCCCGTCTAACTCAAACTGCTCTCAAGTAATAATTTTCTTTACGATCTACTGCGCTTCGAAGAAAATCTTCACTCTCTGAAGAGGCTTAACTAAAATTTAATTACCTTGGAAACGTCAAACATACGAACGTACAATCAGCCCAAAAGGTATTGTCCGGTTCTGGTCGCGCTGGAAGGCTCCGCCATGGGGAAATACATTGGCCACCGCCTTGTTGCATGATCAGAACTGGACAATACCTTTTGGACTGATAGTACGCATGCAATCTCTCTTCCGGTAAATTTGTAAATTTTGTAAGTGACTTTCCTTTAGTCCAAAGTGAGATTACGTCTACAGAGTGTTTATCTAAAATAGACGTTTATCCTTCAGTTAATGGTCTGTATTTTTGTTGTTGTTTTAGAACGCCCATGTGCGATTTTGAGATTTGTTTATGTTTTTTTACGATTATAACGACGGTTATTTTAAACGGCGTTTGCTATTCTTTTTTCGTATCAGAATCACTGTTCCAGAATCATTAACTAAAACAGACGACTAGTTTACATCTTGAGGTTATTCACCGACTATTCTCGAATATATGGTTTGGCTTGTTGCAGTGTAAAGATAGCCGAATACGAAGAATACGCTATTCCGCTGATTACGCATTTAGTAGATCGAAAAGTAGACCACTGGGATTTAGCAATTAGAGAGCTAACCTCCAAAGCGCTCTCTAACCTCACTCCGAGAGCTGTCGGCTTTATGGCGCAAACGGTCATCCCGAAGCTACTGGAGAAAACGAAATCCATAGACTTGAACGCCCGCCATGGTGCTGTCCTGGCCATCGCGGAACTTCTCCCTGCTCTAGCCGAGGCCGGGAAAATCGAATCTGTAATAGGCGTCGAAGCTGTTGACCGAATAAAAGAGCTGGTCCCTTACTTCAAGGAAAGAGGGCAGTTGGCTGGCTTAGGAGGAGAACTAATGAAACAGGCATGCTCTGTGCTCATAGAGAAAGCATCATTGGCTAAAGTACCATTCCATGGACAAAGTATTATCGGTGAGTATGTTTTCGCGTTTACAACGCACAGCGCTTTTACACTCCGTTTTGTCGCTCGCTCAGGTCCACCATTTGTAATCCTCATCCAATAAGAACGCTTTGGATTACAAATGGTGGACCTGAGCGAGCGAAAAATCGAATTTTTGGGGGGAGAGGGGAGATTGTGCTAACACAGAGGATATGTTTCCATCAGACTCGAATTTTTTTAGAGCGCATTTCAGTTTGAGCTAACACTGATTTCTGTGCAGGAGATTGGCAGGCGTTGTTGGATATAAGTCTCAAACACGAAGTTGCCACTGTGCGTTCAAAAGCTGCGAGCGCTTTGCCCGTATTTCTCAGCGAGTATTATCAGCACGGAGAGAATGTTTTAGACGGACAGAAAGCGGTCATTGATAGCTACCTCAGCAATCTTGAAGCCAACAGCGAGACAACTCGGATGGGATTCTCTCTCGCCATTGGTAAGTTCATCTCCCGGATTTTCAAACGTACTCAAGGGACGCGAATCTTTGTCATTGCTTTCTCCATCTTTGGTTCTCTCCAGGCTCTCTTCCTGCCTTCATGCTCCATGGAAGAATAGAAAAAGTAGTAGCAGCTCTCATCCAGTGTTCGCAACGAACCGAGAGCACACAGAAATGGTCGGAAAGCCGCAGAGATGCGATAAAAGCTCTTCAGGCAATTGCTACTACGATAGGCGTTACAGGTTCTGATGAACCGGCTCTAGGTTTGTTCTTGTTTCTTCTTTTGCTTCTCAGCGTGTTTTCGCCAAGTTTGACGTTTGCTTTCACATCTTGCAGTCGCTAAACACTTGTCTCGGCATCAAGTCATAAAAGTGTATAACTGCTTCCTGCAAGGGGTATCAGAGTATACTATGGATCGGCGCGGTGATATAGGAGCCTGGGTTCGCGAGGCAGCTATGACGGCCTTGCATGTAAGTAAATCAAGTATACTTATCAACTTTCCTCAGAGGACAGTTATAGGCGCTTATTTACGCCAACAAAAACCGATGTATTCGATTATAATCGTTTGAAAATTTGTTCATTGAACAGGTTTTAACCACCCTTGTAGTAAACTCAGATACCAGCCTAATCAATGCAACAATCACACAAAAAATGATGGAAGGGGTGGCGCAACAGGCTGTTGAACGAATTGACCGGACTCGCTCACACGCTGGTCGTGTCTTCAGTAATTTACTTCATAGGTAAGTTGTGCTTCCAGCCGTTTGATTTTGAAGAACTTTTGACCCCTTTTTAGGTGTTAATATACTTTCGTAATTGTCTTTGATGCATTGTGAAGAGTCATTATTTTCCGTTTCAGTGAACCACCTGTGCCGCATATCGCTCACTACAATCAACTGGTTGAAATCTTTCCCCTCGAAGTTTGCAGAAATGAACTCAACTGGAATTCGGCGGCTGACACGTTTCCTCTATTTATTCAGTTGCTCGGTCTAGAAAATTATTCTTATAATGTGATGTTAGGACTTGTCGCAAGTGTTGGTGGCCTCACCGAAAGTTTGGTAAGTAATGTTGCAAGTTGAAATGATGTTTTACTGGAAACCGATATTTCACGTCTTTTGATTTCCAATTAAAAGCATATCTTTTAACTTCGGGACTAATTCAGTGAATTCGTTTAGTTAATACATTGACGTTAAATAAAACATTGAAAATTTAGAGCGGAGATGGAGGTAATTCTCTAATTTAACTACCATCTCATCCACTCAAACTACATCAAGCTTTTCTCACCTAACCTCTACTTACTAACTTAACCTCTTCTTAGCCAACCCCTACTTACCTCAGCTAACCTCTACCTATCTCAGCTTACCTGGTTGAACACTTAGTCGCCTCAAAGTCTCACTTATATTCTACCTTGCCTGTAGTTACCTCACCTGGAGTACACCTTTCATGTTTCCAGACTCTTTGCGCCATATCGAGATCGTTAGAGGAAGCTTTTCGGATGAAAATCAATCGATCAAAGTTAACTTCATTTCTAAGCACACGACCGTAGGTTCGTAGCGTTCATTCATTAGTCTTCTTTATTTTTAGGTGAAACACTCAAGCGTGGCCTTCTTCTCTTACTTAAAAGCACTTCAGGATAAGCCTGGCGGTGAACTTTCCCGACTTTGTGATGTGATAATATCGATCGTTTCGACGTGGCTTAGTTCAGATAGGCTAAGTGATTCGTTACTGGTTTTCCTGGAGCGAATTTTGGGCTCCGGCGCTCTGAGGTCGATTCTGACCGACCCCACTTCGACCTTTGCCAGCGAGATTTTCCGGCTCATCAAAATGGAAGTGCCGAAAATGCGGGAAATAGCCAAGTTAAAAAGCTGCACTGATGTTTTGTGCCAGCTCGTCCAGGTAAGCGGAAATCTCCATTGAACTCAATCCATTTTTACAGCCGAAACTGTCGTCTAAGCTTACACCGCGTTGTATGTGAAATCCGTCTTTAAATCTGAAATCGTTCGGTTTTATACACGGTCGAAATTAAAGACTTGGTTATTAACATCCGTTTATTGCGTCAGCATATGACGTTTTAAACGTCAATACTGTATCGGGGGAAAATCAAAAGATGTTAAAAGCTAGAATTGTGAGATTTTGTTTTGTTTCAGGTGCCTGGTGACGTATCTATTAGAGCGTTGAATCAACTGTTTATATTTTTGTGTAATAAATTCCCCGTCGTACGGAAGACGACTGCCACGAACCTATACGAGGCCTTAATGATCTATGCGGACGACGCAGGGCTCGATCCAAGTGCTGTCGAGAAGGCGATGGCGATGCTGTCCGACGTTGAATGGGATCAACCAGCTGACACGTTACGACCAATCAGGAACGAGATTTGCACCGTTTTAGGATTAACTCCCCCCAAGCTGATGAAGGTGAAGCCTTCCAACTAGAGCTCTCCATTTTTGGAGTCAATCTACTTTATTCCGTCACGCACCTCGTGAAAAACGGAAGAAACAATTCCAACCAGAGCTCTTATTCAAGCTTTGGCATCGTCAAAAGTGCCTTCAGAAACTTAGGTGAATAAAACCATTTTTAATTGGAAGAAAATCTCAGGAAAGCCACAGGAGTAACTTGTTTTAAACAATAAGACTTGCGTACTTGATTAGTCTCAAAATAAGGCTAAATAATGGGGAACATACTCTTAATGAATTGAAAGTGTACGTTTTAGACCCTGTAGCGTTTGATTCCACGGAAGCGTGTAGGTCTTTTAGACCGGTGTTGTCAGATTTAGCGATTCT
>Ga0058701_10005177_pt1 | contig 10762 bp, 7 predicted proteins | sample AgamicOrMae_FD_97039 | JGI IMG/M metagenome (GOLD analysis project Ga0058701, IMG submission 97039) | Agave microbial communities from Guanajuato, Mexico - Or.Ma.e | ecosystem: Host-associated > Plants > Phyllosphere > Phylloplane/Leaf | place: Guanajuato, Mexico | collected 2012-06-04 | reverse complement strand
CTAGCCTATAGGCCTTCTAATTAGATCTAGCCTAATTACTCCATATCATAACCACAATCTAACCCAATATTCGAAACAAACGGAATACATTCCAAACTTTTTTGAACCCAAAATATATCAAGTTGACGACACTTTTTTAAAAAAAAGCTGTAAAAAATATCTATTTTTCAGAAGTTTTGCTCTATAGGAAAGAATCGCCTTAGCTGCATTTTTTGTTTCATCGTATTTAAGAAGGCCTTTCTCTATCCTTTTGTCTGGACGTGGAATCTGTGTCAACGCCACGTGTCCCAGGCGGGCGTTGACCCACTGGATCTTCGAAATCAGGTTAGCGGAGCTTCGAGTGATATTGTTTCGCTGAGATTGGAATCTGGCAATTCTTTCCCTCAACGAAGTGCACTTAAGTTTTATTGCGCAACCCCCGAAAAAAAACCTTGTCTTGAAATGCTGTAAATTCTTCTTGAATTAGATTGCGTGCCAATTAGCGGACCGTTACTCTATCGGGTCAGTCTTCAACTGAGTGGTTCAGCGGACGTGAACCTGGAACCAAATTAAATATTCATGGAAAAATCAGGATATGAACAAAGTCTACGGCATCTACGGAATTAAGCTACCCAGTTTTGGTCAGATTCTGTAATCCAGAACTCCTTAAGCCGTAAAAATATAACTCTGCCCTTTTTTTCATCCGAAGTTAACGATTTCAACACGGAAAAAAGTGGTTTTGTTACGGCAACAAAATTAGGGACAAAAAATGATTTTTTTGTTGCTTCAACCAAATCTTTTGCTGCGGCAACCAAACGTTTTGTTGATAGAACTAAACATTTTGTTGTTTTAACAAAATATTTTTGTTATCCCTATTTTAACAAATGACTTTATCGGTTTAAAAAAACCTTTTTTTCCGTGAACTTAAAAGCGTATTACTGAATTCAAAAAGTGCGTGTATATGACAGGCATGATATGCACTAGCAGTCGCAAATTTGTCGCTCCAACTTTTTCAAACCTCTGCAACTTTAGACCGGAAAGAGATTGACTAAACAACAAGAATCATGTTGATAGATCTCTTGAAGATCTAGCGATTTTATTCCATGCTTTTTTGGCGTCCGATCCAAAATTACGGAGGTTTAAAACAATTGGAACGATCAATACATTTGAGTCTGCTAGCACCTTGATGAAAGTCGGATAGGCAACCCTTTATACTCTCCTGTACGGAAGCCCGTGGGTTGCCTACCTCAAAATTCAAGAGGCGAACCAGCCAACGGAACGCGCGGCGGTTCCAGCAAAATTAATAAGTATTGTGTGCTCGATCAAAAGGAACACGATCTGTATTAGTATGGCAAGGCGGAGCGAGCTGCGAGGAAAATTTGCCTGTTTTCCGGCACCTTGAAGCGGCGTTGCCTTTTTGGCTCGTTTTTCTGTCTCCCTCTGTCTGCGCGCTTCCGTAGTTCTCTCTTTATATTTATATCGCCCACCTCATAGCACGTGTTTTTTTCATGTCGAATTTCTTTTCTCGTCGATTTTTCGCCATGAGGCTGGTTTCGCCGGAAGTAGCGATAGCTTCCAGAAGGCAGTGACAGACGCTCAGCTCCGGCCTTTCAGTTTTGCGAGGCAGTTGATCAAAGTCGAGCGCGTCACCACAGACGCGGAGCTCCCCTCTTTTTCCAAGTATTTTATTCTCTCTTACAGACTTACATTAGAAATAATGCCTGTCTATGTTGCCGTCAATCATACCCTCAGCCAAAGGTCACCGCGAAATCTAGCCTGATTTATAGGCTTTACTCAATATAACTTAAAGTACTTCGGCCTTATCCTAACCTCAATTTACGTAACCCAACGTGACCTAACCTAACTGAGCGTACCCCTAGAATATAACCTATCACAATATCTCTCTCTAGGGACCAATGCTCCGCTTGCGGTTGAAATTTCTCTACCTACACTACAAATTCGAAAGGTGGAATTTTTTTAACTCTTGAGATCCGCCCTATAGCTATATGTTTCAATATTTCTTGAGGATTTACTACGCAAAACGACATAGATCTGGTTAACCGAGGTCCATGGATCCTTTGGTCAACGCATAACAGCCCAAAGTATTTGGAGTGAAATTTAGGTCAAGAGAAATAGGAAGGAGTTTTTTCCACTAAAATAAGAAATTTTAAGCTTTGAAAAATACCTACATTATTAAATTTCAGGTTTCCAGTGGGGTGATATTTTTTAAATTGTGATAATACTCAACTGAAAAAAATCGTCTACAATATTTTTTTTCCGTTTGCGAAAGGCATCGCTGGGCGGTTGTGGGTCAATGCAGGTTTGGTTATCCTGACGTTGAATTTGTGCCTACACTGCTAAAAGAGAATCTTAATTTCAGATGCCATAAAGTCAAATTACTGGTCCAAAAAAATTCAGTCCTAATATTCTCTGAATTCCAGTTATATCGTCCTCAAAGTAAGGAGTTTATAGGAATTAAAAATGATGACTGAAATTCAGTGCATAATTGGACTTTTTTTTTTCAAATCAGTGATTTGACTTTTGCTGCATCTGAATTTAAGATTCTCTTTTTACTGTGAGCGCTTCGCTCCGCTCGGATTTCGTTAAGCCCGATGCCGCTAGCCTTTCTGTGGCGGTAACTACCGACGAGAACGTTTAGGTTTGTTGCCAAGGCTCTATCCTTCATAGGGAAAGTGCCTTGTTCATCGCATTGCTAGCGACGAAAGCTGGCACACAAGAGAAAAAAGATGCCACCTCTCATACGGTATCCATGTGTTTGCATGGAAATAGGCAGTTTGTTTAAGCGAGTGGGAAGTAGTCTAACGGTGAAGGTTAAGCAACCATGGCTCGCCGACCCCTTTTGTATGTTTTACAGCTGTCGTGAGCCGATGTGACAAAGATGAATCTGCTAACGTCCCATTAGCTAGATAAGCGTTTTTATCGCAGGTCGCTGTTTTCAGAGACCACTGTCAAAATATTCCGTATTAAATTGCCTTTTCAGAAGAGGATCAAGCAATATCGCTATCGTAATAAGCTGGGACATGGATTAAAATGAAATCTGGGCTGACAATGAGCATCGTAATCTTCCTTGGACGTGATAAGCACTCACCTGGAAAGATTAAACCTTGTACAACCACCTTCACATCGGTGTTTTGCGCCCGGGATCAGCCAATCACCGGCCGCATTCCGAGAAAAGTAGGCAAACATTCTGTAGGCGGTTGCAGAGGCGGTAGATGTCTTTCCACGTGAATACCTCAAGCATACTTCATGGAGCACAGAATAGAGATTGTGAGAAATACGTAATATAATTTTAAAAATTCGCGTGTAGATGCGAGACTCGATTGAGAGGCATTCGATAGCGCCAAAAACCACTTGCGCCAACGCCGCAAGCGCCAGCCCGTAACCGCCAAACGAGAAAAGTCGCAAACGCCAAAGTTCGTATAGGTTAGGATATGTCAAGCTAGGTTAGGTTAAGCTAGGTAAGGTTAAGTTAGATTAATTTAAGTTAGGCTAGGTAAGGTTAGTGTTGCGGTTAAGAACTTTGGCGTTTGCGACTTTTCTCGTTTGGCGTTTACGGATTGGCGCTTTCGGCGTTGGCGCTTGTGCTTTTCGGCGCTCATGACAGCTACCCGACTCGATTTACAAGCCAATCGAGTTAATTGAATCAGTCCAATAATAATTCATTTGTCATTTTCTGGCAATTGGTTATGTACACGCTTCGGATTATCATAGAGAGGATATCGCACGAATGTTTATCATCCAAGATATATCATCAAACAAACTGTTTCAGCCGAAAGATTTGGCAAGCATGTTGACAGCGTCGTATGCAATATCGGGGGACGGGAGCTTGGATGCTGGAGAATCGTGACGTGTGTACCAATTTGTGCTCGGCTTCTTGTTTTCGGGATTTGCTGGTCACAAGTGGGGGACGATGGGATATGAATATAAAGTTTTTGAGCTGATACAACGATGGACACCAAAGAGGCCGCCTGGGCGAATTGAAATATCGGTAGATAATTGATAACACAAAACGAACTAGTACCCAAGATGTAAAAATATAATCTTTTTGCAACAAAAGTCAAATCTTTGATCTAAAAAAAATTCAGTCCAATTATTCAGTGAATTTCAGTTATATCGTTCTTAACCCACTACCGCCCCGCGATGCCCTTCGAAAACAGAACAATTATTTTAGAGGATCTTTTCAGTTCAATATTATCACAATTTAGAAAACATCAACCCTCTGGAAACGTGAAATTAAATATTTTAAGACATATTTCTCAAAGCTTAAAATTTCGTATTTTGATGGAAAAAATTCTTGCAATTTCTCTTAAGCAGAATTTCACTCCAAATCCTTTGGGCTGTTATGGGTTAAAATAAGCAGTTTATAGAAATTAAAAAACGATGTCTGCAATTCAGTGAATAATTGATTTGAAATTCTTTGTAGATCCGTGATTTGACTTATGTTGCATCTGAAACTAAGATTCTCTTTTTACAGTGTTCATCACAGTTTGAGGAGAGTACTGTAACCAGCATTACCACTGAACTGGCCAGACCATGCGTGAAATCCTATTTCAATGCATTAGCACTAGCAACACAAATTTCAATAGAATAAAAATCACTAGAACCAAATGCAACATAACTTATGATCCTTTTTCTATACACTGGACCAATGAGCATTATGCATAATGCTCATTGGTCCAGTGTATATGAAAAGGATCATAAGTCATGTTACATTTGGTTCTAGTGCTTTGTATCCTATCGAAAGAGTTGGTAGTGCTAAATGCATTGAAATACGATCTCGCGCGTGGTCTGGCCGGGTAGCTGTCATAAGCGCCGAAATCTACAAGTGCCAACGCCGCAAGCGCCAATCCGTAACCGCCAAACGAGAAAAGTCGCAAACGCCAAAGGTCTTAAGCGCAATACTAACCTTACCTAACCTAACCTAACTTAACCTAACTTAACCTAACTTAACCTAACTTAACCTAACCTAACTTGACTTAACCTAACCTATACGAACTTTGGCGTTTGCGACTTTTCTCGTTTGGCGGTTACGGACTGGTGCTTGCGGCGTTGGCGCTTGTGGTTTTTGGCGCTATCGAATGCCCCATGCCCCCCGTCTGGCCAGTTCAGTGGTGGTTACAGTTACTCTCCTCAAACTGTGATGCATATAAGGCTTAAAAGCTAGGCGGCTTTATTCGAGGAAAGTCTTCGTAATATCGAGACGAAATCCAAAGATCAAACTCTCAAAGATATGAATCGCTTGTGCAGTGTTTGGGTTCATTGATGAACCCTTTACATCTTCACCAAAGCATCTGCGAAGCCAAAAACAAAGAAAGATGAAAGTAAAGTTGGAGACAAAAGTAGGTCAGAAGAATAGAAAAAAACAAAGCATCGCCGGATGGATAGACTACGCGGGACCAACTCCCGAATCTTGGATTCCACTAAAAAGATAAAAATCGGGGGGGGGGTTTGGAGAAGGACAGATGAGATTTCGTAGGACGCGTTGGACATTAGCTCTGGTGATATTAAATGCGAATGAAAGACAAGCCTGTTTAGGAAATGACAAAGCTTCCAACGGTACGTGTCAAATTCACAAAACAAGACACAAAAGAAAGAAAAGTTTCGATCTTTGGAGCAATTTTGCTCACAAACGACGGAGAGGCAGGATGAATCCGACCTCCAGCAGTCTATTCTAGTCAAGTAGAACCTCAAACCACCAAAAGAGTTGGGGGTCAGGGGGAAACACCTCGCGAGGTTCCCTTGTAAGTTAGATTAATTTGAGGTTAGGTCAAGTTATTTGAAGTTAGGATAATCAAAATGAGGTTTGTTTCATCTAGGTCAGGTTAATCTAAGATAGGTTAGGTTACTCTAAATTAGGTTAGGTTAATCTAAATTGGGCTAAGCTAACTTAGGTTAGGTTACTCTAAATTAGGTTAGGTTAATTTAAATTAGGTTAACCTAACTTAGGTTAGGTTAATTTAAGTTAGGTTAGGTTATGTGCAGTCCGCTTCGCAATTTTTTTGAGATAACGGCATTTCAAGAATGCCTAGGACAGAGGCTAACCTTCGAAGCATTTCCCTGGACACAAATCGGTTCGTCGAATGCAGTGTAATGCCCTCAGGATTGCTTGTTCAAATCACGGGTAATGGAGTAATGAAATTAGTGAATGAAAGGGTCTGCTCGGAGGGAAACCATATCAAAACATTCTCTTAATCGTTGCTACATTGCTGCGATGATCACCGTGGATGGGGGCAGGGGGGGCACAGCCCGAGGGCCTTAAGGGCCCCAGCCCGAAGGGCACGCACAGCTGACGGGCGGGGATGTCCTGGAAGGGGCCTATATCGATCGGAAAGAGGGGAGGGGGACTGGGTGGGATGTTTCATAACGCGAGGAAAACGCTGGGCGTATGCAAGAAGTTGGAATGGAATAACAGTGACATAGAATTCTGCCCTCGTCCCTCTCGGTGGACACAGCCCTGTCTGATTACAGGAAACGCGGAGGGACGCGACTTGGCCGAGGAACACGGATACGCGGATTTGTTTACTGGCTCGGCATGAATGCTAAGGTGCTGAATTACATTGTGCTCAGTTTTGAGGCGTGGGTTTTTCACGTGAGATTTATCTGTAGTTTTTGGAAATGCGACAACCTACTGTGAGATAACTGATTTGGGATCAGAAAATGCTTACGAATTTCCTATTTTAGGGATATATAATTAATCACGGAAAAAAATGGTTTTGTTACGGCAACAAAATTAGGGACAACAAATAATTTTTTGTTTCTGCAACCAAAAATTTTGCTGCAACAACCAAACGTTTTGTTGATAGAACTATACCTTTTGTTGTTGTAATATTTTTGTTATCCCTATTTTAAAAAATAATTTTGTTGGTATGACAAAACCTTTCATACCGTGATACATTTTGCTTATAATATTTAAAAATCGTTTTGTGGAGGTGTTAAAATGTTTAACTCGGCGATTTTTGAGGTCAAATTATTTATTAAAATACAGATTATGAAGAGATTTCCATAGTCCAAAATTTATGTTTTTTTGTCACAGTTTATTTAACGAAGCGCCTATTCACACGCTGCCCCATTTAAAATGTAATAGGTTGGTTTCCTTGCGTTTAAGTTACCTCCCATTTAGAATGCATTAGGTTGGTTTCCGTGCGTTCAAATCTCCCTTGTGTTAACATAGGCGTGCGATTAGAACTGACCTTTATTCATTTATTTTTGCTATGGGGCTAGAACAGTCCTTAGGGAACGATATGCACCAACACTTGAGGTTTAAAAGATGTAGTACAACTCATTTGTTCAATCTATCTTTGCTATAAGCTGAGCGGAGCCGCTGCAGAGGGAGGCACTTGGCACCTGACCGAACATTTTGTCGCTTAATCTGATGCCGCTTATTTATCGACGGCATTAAATGCCGCAGAGTGAGCGGCATTTACAAGGAAAGATGGCGCAAGGCTTCTAGCCTGCGCGGTTGTACCTCGTCTATTCATAAAGTAATTAAATGTTCGTCCAGGACGTAACACATCAGACAGTAACCTACCAAATTTCCCGCGAAGTCTCATTAAAAGTAATCTTTTTTTGACCAAGTATTACTAAACTAAACCTTATCACCTAGTTTCACCCAACTTATTGTGACCTACTGCAGTGAGTCGAGCTGCACCTCGCCTTTTCAGACCGATCCGACAGTTTCTAAATACTGCTATTTATAATTCTGAGCTCTGTATGTTGAGTAAAACTGAATCATGAAGCTTGAGTAATTACCTAGAACCGCCCTTCCTTCCAAGCAACGTCTTTGCAGTGACGCGGAGTTATTATTTAAAGCCGAAAACTTTTTAATATGTAAGTATGCAGTAAAGGACGAGGGCAATTCAAAGATTTATGTTGGCAATTCTGGAGTAGGACCCACCATCGCCTCTGAAGTTTCGCTGCTATTACCAACCTAAATCTTAAAAGAATGGAGAACAAGAACTGCTGCATCACCATTCATACAGCTTAGAATTTATTTTTTTGAAATTCGTCACACATTGTTAGCACATTTCAGCGTAATTTCACAGGATTGAATGTATTTAGGGCGCCACCGAAAAAAAAAACGCAAAACTTTAATGGAAAAATCTGTAAGACTCTACTAAAAAACAAGTTTTTATAACATTTTTTGTCATGAATTTTTTACGGCAGTCTTGGATTGTACTACTCCAAGATGCTGTTAAAAAATCTCTGAATGTTTTTCTAATGTGGTACTCTAGTTACTTTACGATCAATCTAGTGAAATATTCCCCAACTTTTAATATTTAGGTTTGGTTACGTGAGCGTAGTTACGGTATAGTTTTGTTAAAGGATTGTTGACGTCTTGGGTATGGTTAGAGAATGTTACTTAAGGTTAGTAACGAGGAACACAGGGTTAGGTTAGGCTGCAGTTTTGTCGACCAGACTTTCGCATCTGTGCAGAGCCCTCGCGCCATATTAAAAGGTCCGCGGTAGCTGGTTTAATTCGAAGTGTTTAAGTGCTACCACTCCCTTACAGTTGAAGTATCGACACTTGTCAACTCTCACCGTTGTGTTGGCATCAATTGTGTCAACCCCACAGATCCACCTTTCCAATCCAAATATTGCCACTGACGTAATCAATTGAGGCACGCTCTCAAAACCTCTATCATTATTGATTTTTTTATTAGGGTACACTTTGAAAAAATCGCGTCATATCTTTTTCGCAAATTGGTAACTTGGTCATTTTCGGGAGTAAACTCTGAAAGCATACAAAGGACAGGTTTTTGTAGTTTAATACAATACGTAGCTCACAAGGGGAGTACCTTAACTTACCGCGTCCGATTTCCTTGAAACTTTCAGGTCTTTGAGATTGTTGTACGGAAAGATACCGCAGCTCAAAACTTGCTGCCCGAATGCATTTTTTTGTACCTTAAAAATAGCATTGAAATTGAACAAAAAATGTAAAAACACGAAAAAGTTGCCAATTTTTTGGAAACGGCTAAAATATTAGAACTCCTCAAAATTTCAACCTTGGATGCCACTTTGAGGTGTTCTACAAGAAATTATTGGTTTTAAATTTTATCGAAAAAAATATTTTTTGTTCTGCATGGGACATTACATTTAAGGTAGTAAAAATTAATTCCGGCAGCAAGTTTGGGGCAGGGATGTCTTTCCATACCGTTAAATTGCAGTCCTGAAAATTTCAAGAAAATTCAGGGCGGACAGTTTTAATATACTCTTCCCGTCAGCCTAGCTTATTAAAGCGAGTGTTTTCCAGCTTGTTGGTGTATTGAAGCTTTATCATAATCCTAAATAGGGTTAGCCTAACCGAGCATAATTTAGGTCTTACTTAGCCTCGCTCATCCTAGCCCAGATGGTTTGCCAAGCTATGGCTGGCTCAGGCTGGATATAATAAGCTTAGCCGAGCTTAGCCTAAGCCATCTGAGCGCATGTTTCGATGGAGCAGATAAAAGTGAATTTCATGATATCGATCTCAAGAGTAATCCCTAACCACAAAGCCGAGTGTCTTGAGACATATAATAATCCCTGGAGGTCAGTGTTGCCAGATATTGCGATTACTTTAGTTTTAAAAGCCTCTTTTTTTTAAGCAATCACTGGATGAACTATAGTGATTGACTCATTATTTTGTTCTACTCTAGAGCGATCCGTATAACATAGGTACAGCGTACCCCTGGAGCGAGAATCGATATCAAATCAATGCATGGATATCCATAGAAATCCAAGGATATCCATAAAAGCATGGATAGTTAAAGACTGATATCCATAAAAACATGGATATCTATTCATGGATATTTATTGTTTACGGATATCCATTCCAGGATGTCCTTGCATGGATATCCATGCTTAGATATCAGTGTGGATATCCTCTCTTATATGACATGGATAATTGAAGACTGACATCCAAAAATCATGGCTATCCATGTTGATATCTTTGGATTTTTGGAAATCCATGCATGGAAATGCTATGGATTATCGGACGAGGGAAATATGCTATCGTGGTTCTAGAGTCAACCGCGCCCTTATTCGTCGAAACCGTGAAATTTGGCATCAATGGTCGCGGCGATTCTATATTTTTTTACGAACATTATTACGTGTTTTGTTTGATAACAAAAAAAAAGGGATTAAAGAAACAGTGAATATATTTGAGGAGCTTACTAGAGAGGTGGATAATTATTGAAAACATTATTATGCTCCAACGATTTTTTCCAGCCGTAAATTCCTTTATAGTGGAAGAAACCCCGAACTTCTCTTGAGAGGTGTCTGTTCGGTCTGAATGCGACGCTGACCAGAGCCCCTGACGGTCGGAGTATAGGCAACCGCAACTCTTACGTGTACGGCGCGTTGCCTACCTTAGCTTTAGGCAGGGGCTCTCCGCTCCAAAGATTTTCTTCTTCCTGGTGCGACTCGAGACTCCAGTTTTTGAAATGAATTCTTTGCAGAGGAAAATTTTTGTTCCAAATGTAAAAAGCGTACTTTCAGTTAGTGTTGAAGTGTTTTTCATTATTTTTTTTAAAACATAAAAAAGGACATTGCAATGTTGATTTTGATGAACCGACACGTTTTATATGTTTGACTATAGGCTAAATCTGATCGTTTGAACGTCATAATTTTCTCATAACAACATTAAAAAAATAAAAAAAGTTACAACACGTCGGGCGCTAAAGACAAACAAGCAACTCAGCGAGGCGCGGAACAAACAAGCAACTCAGCGAGGCGCGGAACAAACAAGCAACTCACATCAGCGAGACGCGGGATGGGTCTTCTTTCG
>Ga0058701_10005176_pt1 | contig 10763 bp, 5 predicted proteins | sample AgamicOrMae_FD_97039 | JGI IMG/M metagenome (GOLD analysis project Ga0058701, IMG submission 97039) | Agave microbial communities from Guanajuato, Mexico - Or.Ma.e | ecosystem: Host-associated > Plants > Phyllosphere > Phylloplane/Leaf | place: Guanajuato, Mexico | collected 2012-06-04 | reverse complement strand
ACCAACACTATTTCCAAAGATGCATTTACGACCCGACAGCTTATAAGAGACGTGCCTTTAGAGCGACCGTTATACGTACGGTACAATACGACCTGGTATTCAAGAAGAATGGATTAGTTTTACAACTTTAAGGATGGGTTTCGCCAGGTTGGGGAATTCACCATCAATAGAGTATCAAGTATATCGGACGCCGAGCTAAAAATCCTGGAGTCGTACATACCACTCCAAGTAAAAATCAAAATGGCGCCTTTCTCATTTCATGCGATTTAAGTTCGGTTTGGTTTGCAGCAATTGGGTTTGTCAAAAACTGCTGGCATGTTCAAACGGTGGAATCGAATATTCTAAATGACAAACTCTGAAATAGACTAAAAATTTTCTGGAATGTGTATTTTTTTTCATTTTTTTTTCATTCGAGTAGTATGCACTAGTTGAAATGCAGAGTAGAGTATTTCCAACGAGCGAATGTTGACATAATTCCGCTGCAAGCCATTTCATTATCGTGAAATTATTGTGTCCTATTTTTGTCCGATTGGATGGAGATACTCCCAAACTTAAGTTTTCCCTTTCATGAATTCAAACGTAAATAAATAACGGATTAGCTATCAATGAAAAAACGGCCTTCGATAGTCTACCTGAGATGCGATAGATTTCACCGCACAACAGAGATGGGATTGTATAGCGTTCGTTAAGTGAATTATTGCGCTACATGGTTTAAAAGATGTGTGTTGATTACCGTTATGAAGTTATTTAGCCTCCTTGAGGATTGTCATCATGGGTATCAATAAATACTATTCCATGTGTAGAATAGGTAATTAGCTGAATATTCGTCGGTCTCAAATATCCTGATGGATATTTACGCGGTTGCGTGTCATGAAGAAGGGATTATTTTGACCACTGTTTTCTATTCAGACTCCAAAACCTGCCGGCAAGACATTCTGGGGATAAAAATCATGCAGACCATCTCTTCTAAAAATCCATCCGATTTTTAAAGTATCACTTACTTTTTATCGCATCTAAGAAACAAACATATGAGCAAGTGAGAATATCATAACAGGGATCCAGGAACTGACTTACGGCCCTGAATTTTATCTAGGCCTAATTCAGATTTGATGTAATATTTTGAGGGCGTACCTTGGTAATGTCCTTGAAATCTGTCTAACGAGAGTTATCTCCGCACCTGGAGAAAATTTCACCCCGTCGTCGTCCCCCCCCTGGGCTCTCAAGGCCAGGGTCTTTTTGATAAGGGGACAGAGCCCCTAGCCATGAACCGACCATCGGGGAACATTTTTCGCGCAGCATTCCCCAAAATGGGTTCCTCGGGCTTTGGAATGACACCGATTACATTTCCTAACACTGCCACCAAAAAAACAGGATTAGTTTAATGACATATCACAAAATGGTTCAGTCCTCATTATTATTAGGGATTTTTGTAGAAAAAGTTCGCTAACCTGGTGCAAGTCTATTTTTATACGTAGATATCCGTAACATAAGCTTCCAGCATAAACGAAGTAAAGAAAGATGTTCCACTTCGTTTTGCTAGAGGTTCAACTCTGTCAAACACTGTTTTGCAATGGGATAGAGTCGAGATTGCGTTTTTTAAGGGTTTTATTAGTTTTTGAGCCCACCTCCTTTCGGAGAGGGACTTGATAGTTTCTTGCGAGTCCGTTTGTATGTATGTATGTCGTCGCTCTGAAAATAATGGTCGAAAAGAAACATTAATTACATAAAATTGACGTGAAATCGTTCCCTGATGACGACTGGGTAGCAGCAAATCTTGTACGTGTAAGTAAGGCTAGGGTCGCTATCTGTGCGCGTGGAAAATTGTTTCGAAGTTTCCCATTATATTTGACTGAATATGAATTGAACCTTAAGGTTTGCCACGGCATCGGAAGATGATCAAAACATCATGCGTAAAAGAATAATCATTTTATGGGGCTATTTTGCACTTTTTCTGTACCTGGAAAATATGGAATTTGAGAGAATATAGTTTTAGATCTAACCTATAGAATTAACGTATGTCAGCGTACATTCATATCTTTTTGTTATGATAGGTCTACATTAAATCAGAACCGATATCCAGGGAACGGATTCGCGATTACAAAGTATATATTGTCTTATTTCACCGCTCTGTACTTCAGGAAATCGATCTGTTGAACGCACTTTTCTGCAGAGTCTCTCTGGCAGTATAACGGAGTAAAAGTAGTCAGCCTCAAGGCACTCTTTTTACTTTTTGCGGACCGAAAAAGTGTATACATATTTATGGACGGGCCCCCCATAAATCACGGAGAGAGTTTGATGCGGATGCTGCAATAAATCGCCATTGACGAATAACCATCCGGTTCCGGTTTGATTGTTCCGTAGGTGAAATTTGAAGGCAACAATTAGAGGGTGATGAGCGGATAGGCAATCCGCGGTTGAAAGAGCAGGTAAGGAAGCGGACATGCGCGCTCTCTCATTCTCCAGGGCCGCAATGCGGCTGGGCCACCCTGTTGGAGAGAGACGGGAGAGGGGGACGAATCTATCACAATTCGCGTGAGCAAATCGAAAAGACGGAGGAAAGAGTTTCGAGAGGAGAGGGGATATCTTTGACGAGTGCCGGAACAAACGTGTCATATTTGGGGAGCGAACATGCCTCATGCAAAAGACCTAGCTGAATCTTCAGCTGTTTTATTTTAGGTTAGAGGGGATTCTGCCAGATGGATTCAGGGGAGCACTGAACTCTGGAAATGCGCGGCCTCAGATCACTGGAGGATAGCCTGTAAACCCCAGCAGTAAATATTCAGAAAGCGACAGGGATGATAAAGGTGAATGACCGAAAATTTAAAGTAATAAGTAAGCGGTGACGCACGAATAAATTAAACTTGATCCTCAACAATAGTTTTGTTAAAATAGCGTAAAAATACCAAAATTGTTGTGGTGACAATACTAATGGTTACGACAACAATATGAATTGTTACCAAGACCATTTGTCACCATGACAATGATGATAATCATGAAAACAACTGTATGTGGTTTGATGACACTATATTAAGAAAAGTTTAGTTGAGGTAACAAAGTCATTTTTTCCGTGATTCAGGCTTTCTGTTAGTAATGCGGGATGATGCCCCGTTTGAACTGGTAGTGAATAGAACCACTAGCACGAGACCTAATCCAACCAAGGTCCACCCACCGTGCAACCCATCTCAACCTATTATGTTTACGTCTGATCTAAGCTGGTGTAGTTCGTTTTAATAGTATGGACGTAGCACATGAGAGATAGAAGAAATTCCCCTAGTCACTCGACAGTGGTTGTCTTGTCAAAGAAACGAAATGCGGCTGTATTTTATGTAATATCTGAACCCTGTTTTTACAGGATGCTAATTTTATAAAAACGGCCGCATCTTTCTCCTCCAATCAAATTAAATATAGGTTTAAATTTGTTGTTTCATAGAGTACATATTTTTAAGCCTCCAAAACAGCTTTTTATATTGCACACGGCAGAAAATTTTAAACCTTGCATTACGTACTGTGTATCCTTCCAACTCCAAAGCGGGTGGTTTGATACCGTAGCAGTGCAAGGTTTACCCAACGCAGTTTATGTAACAGTCAGATAATATCTTTCTTTTAATTTAGAGTATAGTAACATATTATCATCGACGACCACTTTGAGGGTGCTTTTTTCACTCAAAACAGGAAAGCGGGGTAGATTAAAAATTTGCCACACAATGCGGGCGGGCATAAATAAAAGATCGGTGATTTAAAAACAAGAAGCGTCGCAAAAAACACCACCTCCAAAACTTCGAAATGGATAAAAATCATTTCCTATTTAGCACAATGCTTGTTTAGAGCATGAACATGCAAGGGTTTTGAAATGTCCAAGCAAACAACAGGACCTGTTTAAACGGGGTTTGATATGTGCAGATAGCCTACATTGAATTCCACCGCTGAATCGTCGCAACTCGAATGAACCTTTAAAGAAGAATCGGGTGGGGCTGATTTCATGAGCACCACAAGTGGGGTCGCTCCGAGGGTCTAAACGCTTGCAACCTTCTCTAATAGGATTTCCAAGGATTCCAGAGGCTCATAACCGGGTCCTGCGCGAATCTCCAGGTCCTTCGTTCACGTTAACTATTAAAAGCGAACAGTATATTACAGCTAAGTACAGCACATAAATATTTTTCAGTTCTTTTTTTTTCCTTTCTTTCTTTTTTTTACCGCGGTGGGTAAATGTACGCTTCTAGTGTCGCGATTAACCTCCGTTATTATGCAGGTATTCATATACTCGCAGGCTAGGATTAACCCCAGTAAAAATACCTTTACTGGGTTTAAGTTCATTCCATGGCTGCGAAGGGGTTCATCCTACACCAGGGACTTTTCACCGGGGGTTATTTTTACTCTGAGGACTCTGCAACCCTCGTAAAGATTCATACGGGATGAATAGTCGTGTTAAAGGCCTTTCGGCGGTACTGCGCGTTGCCTATTTTGTTCAAATATTTTGCGTCAAATGTACGAAAAAAAATACAACAAACAGTATTTGATGTTATTTTCTATATGTTTTACCCATACCGAACCACTATATAAGATTTTCATACTTAAAACAGCAGCTATTCTACATGGGACATTTTTGTCCAATTGGCGTTTCTAGGTAGTTGTGAAACTCCGGTGGTTCTAGTGTTAACACTGCAGTCTGTTGCGGAGATGGGAGCAACATTGGGGACACGCCGTCAAGGTTAGCGATTAGATTACATTGGGTTGGACTGCGCCTTACTCGGTCTAGCAATCAAAGGTGGAAAGCAACAGGTAGAAAATAAAACCCTTCAAATAGTGCGTATCTAAGCTGATTCCCCTAATGCTCAAAATCACCTGCGCGTCATCCCCTCTAAGGAGATCCCATCGTTTCAAAGATCTTCTCTCCCGCCCAAAATTCCAGGCCGAATTCCGACATGCGTCGGCGGAGGCGATGGCCCCTTGGAAGTTAATGAGCAGGGAACAAACGCGGAACTAAAAAAAAAAATCGCGCAGTATATTTTGCGTAAAATAGCGAGTGAATCACTTTCCGAATTCGTTTTGTAAACGTGATAGTAGGAATTTTGTACTTTTGAATAACAAAAGGAACGGGTAGGTGTTATAAGCGCCAAAAAACACAAGCGCCAACGCCGCAAGCGTTAATCCGTAACTGCCAAACGAGAAAAGTAACAAACGCCAAACTTCGTAACCGCTATACTAACATAACCTAATCTAACCTAGCTTAACATAACCTATTGTAAGGGTTTGCAACCCTTTAGTCAGGGCTATCCGGAAATATCGCCCAGTGGCGCCGCGCACCATAGCAACGGTAACATAGGTCGTCTTCTTTAGATGGCTGTCTTAATAAACAGTGCTTCGAGTTCCCGCCCTAGTCGTGAATTGTAGTACATAAGAGTGAAAAACCCCAAAAAACCTTACAGTACATAATGATAGGCCTACCTATCATTTGGCGGTTACGAACTTTGGCGTTTGTGGCGTTGGCGCTTGCAGTTTTTGGGGCTATCGAATGCATCCCAATTCTTTTTATGTAATGAAATGCTACATCAGTGACGAGCACAAGACGTGGGAAGTATCACATTTCGAATCAACTTCGGCAATTAAAAGGTTAAGAGCGATGTTGTTAATAAAGTTGCACGAACATCTACCGGTAACAATGACTATTTTCTCGATCACCACGCAGCAATAATACGGCGAATGTTCTTGTCCTGCCTTGTTTGACGACTGGCGCGGCCAGTATTGTACCTACTGTGGGGGATGGAGGAGCGATATTACTTTTCTTTAGCGAGCACGATAACTGAGGGGATAAAATACGATTCAAGGCAATATTACAACTACTGGCTATGTTGGTGTCAGGATATTCTTACAACAACGTTATCCTGTTGAATTTGAGCTTCGATAGCCATTGACTTTACACGAAGAGGAAGACTAGGGCGGAGCATCAATTTTGGGGAGGCGGGTAGTGAACCAAATTTTGGGCTGCGGTGACCAAACCATTCTTTATCACAACCAAAAATTTAGTTAGTTTGAGTTGCAACAACCAAAAAATTTAGTTCCCATCATGAATGGGAAAAAAAAGGTTTCCGTTAGGCTATACCTTTGAAAATATAGCCAAATTCTTTTTTTTTCCAAAGCATATGTTGTTGTTTTTTTTTGGGGGGGTGGGGGGAGGAGAGCATTTGTAATGCCATGAGAACAAAGACGAATCCTGATGCTTCTAACGGTGTACGCCACTCTAAGCGTACTTTTTGTCCGTGGCGGAAATTCCTGCAAAACCTTCACTGTTAAGCATATTTCAATTTTTGTTTGCTGATCCGTTTGGCAATTATTAGCAGAAAGATTTCCAGCGCCACAGATTCCCCTTGGGAGTATTTGGCCGAACCCGGCACTGGGCGCACTTGGGGAAAAAGAGGCCCTGGGAGTTGTGCTGGCAAATCGCCCTCAATGGCCTCTTGCCCTCCAGCCCCCCCCCCCCCCGACTTCTTGAACAACTGTTCGGTACCTACAAGATATTAACCATGCAGCTCGAAAAAGCGTTTTCTTGACCATCTAGTTCAGATGATTTACGGCAGAGTCCATTTATGTCACTGGCCGGTTTTTAAATAAAAATATTTGTAGGATAGAATGTTTAAAGTTTACATAACCCTATGCGTATTTCTCATCACTTATCAGCAATTATAAATGAAATTCATCCAAAAATAAAAATATGGCAAGCGACTGAAATGGCCAGTGCAGGTAGGTCTGAACTGGACGGTTAAGAAAGCGCCTTATCGAACTGGATTGTTAATATTTGTTGGTGTCGCGTTAAGTTGTTCTTTTGTTGTTTTTTGTTGTTTTTTGTTGTTGTTTTTTGTTTGTTTTCTTCGGTGAAGATTTTTACCTTTTAGAGCACTTAGAGTAAAGAGTTACACATCAAAAATAGCACAATATGAAATTTTACTGTGCGCCAAATTCTTTTTCTTTTTTTTTAATGTACATTTTCATACTCCATGCAAAAAAAGTTCATAGGTCCCAGGGCCGTAAGGTTACACCTTTTTGGCCGAAAATTTTCTAACTTTAAAATTTACAATATACACGCATACAGGCTGATTTCGTTGTACATTTTACATGTATGTTGGAAACCGACTTCCCCATGTAAGTTTTTACTTGGTAGAAAAAATGCTGGAAAATTTATCCGTGAGCGTAGACATCAGAATTCTAAAAGCACTAACATTTTCAGCCAGACAGTTATGACCTTACAGCACTAGGTTTCTCTTTCAAATAGCAGAAAATAAAAAGAAGCGAAGATGAAATATCACATTTGCGATATCGTCCATATCCATCTAGTACCGAAGTTCATGTAAGGAATGAGCTTATCTTAGATTCCTCTTCAAAACAGTCACTGAGAATCGAGGTCAAAGGTTGAAAATCGTTACTTCTGAGCACAGAAACGAATGTATTTCGTCAGCGAGAATGCGGCGGCACGGAGAAATTCCTTTTAGGCAAACATGTGGAACGCCACGCAAGTTCCCTTCAAGGGATCACATGTCCCGTTAGGATCGTCCCGAAATAAAAAGCAACTTAAGCCCAACTGACCTCTGGAAAAGTACCGTGGTCCTTGAAACCACATACTTTAACGTGAGCTCTCGTCCTAACTGAAACTATCATCACGTCACGGAAAAAGAAACAAAAAAAGAATTAGACGAATTATGCGATACGCCGATTTCAAGGACGTTTTGCATAGGGACTCCATGTCAAAGATACTTCCCTCTCAAAGTTAATTAGGATATGAGTCGAAAACATCAGTATGCATGACGTTCTCCTCGCACGCTACATATTTCTCAATTCGTGTGGAGTCTATTGTGAGAAGATACTGACTAGTTAGGCGGAACACGTTTACTTTCGAATGACGTTACGCGACGGGAAGATTACAGAAATGGTAAGGGTAATACATAGCCCTGGATCGAGAATCCATAGCGTCAATGCATGGATATCCATAGAAATCCACGGATATCTACATGGATATCCATAAAAGCATGGAGAATTGAAGACTGATATCCATAAAACATGGATATCAATTTATGGATATTTATTGTTTATGGATATCCATTGCGGAATGTCCTTGCATGGATATCCGTGCTTGGATATCAATGTGGATATCAACACTTGTATGGATAATTGAAGACTGACATCCAAAAATCATGGATATCCATGTTGATATCCGTGGATTCTTGGAAATCCATGCATGGATTTGCTATGGATTCTCGGACCAGGGAGGAAAACTCATAGGCTGAGATCGTAACCGCCACACAAAAAATTCAGCTTACTGTGAGTTTCCCGGCTTGGGGACGTACTTCATCAATGAAAATAAGTCGGAAATGCATCGAAGGAAAAGATTCCCGCTTGCTAGCAGATAATGTGAGGAGCTAAAGTAAACATAGGTTCGGTAAGGTTGAGTTACAGTCGCAGCAATGCAAGATCCTTGAATGTCCAAGATACAAAACTTTATAACGGAAAGGTTATTATCTAATATCAGGGCCCTGGCACTTCCGACTCATTCTTCGCAGTTCCAGAACAGCAATAAAGAGCGGAAAATTACCAGCCACGAAAATCGTCTTCTTTTCCTGCGGTTCAATGAGGCTTTTTTCCGTGTTTACTTGCACTTGGCTCATCAAGACGTTTTCGGGGTGTGTTGGGACAAGATTAATCGTAAATCTGTCAGTTCAAAGCCATTCCGTAAATGGCATCTTTCCCCCCTTTCTTTGCTCTATCGTGTAGCTGTACGTACTGGCAGAAAACCACGCTAGCATCTTGTTTACTAAAAACATGTTTTCATGTCTGAATTCATGTCTTTTTGATCATTTTCTGCCATATATTTAGATGACAGAAACTTATTAAAAGGAAAAGAAAAAAAGCCCCTTGCAGATTACCAACCCTTTAATACAGTAACATGTAACAAAGAACCTGAAAAAAATGCAAGGATGAACAAAGTCATGAGGGTTTAATGCATTCCACGCTTGTTGCTTTTACCGACCATTCAACGCCAAAAGTCCTTTAGTCTCGTGATCTTTTGAGACGTATACAAGAATGTCGGTTTAAGGCACGCAAACTTATGACTTATAGTCCAGCCAAAGGAGGAAGAAAGGGCTTGGGGGCAAGTATTCGTGATCGGCAATCAGATGATAGCGTTAAAAAATGTAGGTTAGGGCCCCGGTGGAGGCTGCGTGGTCCATAATTCTCACTTCTGAAGCGGAATAACTTTTGGGGAGAAATCTCCTTTTCACCCCACCTACGACAAGCTGGTGGTGAGAGAGGGAGGGAGGCCTCAAGCGACGAACTTCTTTTTACAATAAAGTTGAGCCCAGTCGGTCACCACAACTGAGCATCGCTATTGGGCTGCAGCGACTTTTCAAAGGTGTTGGGAAAGCTCATTTCAAATACAACATTTCTCGGAGGATCTTCGCACCAGAAAACTTCTTCCGCGGATTCAATCACTTGTCCAAAATATTCCCCGCGAAAAACCGCGTGGCTGAAACGGGCTGAGGATTGGATTTGATGGTTGCGTAATACAGTAGAATCTCGGTTATACGTCCAAGTCGGGACTCAAAAATTTGGACGTAGAACTGAGAGGGACGTGCAAGTGAAAACAATCTTCCGTATACGGCCATGTTAAGTATTCTGGACGAGACAATACAGATTGGACGAACAAACGAGTGGGATTTACAACTGAGAGACGTATAACTGAGACTCTACTGTAATGGCAAAATACATCTTTGCAGAGTTAACACCTTCATTTTAGTTTTAATCTCCGATGTTGGTTTTAAAGTTTGCATTTTTGCGTGTACACTAATAAATACAATTTCTGTTTTGGGAACACCTGCATCCAGTTTGGTGTAAAGGTAAAATGGGACTATGTCGTGTTTTTACTAGTTTCCAAGACAGGCTCACCATTAGCCATATCAACAATGGAATGCTCTCGCCGAGAGTTCTCCATTAGTATGCATGTAGGTCTATCTGAAAAACTGGTGAAAACACGACAAAGTTTCGTTTTACCCTCACCCCAGACAGGGTAAAGGTGTTTCCAGAACAAGAATCACTATATTTTCGTCAGTGCAGTTTTGTGCGTATTGTCACCAACCCGAGAGAACTGAAAACATAGCGACAGTAGAACGACACACAGAGTACCTAGCTTAAATTAAGTTTACATTTGTGTAAGTATACAGGACACACGTAACCTAATCTTATGACGCCGTAAAGTGATGTAAGGTGAGTGATAGACATGAGATAGTGAAATGAGAACACGAGCACCCAACAAAACCGATCCTAGAGTAACCAAAGCGGGTGTTACGTGTTTCGTGTATGATGAAAGGTTACACAAGAACACAAAGAGGTATAAAATAAAATACTGTGTATTAGAGAATATGGAATGTGGCGAGGAAACATGTCACGCCCTACCGTAGCGATATTACCAAAGCTGCTGATGTGAATTTCTAGGCCACTATATCTAGCGTATCCTGGATATCACTAATCCACTAAAACGAAACTAACAAAAGTCAGCGATATCTATAGCGATCGAATCTGTCACAAGTTCCCTCAGTAACAATACACAATCAAAACACAACACCCGTTTTGAGGAGTGCCATACCTGTTTTGGATGCGAAACTAAAACGGGGGTTGTACGTATTTTTTTAATTTTACAACACATGCCTATGTTCAGCTACATCAATGGAAAGCTATCGACGAGACCTCTTGAATGATGTTGATGATCGTCGGTCTATCTT
>Ga0058701_10005175_pt1 | contig 10764 bp, 3 predicted proteins | sample AgamicOrMae_FD_97039 | JGI IMG/M metagenome (GOLD analysis project Ga0058701, IMG submission 97039) | Agave microbial communities from Guanajuato, Mexico - Or.Ma.e | ecosystem: Host-associated > Plants > Phyllosphere > Phylloplane/Leaf | place: Guanajuato, Mexico | collected 2012-06-04 | reverse complement strand
TCTGTTAGGTGTTCTCGTGTAAATGTTGTCTTGGTGGGCCGGGGCGAGAAAAATGAAAAAAGGTTGGGGGGGGAGGGGCAGGCAGGGTAAACGGACCCTGAGTACTCGACCTTGAGATGGGATGGTGACTGGCGCGATCATGGGCTGGATGCTGGCTGGGCGCACGCAGTTGGGGGGGGGAGAGGTCGTTCGCCCGATTGCCCCCCCCCCCTCCTCGTTTGTTTTGTTTTTAAATGCGTTTTACTCGTTTTAGTGTAGGCGCACTCGGGCTTATTAGGTTCCGAGTGTTGGGAGTAATTGGGTGTCTGAGACGGGAGAAATGGACCAGCAGGTTTCGGGAAGGACCAACAGACCCCGGCATTTCTGACGAATAATATTAGCGGTGATTTAATAATAACTTGAGATTCTCGAGTTATTTCTGCTGCACTGACAAAAATATCACCCGTTTTTTGGAAGTCGCCCGCCCGCTATAACATCGTATATTCTATTTTCCCGATAGGGGAAAAATTGTCTTTGTTAAAAAAGTAGTACCGGTATTGAAATATTCACGGATTTTCCCTTTTTTTCCCGAAAGATAGACCTATCCTAAAATTGTCTATCCACTCTAAATTTGAGTCAGTGTCTCTTAGATTCATTGAAAATTCACTGAATTTCAGTTAAAATAAAACCATTGAATTTTTCCAGTGGTACTAAATTTTAATCGTGGTAATGAATTTTTTCAGTGGTAATGAATTCTTCCAGAGGTGATGAATTTTCTCAATGGTGCTTTATTGACTGAAATTCAGTGATTTTTTCACTGGATCTCAGTGACTCTCACTAATTCGAATTTAGAGTGATCGAGTTTCTATTGGCCCAGATTATGTCAATATCGTAATCGACGATTAAATTGTGGTGTCGGTTAGCAAATACCGAATGGAAATACTGCGCATTAATTCGACCTTTACAGTTGTCTTAGAGATGAAAAATATTCGGTGATAATTACTTCTTAATAATTGAAGCAAAAACCAAAACTAGACTTGCCTTTGTTAAACACGTCACTAAATTTCAATCGTTGCATTTCCGACCTCTTTTCACCCTGTTTTATTACGGCACGAGCATTAATGCCATACATCCCCGTAGATTAGGTCAACCTAGGCACGCGTGAAGCCCTTTAGTTTGCGTGTCTTGTTCCTCGCTCAGCTTTATGACGAACATTGAACTTCACAAGTGGAATATCATCCCTTTCAAATTTACAGTGCAGAACAAAGAAATTGCTAGTAAACCAAGATAACCCACTTTCAAGTAAACCATGCTTTTTACACGCGAAACAAAATCAATTCTCTGGAATCACTTTTGCTAGCTAAACATTTTCTGCGATGAGACGATATCGTGTCCAAATTTCACCGTTTCAGAATCGGCACCTGGAGAAGACTCTTATGACGTACAAAACAATTACACTGGGTGAAGTGCGGAAAATTCGAACGGACCGCCCGTCTCCCCCCCCCCACCAAGAGTCCATCTTTTACCTTGACGGCTTAACGTTTTGCGGTGCCGAGCAGCTAATAAGGCGGTCCAGAAGTCCACGCAGGCTTACAGTTTTAGCCGACAGAGGCTTCGAATGGATGTTATTCCCACGTGAACCGAAAAGGTGTGCTCAAAATTTGACCACCAAACCGTTCGGGCATCTTCGGTAAATAATGTCTTATTCGCACGTCGTGACACCGCGAAAAAAGGAGCATTGTTTCTACAGCTTCGGTCGATAAATATTTTCCTTCCGGAGGTTGAGTTCATAGTGAAAATACCCGTTTTGGGGAATGCTATACCTGTTTTTGGTGTGAAACCAAAACGGGGGTAGTAGGTATTTAGGTTATTTTTCATGATAGACCTATGTTCAGCCACATCAATGGAAAGCTCTCGCCGAGACCTTTTGAATGATATGGCCGAACATAGGGGTATCTTAAAATATTACCGAAATACGCACTACTCCCTTATTTGTCAAGATGGAGCTATGTCCAGCCACGTCAATGGAAAGCCCTCGCCGCGACCTTTCAAATGATATGGCTGAACATGGGCCCATCTTGAAAAATAACCATAATACGTTCTACTCCCGTTTTAGTTTCACACCCAAAACAGGTATGGCATTCCCCATAACGGGTATTTTGTTATTACTGTGTATCACCTGTGGTCGTTAACGAAACGAGCGAAACACAAGGCACTTAACCCTACCTAAGCTATAACAGAGGAACAGCCGGATTCTGCTGGAAGGAATGCTGTTGAACGTTCTTGCCGAAATAAGAAGAAAAGTTGACAGAAAAATTAGGTGGAGTTGAAGGTTAATTTGTGGGAGGTGAGACTGTTTAGGAAATCTCTCGGTTTGCGTGGGAGTCGCTGAGAAATGAAGGTTGCCTGCAAGGGAGCAGGCTGGCCAACATGCTCTGCTAAAATAACTGTAAACCGTCTTTATCAGTCGGCTGTAACGAAATACGAAAAAATATGAAACATATGGTGAAGCTATTAAGTTTTCTGCCTTTGGTGACTACATTTACAATCCAGTTGAAAATTTTATTTGTCTCTAAAAGTTGTAACGAATTTTAAAATGGCAACCTTTTTTTACTGAAACGATTTGACTCATTAATATTTTCGATAAATTTTTTTTATCTGTTGACCTAATATTTCACCATAATTGCGCATTCTTAAGGGTTTTTTTTTAAAAGTACGAGCGAGTTGTCATTGTAAGGATTATTTCTGATACTAGCTGTGAAATACGAAGTGCTTTAAAATACAGCACCCTAGGAGGATACGTTTATCTTTTATTCGGGATTGCTATTTTCTTAAGTTGATTAATGATGTAACGGCTCTAGTCGTTAACGGTTCCACAAAGACACGTCATTGTTTTAATTCTTTAGAGCAGCACGTCGGCAACTCGTTATTAATTACATCTGGATCAACGGATTCCTCTATACACTGGTCAAAAATGCAACTCTTTTATCGAGTCTGCTGTCAATATTGCAACCTAAACCTACTTAACCCAACTCGTCATAACATCTCCAAGAAAGTGGGACTTAATGTTCACGTAGCGGTGCCGCCACTCGCTTAATCGCAACATAAAACCTAAGGGTAGTCTCATGCTAGGGGCCTACTTCTTCTAAAATCCGGTGTACGAACATCCTGAAATCCGACCTAAAAATCCCTGAAATTCAAACTTTAAGTCCCCGCAGTTCCTGTAATCCGTGAAATTTGACCAAAAATCTCTAAAATCCGACTTAAAAACCTTGAAATCCGACGTGAAATCTCTGTAATATCGCCTGAAACCCTTTAAATCCGACCTGAAATCTGACCTGAAATCCATTAATCCCGACTTAAAAATCGCTAAAATCCTTGACATCCGACCTGAATTCCCTGAAATCGGGCCTAAAGCTGTTGGAATACTTTATCCTTAAAACCCGTGAAATCCCTGAAATCCAGTCTAAAATCCTCGAAATCCCTGAAATCCTGGAAGTCGGTGTACAAGCCCCAAAAGAGTAATTAGCCCCTCGGTCTCATTCATGAAATGAGAAAAGTGTCATGCGACTTTCTTAATTCCTGTAACCTAATAAACCCCTGTAAGACTTTTTTTGTTAATGTCGTGCTAATTTATTAGGTAAAGATAGAAAAAAATGTTTCAGGTATGTGCTTTTATGACTTAATGTTCGATTCCATGCATAATTTTCTCTCATATTTTTAAGGTTAAATTTGGAATGGTTGAATTTGAAGTATTTCCGGCGTGGTAACAAAATAAGGAATTTTATTGGTGCGCGAACGGACCGGATTTGGGAGGACGGCCGAGAGGTATGCCAGTATGGGACCAGTTCTGCAGGTCCTGGAAACGTCCTTGGATCTTCGTCGAAATCCAACCCGCACTCGCAGCGTTGGAAGCAATCCTTTGGCTCTTGCGGCACGAATTATTGATTTGTCGTCTGAGGTGTTTTGATATGCGCTTTTTTCGGTCATTGCACGTTCCACTCCGTCTTTTCTACCAACAAAAAAGAAAATAATTCCGCGGTCCGATGGAAACAGGATCATCATTTCAACTGCGACCGGAAAAATAAACATAATTATCTGCTCACTGTTCATCTAATAGGCAGGATTTTCTACTCATAGTTGAACCTTTTACCGCAAAGCAAGGAATAGTGAGGAGGCTAGTTTAGTGAACGTAACCTAGACAATTTAGGCAAATGCAGGTCATTGAAGCTCATGTTATAGGAGATTAACCCTTTTTTGTTATGTCGAGAAAAGAACGTACTGAAACATGAGTGGTTTTTAGGTTTCTTCAAGGAGTGACAACTCATGATAGCCTGTGTACTGTACAAAAGGCCGTGATATCCGTGATATCCGTGATATCCGTGATATCCGGCCGCTGGATTTGCTTGAAACATTGCTGTTTTCAGCGATTTTTCAAGTTTTTTACTCTCATCATCTGTTGATATTTGGCTAATATTTAGGTATATCTATCAGATATCTTTTAATATTTTGTTCAGATTTCTGTCCGATATTTAATTGAAGTTTGGTTAATTTTCTCTTGATATCCGTTTATTATAACTTTGATATCCGCGGTCAATTCATATCCCTGATATCCGGTGGACAGATTTCCAGCAAGGTGTTAATTGCCCCTTGGGTTTCCTGGTACGGAAAGAACGTATCATATAGTACTGTCTTGGAAACTGTTTTCTTGTCAAAAATGTTACTACTGAACTTGTGAAGCATTTCCCCACCATCAAAACTGACATTTTCGTAAGGAATTTAATTTCTTTTTTGATTCCGTCCAAGTTAGGGTTGACATTCTTTCATATCACATGATGTGAAACATCGCCGTGAGCAACCGGATTCCATGGACTGACTATTAAGCTATTTTTACTTTAATAGTTCCATCGCGCCAAAGAACTAGATCGCATTTTAAAAATTCTAGTGCAGATTAACTATGAGAAGTGCAGTAATGTCTTGTTTTATACGTTGTTCACTTGTACGTATCATTCGGTTAGACGTTCTTTTTTTTTGTTTTTTATTCCCCGGCGGAAACACTATTTACAGTTTTTTGCATATTCACTTATACGTTTCATTCACTTACACGTATCTTTCCTCGTTCTCTTTGGAAAACTTATTAACGAGACTTTACTGTATCACAACAGTCTTGTTGCAAAAACTTAGGCGAATACAGCAAAATAGATTCGCTTATCGCAGTCATTTTTTACGCTTATTATCCAATTCCTTGATCAATTCTGTGAGAGAAGCGGGTCAGAGACAATGAGGCTGAGTAATTTGATGAGCTGGACGTTGTCCAAGGTATCCCGCACGACGCCCGGCGCCGTTAAGGCGTGTCATGGCCAGGGACCTGGTGCGCTGGGAGGTAGCCGTTGACACCCTGACCTTGTCCGATATCAGGTCGCCGACGGCAGCGTAAGCTTAAGCTTCGATGATTTAAATCGTGGTCAGTACAGTCCCCGAATGAACCCACTACCGCCCAGCCACACCGTTCGGAAACAGAAAAAAAATATTTTAGAGGATCTTTTCATTTCAGTAATGTCACAATTTAAAAAATATCGCCCCTCTAGAAACCTGAAATTCGAACATGTAAGCATTTTTCAAAGCCTAGTATTTAGTATTTTAATGGGGAAAAAAATCCTTCTAATTTCTCTTAAGCTAAAGTTCACCGCAAATTCTTTGGGTTGTTATGGGTTAAACGCCTTCCAGCGGTTTACGTTATCAGAGAAAGGCCCCCCTTACGGTTAGTTTAAAACCTAAGGTTACGATATTCGGTTGAGGTAAGGTTATCGATTTGCTGTCGCAGTTTTAGATATGCAGTGGCCGAAGGAGATGGCTGAAATTCAATCTAAAAGCTAATCAAATCGAATATAGTGTCTCGTTGACCGCTATCCTAATGCCTATTGGTCGGCTATGGTCTTGGTTAGAGCGAGTCGCGAGAGACTCTGTCTTTGTTCTTCCGGTCAGCGATTCCCCATCAGCAACAATGGTGTTCGTTCCAGGTTCGAATCCTGCTGGGGATCAATCATATTAACCACAATGGGGATTACATGCGATGTTAATGAGGAAAGTTCAGTGAACCGTCCTTTGGAAGCCCCGCGGCGGAAAGACCGCCATTTTTGTCTCTAAAGTTCAGGCGGGAAATTTGAATGGCAACCTAATTCCCGTTATGCGGCGGGAACACCGCCATTTTTGCACCTGAATTTCTGGCGGGAAATTTGAACAGTAATTATGTATTGTTTGTTTATTGAAAATTCTTCGAAAATTTGATTAAATTTGGCCGTGTAGAATCACAGATAAGCTTAAAGCATTCGACAAAGGGTGCGACTGAAATTTAAATTGACCTGAAATCATTGCTGTGAATTTGAAAGATACATTTTTTTATGTATCCGTGGTCGTCAATTTAAGCGGTACGAGGGACTAAACACTGGTATAAATTACGCGGTTATCTTTGTTCCACGTGAAAGGTTGAACGAAGACAGAATGCAGAAGTTGAAAACCTAACCCTCAGTATTGAGTACATAATGTGTAACATGTTCTTAAAAAAAACAATTTTCCTATCAGAAACCTTACTAGTTAAACCAAAAATTCTGCTATCTATAAATGACTCAAAAAACCTTCAAGACCGTGAATTTTAAGCTGTATGCGAAGTGTAGTCCTGTACGTAAATGTCCATCAATAAATAAATAAATATCACATTAATTTTACGTTTTACTTTTTTTTTAATTCAGGCCTTGACCGCTCATGTTCTAGGCCTATTTTCAGCTGTATGATTTCTGCAAGATGCACCTCACGGTTAGGGATTCGAGCTTGTGCTGTTTTTGCTTGTCCGCCAATCAATTCCCAAATTATTCTTTTAGCTAAGTGCTTTTGTGCGATGAAACACGTTCGGTGCCGCAACAATGCATTCGCTGCCAGAAAAAAAGTGCGTGGAAAAAATTCCTAATTCGGTCGTGAGAGCCTTTCTTTACTATCCTTGAGCTTCACTTTTCCCATGGAGAGGTATGGGCCATGGGCCTTGTGGAGTAGACGTCCATCTTGTGGTCTAAACCTGCGCACAGACTGCTCTCCAAATTTGAAAGTTAGGTTTGCTGGTAATTTTCCATTATTCGTCTCCAACTTAAACAGCAATGATTTCTGATGCCAAGAAATGTTTTCTTGATGTAGTGACAAAACTTACTTTTTCTTGCCCCAAGATTTTTTACAAGAATTTCTTACTGCAAGAAAAACATTCTTGGGCCCAGAAAAAAATATACTTGCGACAAGAGAAAAGTTGTTTTGTTCACTACCTATAACAATAAAACACTTTGTTGGCATCAGAAATATTTTTTGTGGAGTGAGGTACACGGACCTAAACCTATGTTAACCTTTCATCGCCGAGCTAACCCATCGCTGCTGATGTAGTGAACTTAAATCTTTTTTTAAATGTGACTTAAGCTACTTGTTAGATGAGAGTAAATACTAACCCCTGTTTAAGGTATTTCCACCTGTTTTGGGTATGAAGCTGAAACAGGGGGAGGGCATAATTTGGTTATTTTTGAAGATAAACCATATCAATGAAAAGATCTCGTCGAGAGCTCTCCATTGGTATGGTTATTTATAGGGGTATCTTTAAAAATAAACCAACTTACGCTCTTACCCTGTTTTACCTTCATTCCTAGAGGTTCGTTTTTATTGTGATATGACCTTTGCGTTTTAGCAAGAAAATGAAGACTACAATCATTCGCAGAGGCCTTAAAATCGAGGGATTACTTGAGGAATAAAAAATCAAGTGCAATGAAAATTTCGCAATTTTTCTCCCGTCGTTGGGTCTTTTGATTCATCTCTCGTCGGTCTGAGCAAATCACACCTCACTGAAGGTCGAATTTTCGTCTTTTCGATGTCCTAAACGAAGAACTTTGTTTTGGAACGTGACGTTTTAATAGTTACGGCAACTTTGTTTTGGAACGTGACGTTTTAATAGTTACGGCGATCTTTTCATTAATCGAATTAATTGCACGCTAATGTCAACAATGCAGTTGATAGTTGATAGCTTCCTTGTTGCAACAATGGTCCATCTTTCGGCGCTAATTGTTGGGAAGCCGGCCGCGGGACTCTTTTGTCGAAGATGACATTGTTTTGGTTACGCAACAAGATCTTCAGCTGTCTCACTCTCAACCCTTTTCCCAAGCAAAGTTCATTAAATCGGTTTTTAACTTTTAAAATGGCTCGGAATTCACAGGAAATTTGATGAGTTGTGTTCCTTCTTTGGTCTCTTTGCCAAGCGACACCGGAGCGAGTTAACCCAACTGAACCTAACTTATGGGAGCTTTAGCGTAAGGTTAGGTTAACTTAACCTACGCGCTTGTGATTCATCTCAATCGTTATTGAGGTACTCACCCAGGGTAGAACTCACGATCAGCTGATTCTGAGTGATACAGTGTTTCCCGTAATAGACCAGCTCTTTATGCCTGGTAGGCAACACACATGACACTCATGTACTGCGGTTGCCTACCTCGCCAATTTGAGCCGTTGTCAGAAATACTTAAATATTCGCGTGATGTGGGAAGTAATTAACAAAGACTAGCCGAAATGGAAACGTGTGGACTGGTCTTAATACGATTCATTCTCGTCATTGTTTTTATGTAATCGGACTGGTTTAAATTTGCACACAAGGAAGTGACGGAATTGCCGTATTCATCATTTTTATGACCCTCTCTGAGTCGCGAGCGGGCATATTCAGGTCCAAATCGCTTTTAAGGTGCGATATTTCAATCGGACCTGACGTTGCCTATAGAAATGTTTACGTAACGTCTCTAGTGTATAATGAATTAGACTCCGGGATTGGAAATGCAATTTAGCAAGGGATCTGTTGTCCTCTAGAAGCCTTTGAGTGTGATCTTACTGCATTGCTCAAACTACATTTCAATCACAGTCGCTCTTGTTCTTGCTGTTTTGAGCTCAACTTTATGACCCTGAAAAGTCCCGGGAGGGGGGAGAGGGGGGCAAGGAAAAGGGCCCATCTCGCGAAACTCGGCGGTGGTCTGTATGCATGGCCTTGAATGTAAAACGACTTGGAGAAAGCTAGACGGATATTACATTGTGTAATTATGGTAGCTTGATGTAACCCATCTAGGAAGAGAGCCTTGCTCTCTGAGCACACACTCCTTTTTCTTGGTCCTCGTTTTATGCTCCGCCGCCTGTAATTACAAGGCCCGTTGTAGATCTAATGGCGGAAGACCTTCGCTTCTAGGTCCGTAACTCGTCTACCCTACTGTAGATAGTGGTAACTACTTGCTTCCCCTCAAAAGGGAAGGTTTTAGTATAAAGCTGTCCAGTCTTTGGAAATATTTAAATCACTGTGACCCGGTGAATTCTAATAGTTTTGTCATACCTCCATTTTTATTACTTTTTTTGCGATAACTATGCAGTAGAAACGAATTACCTGTGTAAGTGTTCTCACCTGTTTAAGGAGTATTAAACGGGGATACGTACTCTGGTTATTTTTCGAGATAGACCTGTGTTCAGTCACATCAATGGAAAGCTCTCGCCGAGACCTTTTGAAATGTATGTCTGAACATTGTTCTATCTTGAAAAATTACAAAGATGCGCACTACTCCTTTATTTTTCAAGATAGACCTGTGTTCAGCCACATTAATGGAAAGTTCTCGCCGAGACCTTTTGAATGATATGCCTGAACATAGGTCTATCTTAAAAAATTTCCAAAATACTACCCCTGATTTATTATCACCTTAAAAAAAAGGAAAAATTCCCTTCAACAATTTTTTTTGTAAGTATGTTTGTTTTTTGCTTGTTAATATTTGGGGAAAGTCTATACTGGAATTTGCTGTATTGATGAAAATTCTCCGTTTCGTCGCTGAGCGAAGCAAGCACAAGGCACTGTAGTCACACAGCTTAGTGCTGAATTTGAACGAGCACGGTACAACATGGCGTAGCCCCAAACTTGGACATAGTAGACACAGTTCGTTACGGTAGGAAATGTTGAGCAGCAGTTGTAATTAGTGATCAACTTCCTTAGGGACGTTGCACAATCGAAACGAAATCGATTTATGAAATGATCGATCTGATATCGAGATGATGTCAAGCAGCAGATGGTGCATCAGCTGCGATGGCGCGCGAGCCGGGACGGGAACCCCCCGCATAGCTTCACCGCCGCTTTGTCGCCCTGCAAGGGACTCCCTCACCTTTTAATACCACCGGGTGCCCGTACTACTTGGATTAACACCTGGATTATCCTTTTACCTCATTGGATGACAACTTCCAACTAGTATCGCGGAAAATTTGTTCTCTTTTTACGGTGCCACATTTAGAATAAAAAAATATCAAAAGTACAAAAAAAAACAACAAATAAAAATTAAAAATTAGAAAAATACGTCTTGTTTATTATATAACAAACTAAAATTTTTAAAGTAATAAAAAACAACAATAAAAGTACAAAAAATTGTAAAATTAAAATAAAAATTAAAACTACAGAAAAAATAAAATTGTAAACTTGTTTATTGTTAAAAAAATACGACTTGTTAATTATAGTATGACAAACTATAATTTTTAAGTAGTAAAAAACAACAACAAAAGTACAAAGAAATTGAAAAATTAAAATAAAAATTAAAACTACAGAAAAAAAGTAAAATTGTAGACTTTTTTATTTTGTAACAAAGTATTTTTTAAAGAAGAGTAACCAATAAAGAAAAGTATTTTTTAAAAAAAATTCAGCAAATAAAAACTTGAAAAAATTAGAAATTAAGAAACTTGTAGGATTGTTTATTA
>Ga0058701_10005174_pt1 | contig 10764 bp, 9 predicted proteins | sample AgamicOrMae_FD_97039 | JGI IMG/M metagenome (GOLD analysis project Ga0058701, IMG submission 97039) | Agave microbial communities from Guanajuato, Mexico - Or.Ma.e | ecosystem: Host-associated > Plants > Phyllosphere > Phylloplane/Leaf | place: Guanajuato, Mexico | collected 2012-06-04 | reverse complement strand
GCTCAAATCTAATTAATACGAGTGCCGGAAAAAAAGATAGCGCAAGATCAATGTGATATGGAAGCTCAACCTCGCATCCTTAAAAAGATCCGGATATAACCGCTACCGAGTACATAGAGCGAGTATAATTAGATGACCCCTAGGGTCAGGTACGGAAGTTGCATTCTTGTTTTTAAGCAAACTCTCCTCTCCAATATCTTAATCTCTACAAAATAGCTTTGTCAGAAATTTCCGACTCGGAGAGTTAAGATTTCCCTCTACCCCTTCACTTTCAGCTCTAGTAAGTTTTTTTCCAGACTTCGCAACACTAGGCTTCATGTCTTCTCCCACCAATGTTCAGCACCAAAGAGCAGCTTTCCTTGGAATTTTCCACGAGAGCTTCACAATATGTGGATTATAATACAAACGAGTAAATTAGTTCCAGTTAAGCAGGATTGTTCTGGGTAAGGTGTCCCTTACGTCGCTTCAATGGCGTCGCTTGCAAATCCTGATTTTGTTACCCTTTTGAGAACGGTAATCGCCGAGAAATCAGCTGCATTGCACACTAGAAAGCAACCCCTGTCTTAGTTACTTCCACACCTGTTTGGATATGAAGAAGAAACTGGGGGAGAGCGTAATTTTGTTATTTTTAAAGATAAACTTATCAACAACCATATCAATGAAAAGGTCTCGTCCAAAGCTCTTCATTGATATGAATATTCATGGGGATATCTTTAAAAATAACCAAATTGCGCTCTTCCCCTATTTTACCTTAATACCTAAAAAAGGGATTGGTTGGTTTCATTGGCCGTAATAAATGAAGTGCCCTGAGCCTCTCTCCGCTATTGCTCCAAAAGGTTAGGACACAGAAAATGCTGCCTTTGAAATCGAGAGAGTACACCAAGACTGATTGGAGTGTATGCGGATGTTATGTGGGCGCATAAATTTCTACATGTGACAGAATAGCCTAGGAGCTGATAGAGATATGAAAAGCTGTCCCCAGGCAGAGATTGGAGTCCGAGTGCGGGACTCCCCACGGCCAAGACTGCGCTCTGCGCGGGCCAGGCGCGGGCGGCGGAGAACATCCTTTGGCGACGACACGTCAAGTGTCTCTGCCGCTGCGCTGCCGCCGCAATGCCGCCGCAATATGCCGCACTGGCGGACCTTCTACGTAAATCCGTCCTGCACCGGGCGGGCGGGCGGACGCCTAATTATGGCAAAGCAAGGACAAAGATAAAGGATTTTTCGAGAGAAAGTTTTTCAGGTGCATACTCATAGACTCTATATGCATTGTGATGAGGCCATCACCAATAAAGATAAATCGATGAGAAGAAAGTGCGGATGGTCCACTCTTTGTTCTGAGCTGCCAGAGAGCCTCAATAGTTCCAAACAACCTAACCTCCAACTATGGAATTCGTCAAAACTGGTACCAAGAAGGATGTACCTTGACTGGTACCCATTGGGTGGAGGCAGTCTATTTTGACTAGTTCACGCGTGTCTCTAAAAGGAGATATCTTATTTCCACGTAGATTCTCACGTATATTCGTGTCGACTACGAGGGGATCTTGCGTATACGTAAAGATCTTAAGCTAATTCTTTGATAGAAGCGAGTTTGTGGTTAGCTTGGGTTGATCTAATTTGGGTTGAGTGCCTTAAACCTCGCTCAGCTTCCGCTAAGCCCACAGTTTCCGCCAAAAAAAAAAGAAAACTTGGTCCTACTTCCTTCATGTTTCCAGATTGCCACCAAGCAAGCATTGTCAGGCTTATGCTGGCCGTTAGGTAAACGTAGGTCCGGGCCGGTTAAGTACCTTATGTCTGGTTGCGCTTCCCTATAGGACACAAAAGATAGGCCTGGTGCTCTATAAGAAGTTGGAAATGCAATCTTCAAAACTGAGTAGGAGATAATAATCAATCTGATATTAAATATTTCTGGTGGAGGATCTTTATCTGACGATGACGGGGCTTATGGACAAAAGGTCAATGGCGGTATAAGAAAGCACTGGCAAATAAAAGAAGCAATTTCGCATGGCTCGTCAGCGAGCCACCGGTGCGGACGCCTCATCAGCACAGATTAGCGCTCGAAGCAAATCTCAAGCGAAACCGTTCCTCTCTCACTTCAGTACACAAAGGTAAATCAAGTATGAAAAATTATTATTGCTGCAATCTTAAATTTGATATCTCAGAGAGAAACTTTTCGAGTGTTCCAACAGCAGCCTGCTTTGCAAAACAAAAAACCTGCCAAAAGAAGCCCAACTTTCCTCAGACTCTTTTCAAACAAATTTTACACCCTGTTGAGATGCTACTTGAGCCCAACCCAGAATTCCAGGAGATTACTGAGCCACAGTATTTACGAGCATCTTATTCACTAAGGGACCTCGGTTCAGTTTGCCAACAATGTAAAGCTAGTAAAATCGTCCTTCTCAAGGCGAAACTCAAGATCTCCAGTAAATAAAGCCAAGGATGAAATTAAATAAGGACATTCGAATAGGTCATGCGAGCTCCGATGGCATTTTAAACGAAAGTAAGCGCTACCGCTTGGCAACTGCGAAAAACATTTTGCATCATTTTAAGTAGCAGTGTCTTAAACACTTGAAATTAAAACAATTACGTGTAATGGCTGGATTGGTACGTTTCAATACAACAGCTCCTTAAAAACGTCTTTTGAGTCCGCTTCGTTTTAGAGGGCTTTATAGTTTGGTGGTAGTCCGTATGAATGGACCTTATACCGTTGAGTCGAGGGCATAAATGGCTTACGGCGGGAAATTTTAATTTACCGGATTTAAACGATGGCAATGAATGTTATCATTGATAATGCCAACGACCGGAAGGGAAGTAAAATTAATACCACCATGTCGTTTGTTTTGGACTTTAATCATCGCTACCAACAAAAACCGAAAAAAACGTCAGCTGTCTTGCCATTATGCCCTCAACTGTATAGTCGAGAGCGTAAGTCGTTGGCAGTAGATTTTCGTCCCGCGAAAAACCGTGGTGGCAGCCCTGCTTGGGCTACCATGTTCGAGGTGAAAGAAGAAACATTTTGCGGGTGCACTTAAGACTCGATCAAAACATTCAAGAAATAATCTCAAAACTCGAATTTTACCGTTTAATGCCTAAAAAAGGATGGCAAATTGCAAAAGAGTGATGCGTTAGTCTACCCCCACCGCCAAGGCCCAGCAGGGCTGCCAACACGATTTTGCGCGGGATGAAAATCCAAGTCAACGACTGAAGCTCTCGACTGTAAGTATGTATGTCTTGTCGTCGCTCCCTACCTGGTCGGATAAAAACGTTTAACATGCATGAAACCCATGAAATCCACGCGAAATCGTCCCCTGATGACGACTGGGTGACGGTGAATCTTGCCAGTCATCGCCATTTTGAGTTATTCGAGAAAGTGTGATTTAATTAATAGATCCGCATACACCACTACTTGGTCTACAGAAAAAGTACTTTCTCACGCATAAACCAGCTCTCTTTGGCTACTAATTTTTCTTCTACTTTTAAACTTACTTTACCTTTAATGATATCAGAAATTATACAGAGTGTAAATGAGGCGAGCCTTTTGATCGCAATCTCAACTTTGTTTGATTCAATTAAAAACCAAGAAAAAAAATAAGGGTTCAAAAATTGCGGAATTTACCCTTATTCCTCTACATTTTGGGGAAGAAACTAATTGATCCGACTGCACTCGCCTCTCAAGGGTAATTTTAAAATCATTCATCGGAAGTTTCGTTCAAAGTGGTGTATTTTTTCGAAAGATATCCTGTGAGAAACTTTTCCGCACAGACAGACAGATTGATTACCCCCACATTTCTGCAGACGTAAATAATGATAATAAAAATAACAAAAAACTCACCCAAAAAGGAAATTTACACGTAGATGTTTTATTTTTAGGTTTGGTAGAAAGAATAGACCTGATCCATGTCCAGCATTGAATAGGCATACTTAAAAATGAATAATTTCTTTTTACAAGAGTAATCAAACTCGATATTCATTTTAAATAGGTACTAACTGCATGACAAGTCTTCAATACGGTCTTGCTTTCAGGAACACTGAAGGTAAATTCACTCGTTTAGATCAAAACTGACATCCAGGCTTCGACCTGCTTGCATGATAATGAAGCTCAGCTAGGATCGATTCCAATCTTGAGAAAAGTGAATTTTAATATACGAACTCACAACTGCATAGCAATCAGCTAATTTAACTTCATCTTGACCCGATTTACCTGTTTCGGAGCAACACTGCATTTCAGACATTGCGTTTTCTATACCTCTTGTACTCATCACCAAGCTAACTGAGCGGAGAGAAGGCGCAGCGAAGCATGCGGCACAAAACGTAATCCTGACCTAACCCAACGGTCGCCAAGCCTGATGACGCCCCTCACAGGGAGAAATAATTACCGGTGGCAGCTAACGCGTCGATTGATATAGCAGGAAGGGAAAAATTTGGGGGACATGGCTAATTTTTTAGCAGCCTTTGCTAACGTTAGCTGTAGCTAGCAATAAGTTAGTAAGGGCTACAAATTCAGCAAATTTATCTGTTTAGCAGTCATAGCTAACATTTCAGCAGGTACATCAAACGTTAGCAATGACTGCTTGAATATTAGCTATGTTTGCTGAAATTGGTTGTACCGTACCTGCTATATCAATTAACGCGCAAGCTGCCACTGCTAACTTTTTTCCGTGAACCTTACATATATTTACCGCGGTCGACTTAACCGAAAAGGAGCTAACCTAACCTAAGCCAACTTACCCGAGGTGAATCTAACCTAGGTTAATCTAAGATGGATGGTTCACCTAAACTATGCGGTTGTTAACGGTTTATCTCGATAATAAGCTGTTGAACCAAGCAGGAATGCAAGAGGTAGAAAATACAAAAACTTTCAAAAATTTTTAACCGTGATGCATTACAGTACCACATTTTTTCTAGAGATGACAATCTCTCCATGCAAAAATTTCATAGATTTGCTGCGACGAGTAAATAGAACTCGATTCGGAAAGGAGCGTTGGGACCGAGAAAGTTCAAACTTAGCCGACGACGTCTCTCGTCTCGTAGACTAGACGTCTCTCGCCTCGTAGACTAGACGACGATAATTGTGACGAAATGAAAAAGGAGGACCGTGCGCATCAGTGAAGCAGCTTCCGCTAATCATCTTACATCACTCATTGCGGCCACGGCGCGCAAATAATCAGTGCAAACAACTTTCCCGAGCAACAACAAAATACGCAAAGTACTGTTAAAGTTACTGAGTAATAAGTTAAAAAAAATTGGCTGTTCCCAAAAAGAGGATTGGAAATGTTAGTTAATTTAACCTCGCGAATATGGTACAGTCAGTCGAGATAGCATAAGTCGCTGACAATGGATTTTCGTCCCGCGCAAAATCATATTGGCTGCCCTGCTCGGCCTCTAAGGTAGAGGTGGAATATCACAACATTTTTTTTTGCAATATGCCACCCTTTTTTACTTATTAAACAGTGAAAGTCGAGTTTCATAATTATTTTCCGGATGTTTTGATCAAGTGCACTCGCGAAATGTTTCTTAAATAATTCTTCTTTTACCTAAACCATGGAAGCCAAAGCAGGGCAGCCAGCACATTTAATTTTTAGCAAAAAAAAGAAGAAGAAGAAGAAGAAGAAGAAGAATTGGGTTATTAACTGGTTTAGAAGTCTTAACATGATTAGTTTTAGGTCTCAAACGAAAAATTTTCAATCTTTTCGTCTAAAAGACGGGTGAATTTCAATATTTTACGAACGAATTTCTCTCAACTGCTTTGTGAGAGATCCCGTGTTTTTCTAATCTCCCGCATCAAATAAGACCAAGAACAGTCATTATTTTATATGTGTACGCGAAGAAAATGGCAGTAGCAAGGTTTCTTGGAAACTGCATAATAAACACCCACGAGTTGAACTTTACAGCATGTCGATTCGCCGGGCAGTGCTTTCTTGAAATGAATTACGATGGCAACGAGCGCGTTAAGCCTCTAGATATGATATAAATTCACGCCTGTCATTGTTTCGCTTGTAAGTGAACATTGCTCAGAGAGACAACTACTTTTGCAGCTATTCCAAAGATCGTATGCTCTATACCTCCTACGTTCTACCCTAGTAATCTATCATGGTTTCATTAAGAGAGCATTAAAAACTTGAAACCACGTAGGTCGTTAGGTAAACCATGGCTAGGTTTGCCTTGGGCCTCACACCGACTCAGGAGTAACTACCGCCGAGAAGTGAACGGCATTAGGCTTGGCATTCGTTAGGTTAACTTAGGTTGCGTAAGGTTGTGTTTCTTGTGTCTCACTCTGTTATCGCTCGGGTTTGCGACGAAAGTTGGAACACATGCGAGTTCGAAAATCTCCCTCTTAACCCACTAGCGCCCAGCGATGCCGTTCGGAAATAGAGACATTTATTTTAGAGGATCTTTTCAGTTTAATATTGTCACAATTTAAAAAATATCACCCCTCAGGAAACCTGAAATTTAATAATTTAGGCATTTTCCATGCTTAAAATTGCTTATTTTAGTGGAGAAAAAGCCTTCCAATTTCTCTTAACCATAATTTCACTCCAAATACTTCGGGCTGTTACGGGTTAAACTTGTGCAAAGACTAATATGTGGCTACAAATCTAATAACTTAGCGTGTACCTCGACACACATAACATTAATAGGAAGATGAGAGATACGTCTGTGTGGATTGTCATCCGCACGCCTTTATTGTTATAGTGTGATGGGCTGTTGGCTCGTTGTGACGTCAATTGAGCGGCCGTCTGCGGTCGCGATGCGTCGCTTGCCCTTTTGAGGCGCCCGCCGCGCCGAGTGTTTGGCCAGGCGGCCGCTAGGGTCCGCTCCGCTCCGCTCCGCTTCGAGCGGCCAGCGTCGGGCTGGTAAACACACCACCCACCTTCACCCGAATTTATGATCCTCATCCGACTGCTGTCGTGTCCCAATGGAGACCCTTGACCCCCTTCAAATTTCTCCTCAAAATCACAAGTAATGTGTCCCATTCCAGAATCCAACAAATTTCAGAACTCTTCTCAGTCCAATATTTTCTTGCGTTACTACTTTTATCTTGTTCTGAAGAGTGTCTCAAATCAAGATACGATTTTTATTTAAAAGCCGTATTAAGTCAGTATCTTGTCGAGACAAACCTTTTGTATCAAATGAGTATTATCTTTTTTAAATGAAATAAAACTTTTTTGAAATAAACGGTTAACGAAATTTAGAACGAAAAATTTATAAACTAATTTTCTATAAACGATTAACTTTTTTCAATATCAACACTCGGGGAACAAAGATAGGCCTAGGCCTATTGAACCCGTATATTTTCAATAATAGCGATTCTTAAAACGGTATTGGTATTATTTGAATTATAACTTTTTAGGGTACCTCTACAATCAAAATGAAGATTAAGCAATTGATTTCCAATCAAAAATTTACCCAAAAAAAATCGTAACACAAAAATTGAAATATTCGAAAAGCGAGTGTGTATTACCGAGTATTACAATGCACACAAACTATTCTTGAATAAAAAAAGGAAATAACTTCAATAAATACCAGTTTTTGTTAAAAAAACGAACAAGAAACGTTTTTTTAACTGTGTGTCTTGGCACTTAAAATAACTGTCAACCGATCACAGCATGGAAGAAGATGGCGCCCAAAGGTTATTGCAGGTGCCAGCACAGCGGTTGGGAACAATGCTCAATGCTCATTGCAAGGACCCATCCCAACTTTCGCAACGACTTCTCTTTTGTTGGTCACGTTAAGTGTTTGCTTTCCGTTTATTTTTTTTCTGTCAAAACGTCGCATTTGACGAAAGGAAAATATCCCACAAGTAGCGCCGGGTGACCGCGAGGGTTTCACAGAAGCTGCGATATCTAGCCGACTCGCGATTCTGTCGAAACTCTGGGCTAATTACTAGATCTCGTGAGTTTTGATGGCTGCTGCTGGCCTGGCCAGCTTACTTATGCGTGACGCGTCGACCACTGAAAGCGCTTGCCCCTGTGATACCGTTCTCCGCCTTCTCCCATAAATTTGCGACCAAACTAAATACGAAAACTGCCAATGAAACCGGCTTTACCTCATTAAACGAAATACTAAATTGTATCAAACAGGATAGTGAAATGAACTTGTTTACATTAAACTAACCATTTCACCCAAGTGAGCTGTTCTTGACCCTATGCAGATATTTTCTCAACGACAAATTTTCTCACGTAATGCATCTCTTCTCCAGGTAAATGCATTATGAGAAAAAATTATAAGACCTTAACTTTGGCTTAATCCAAAATTCATCCCATTTTATAACAGCATCGTAAAAAAACTTTCCAATTTTTTTCTTAGATTGTGAGTCATGTAAATTACAATTTTGCCTGCATTCCCTGGGCACGAATCGGTTAATTTAACGATTCAAAGACTTGAAATGTTGAGTTTTTGACGAAATGATATATTTCTAACGCAGGTTTTTTGAGCGATATCATTTTCATTTACGGTTTTGAGGTTTCGAGCTTCCTCGTGGGTTCATGCATTTCTCTGGGTTTGCTTTCCTTCTGCCCAAAATTCTCCTCAAACCACAAATAATCTGCTAAAGTATTGTAAAACTGGCTTTTTAAATATGAAAATGAGCTTCAAAATTCTTCGTTATAAAGCACTGTATGGTGGTCGACACGTGCGTCGAAGTTTCCTCAATGCTCTGCTGTCACTAAGCCTGACATCGCTTGCTTCTTAGCAGCGCTGCTTCCAAGATATAAGCGGCATCAGGCTTGGCGACCGCTTGTTCAACAAAGCTTATGCTGAAGTACCTCGTGTCTCGCTCAGATGTCGCTCCGCTCGGCGACGACCGGCGACACAAGAGAAAGATAATGCAACCTTCGAAGGTTACAGTGTGGGAAACCTCTTCCCATCATCACCTCTTCCAAAATTCTGAAACTGGCCAAGTTTGCCTGACGCATGAAAGATTCAAGGTGATCGGGACGTGACCGGACCGGCGACGACCGATCAATGCGACGCGGGAGACTGCGCTGCGGCTGCGATCCCACCCGACCCGGTCGGCGCGGCGCGGGGCGGCGGTCGCTCACAAGTATAACCAGGTCAAGGCAATGCTTCTTGGCTGATCCTTTCCAAAAAAAAAACACTGCTCATTAAGAATAAAAGCGACTTCGCACATATCGGGAATGCACTCTTACGTACCGGTATCACTTAATTAGGAATACTAGCCGTGTAATGGCGTCTGATTTCTATCTTGAACAGGGAGATTCAAAGGCCTATAAAGTTCGCAACATCCTGAGCAATTATTAGAACTAGAGAACCTTAGTAGTTTATATATATCCGTTTTGGTATTCTTCCAATATCTTCCAATGGTGCAGCTTCCAATGGTAAGCTTCTAAGGTCAAAGAAAGGGCGGAAACAATGAATCGATGGCTTCAAATGAAACTGAACCAGTTGAACACGCTGTATCAAAACTGTACTTCTTGCAATTTATAAGCATAGGAATTAGTACGTTCTTGAACGAGCATTTTCAACTGGTACAGTCTCATTTGAAGCTATCGGAATTCTTTTCTGGTAAATAAATCGATGGACTTTCAGACGATCACAAAATCAAGCGGTAAGGTTTTGTTTACAGACGGACATTGGAAGCTTCAGCCGCGGAGCAATTAAGAAGATTGCCTAATAATCTGTCTGAAATACGAGCTGCCGTCTGAATAGTTCCGATTTTTCGAAATCTGAAACTTAGATTTTATGAGCAAAACTATTAATTTTCGAAGATTTTGAAATCGTGCTAGAGTTCAGAATAACTAAAGCCACTAATCTGTCCTTCGAGACGACTTTTTACGAGGTTGCATTCCACGATTAGTAAGAATCCTAGAAACAGTTTTAATACATAGTATATATAATTTTAGAAAATGAGCTTTTCTTGGAGCTGCCTATAGCACCATATACTTTCTGGTCATTTCCGGAAGCCTGGAACTGACCTACCCGGGACACGGTCAAATTCCTTCAAATTTGGCAATATGATGAGGATTCATGTTCTAAACCTAACAGTAGGATTTCAGGTCTCTGTCTTATTTTGACGATTCCACGGGAACATCCTTAAATAGTCCTTGTTTTAAACTGTTAAAATCAGTGTCTTACTGTTTACGTCATGGATAACGGGGTATAGTTGGTTTTCAAGGTATTTATCAAAAGCCATAAAAAGGGAGAGCAACCATCAAATAACGGGCAGAGAAAATGACCAAAATACGTTCATACCCGTTTTCCCTCCACCTACAGGACTAATGGCAGGCATTATTTTCAACAGTGTAAAAAAGTTGAGGTTTGATTAAACGAGAAATGAGAATAGCTGAAGTCTATTTTACGCGCGGATCTTGTGTAGAATCTGTGAATCATTTGATAAAAAGAGGATAAAGCGCCTCTATCAGGAAACCACAAAAAAGAAGCGGCAATAATGATAGATCTGTCTGTAAATTCTGTCTTTTGCAAGAGCTCTCTCCCTGCTATTCCATTCAAAATTCGCGGGCTGGGCGGGAATGAATCGACGTACGCAAAAACACTTTTTTCCTGCGTATTAAGTAACAGTTGCTACGTGTGGTTGCGTGCTTTACTTGGGTTTAAGCCTACGCCAGCTAATCGAGTAGGTTATTCCGTAATACAGGAGACCAATAAAATGATCAGCAAATGAGTTTACATCTCTCGGTACACTACAATTCTTTACCTATGTAAAATAATTGCAACTCAATAAAAGTTTCCTTTTTCTTCAAGTTGCCGTAGATTGCGAACTTTGACGGTTTTGAACAATATGGG
>Ga0058701_10005173_pt1 | contig 10764 bp, 10 predicted proteins | sample AgamicOrMae_FD_97039 | JGI IMG/M metagenome (GOLD analysis project Ga0058701, IMG submission 97039) | Agave microbial communities from Guanajuato, Mexico - Or.Ma.e | ecosystem: Host-associated > Plants > Phyllosphere > Phylloplane/Leaf | place: Guanajuato, Mexico | collected 2012-06-04 | reverse complement strand
CTCAGATAGTGATATTTTTGAATAATGATTTTTATACTAAAACTTATCAAGAGTCGATTTGGTTGTTCCCAACCGCTTTGCAGTGAGAGGGGAGTGATGGCGCATTATTTTAAGCCGAGATTACAATAAATAAACAAGGGAGATTTTATGTCGACGGTTTTCAAGGGTTCAAGGACTTTCTCTAAACAAAAGTATGTCAATGTGACTAGCAAGAATCAGTTCTGATATAGTAATAAGGCAATATTCTGTTATCTCACGTCCATTGCTTGGAATATTGCTTCATCGCGGTTCGATCGTACAACTATTAATGTAGATATAGCTCGACTTTTCTTGAACAAAAAAAAAGTTAAAACTCTACTTTGTCGCGTATGACAAAGTCTAATATATAGCGAAGTGATTGCAAATTTGTCGAGGAAAGGGTTCCTTTGAGGGTCAAAAACATTTACGACATTCTTGGGTGTGACGCACAAAGGCGTGTTCCTGCCTTGTGTAGAAGCTTTGACACCGCGTCAGGCCTCTTGGAGGGCCATATCACGCTCTGGCGGCCGAGTAGTAAGGTGACACTCGACGAGGGAAGGAGCGTGCATCTACACAATGAGGGATGTGTTAGAAAAGGTATTTTAAAAAGAGTCGTGCTTCCATTCAAATCCTCCGTGTACCGATAACTTTTTCTTACTGTGTCAATCATACATTTTTGCAAGACTTTGAGACGTGTTTTTGTGGTTTATGATATTTTTTCATGTTTGAATCTTCTTCAAAGTATGAGTGAGATGAGATTCGTCAAGGCGAAGTTCTTTTTCACCCTAAGCAAAAATAATAACATGAAAACTATCGAATTTAAATTTTAAGAAGCAATGCAGTGGTAACTCTTCTGAATGTAGTGTTGGAAAGTGTTGTCGAACGTTTATATCTGCATTTTATAAGACAGCTTCTCGACTCTGGAAAGATGTTTATGGTGCCGTGACCAGGATGTGTATGTCCAGGCTTTACCTGTATCCAGCTAGGCGTTGATGCGCTGCATTCCTTTGGATCCTCATGAATATCCCTGACAAATTATCATCGCATAGCTTACTTACATCCATACCAGCTCCTCCATTTATATTTTTCGACCCAGGCGATGCCGGTCTACGTTTGTGAATATCAGCGCAGCAGCCTTCTTAACTCATTTTGCAGGACTTCAAAGAAAACTGCAGGCAGTGATCTAAATGAAACATTAGCTTGCTGACGCAGGAAAATACTAATCGCGGAGTGAGATTCACTCGGTTACCAACTCGAATTAGTTGTAAGTGGGATCTCGAAGGAGCAGGTCGACCCCACGTAGGCTTGAAACCACAACTGAGACAGAATGTTTTGCAAACTTGCATGTTGTACAGGGGATTGAAACCGCGACCGGCACACGTAAAGTTACGCTCTGTAAGTCATTAATGCCTTTTGGTAGCGACAGTCTTTCCAGGCATAATCTCTCCATAGAGTTCGCCTACAACGCCAACTCGACTCGTTTCCCGAAAGATCTGATCAAGCAACAATTGCTGATCAAGCAAACACGTTTGCGAAAATCAATACCGATCAAAGCTACCCTGGAAATAGGCTTGTATCAGGTCCTGACAAATCCCGAATCGACGACGTTTTTATTTGTTGCAAAAACCATGGAAGATGATTTTGTCACAATATACAGGAGTCGCTTTCAGTTGATTTGTGAAAGGCGCACCCTGTTGGCCTACTTCTCGTGGTGCTTATCACTAATCTGGTAACTGCCGGTCCCCGCCATCTTTCAGCTCTTTGGTCTCGTTTGCTTTGAGCAGCCTGTCCCGTAGGCCTACTCCTCCTCTTATCACGAGCATGCTAATTTATCCTTCTTGGCAATTTCTCATCGCTGATCTCCGCCACTCTTGATTTTGGCCGTCGGAGTCGGTCATATTTCTTCCCCTCCATCGTCGCCTACTGCCTTGTGGCTTAATTGGCTTATTTGTTCACTCTGCTTGCCACTGCGGCCCATTAATTGGGTTTACCAAGTTTTGCTTTTCGTAACTCTCGTAATTAAAATTACGTCCTTAGAAAAATAACGTGTTTCGACACGTTCTACTCAATACCTTTTTTTTATACGTATACAGTATATTATATAACCGATAAGATATAACCAATTACTGATGGCATGCTGTCGGTCGTAAACTTAAACGGTGCTTCGTATTGTTTCATTTGGAATCTTAGTTTCCTTCAAGGGGAAATGTTTATTATACTTGTGTTTTTAGCTTTAATCACCAATTTGCATTGATGATTGTATATTGGTGTTTTGGATTATGCCTTGACGCAATATCAGGTTTTTACTAATGCGCTAATGAAAATCGAAAACCACTTAGGAACTCGAGGACAGTTTTAGATCACTTTTTATTTCCCCTACGTGCCCAAACATGCAGGTATTTCCCATAAGACAATTTGAAAGGATGTTTTCCCCTTGACCCCTTATTAAGAAGGGTTTCAGCACATGGTCTACGCTTCTCATACCCAAGCCTATGCGTGATCTTTCAACTATCGCGTAAAAGAGCTAGAAACTATCACAAATTTTAGTGATGGCAAAGACTCTACCCTCCTTGTAATTACGGACTGTAAGAGCAGAAAATATAAGCAGGAAGTAAAAGTGATAATGAATACCACGAACAAAGGCTAAACTTTGTAGGGGCGAAGCCGTAAACTTTGGTCCAGAATACATTTTCTTGGAGTAAAAGTGTGAATAATACAAGAGCGCGTGCAACGCATACGGTTGCTGCCGCGCCGCGAATAACAGCCGCCTCAGCAACTATGTCGGCAACATGGCCGAACCTTCAACTTTGTGCAATACTCACAAAACTGGAACCTGATGGGAAAATAACTACTAGCTGTTTTTTAACACGCCTTAAATTGAACGGTTTCTGACGAGGAATATGCGATTCAGCGAGCTCTGGTAAAGCGTAAACATTCATTTAATTAAGACAAGTAATGATGTAAACTCTGGTAAGTATTTGCCTTATAAATTGAAATCCGTATCGGAGATAGTTAATCTTCAAGTAAAGGCTTGGAGGAATGTATTTTCGCCATCATTAGACGACGTGTATGTGGCTTTTTTCATAATAAAAAATAGAGAAAGTGGGGGAAACTCTGATAGATGAGAAGGAACCCGCCAGTTAGATTCTCTTACACCAGAGAACCTTATTGGACCACTCCTACAAGACCAATGAAGCCGTGCATAGCCTGGCCAATCATGTCCCCTTCGCGAACATATCATTGCCAGACAGTTAATCTTCCAGCTAGGATCCGTTTTCCCACAGAGTGATCAAGGTCGGAACTCGTTGAAAAATATTTCATAATCCAGAGATGTCTGGGCTGAAAAATTAGGGCAACCTTGTGTTATTAATAACTTAGGGGGAAGATTTACTGCAGTAGGATGAACTATAAGCCGGGGAAGACAACGTGGTTTATCTTTATTCGCCGAGAGATTAGTCAATGGAAATTTGAGGTAAAGCGCGCCGGGTACTTGAGACTGCGTTTGTTGAAGGAAACGCGTTGCCTGGGTCGTTTCATGTTTACCCATCTCCTTTGTTTCGATCGTAAACGTTGTCTCCCAGTTACAAAAGAGAACCTGTCAAGTTGCTCCTAAATTGTTTTGAAGGTAAAATGAGCTTAAAAAGTCTTTTACTGGATTTTCATTATGGAATTTGCATATATAATGGAACCTTGTAATGCATTGAGCTATTGAACCTGTGTGGGATATAGGCGTTGGAAATCGATGCTTCAATATTGGGAGTGTATAGGCCCTCTTGCACCAGTCTATTGGATGCTGAAGTCTCTTTACGGTGTCTGGAAAAGTGTATTTCATGGTTGCACGGATACGTATTTTTCTCACAGAGCAGAGTTTCCCTCAATTGAGACCATTTTTCTTCGTCTACTGTAAGCAGACGACGAACAAGAATACCCGCCGGTATGGAAAGACTTAACCAGTGCATGTGAAACGGTTCTTCCCGCTGAAGGTACCTTACGGACCGCCGTGACACCACATTAAAGGGTTTGTTGACAAATGCGCCATTTCTGCGGAGACGTTGCTAGCCAAATACCTCGAGAAGTAATGCGAATACTATCTCAGTTGCAGCCGATACTAATTACACTTGGTAATATTCTTCGTGGACCGTGAATATTCCCCGACCTCACTCGACGTTCCGTCACCTTGGACGGTCACAGGTCGTCTCGGCCAGTCGCCCGTGAGCTCAACGGCGTCGTGCAGCCAGTCATCTATGTTATTTATGGTTGAGGGAGAGATAATGAGAGAGCACGAAAGATGGGTGGCAGAGCACACTTTTGCTAGACCTGCCAAGTGCACTAGGGGCGGAACCGGCTGCTGCCAACGAAGGGATTTAGCATCAACCCTAAAGCGGGGACATACTGTCTTTAACCTAGGTCATTGACGTCATTGAAAGGAAAATCTCTCAAGGTAACGTCGGATTTACAAATCTAAGCTAAGGTCCTGGAGACGGCCATGGTATACAGAGGTGGTCAATTTGTCTTGGATGAAAAGTAGACAGGATTCCGTCCTCGAGAAATGAGAGGAGAGAGATTTTTCTTATCAAAATACGGACGGATTTTGGGGACGGGCGTTTGGATCACGAAAATTGGTGATTCCACCGAAGGTCGCTCTAGTCAGCAGACTGGAACTAGATGGAGGAGCTATCTCGGGAAGATCATGGAGAAGATCTGAGTTGCGCGAGGATGATTCTAGCGTCTTGTTTTCTTGTGAGCATGCATGCTCAAGTATGAAATGCGTTTTTAAACTTGTATGGCTGTTTGCTAACCAAAACTTGGTAAAACTACGGAGGGAATTTGAAGATCAGCAACGCCTGTGGAGATTTTAGAGTTTCATTGTGAAAAAGAGATTGCCTTTTTTCGACCTAGGTAGTTGATTTGGTTTAGGATCTTGTTAAATAATTTCCACTGATGCTGAAACCATCTGGAATCTCTACCAGGATGAAAGTTAGGCTACCAAATTGTCCACTCTTGAAAGAGGTCAGGTCACAATGCATAATCAGAACTATCGCCAGGTGATTTCCTATGTGACACCATTGTCTTGACTTTCCCCGATAAAAAAGTGCTTCTAAATGAAGACTCGCTCCGACTCTTTTTCTGAGCTCAAGTTGCCTATGGCTCTTTAAGCCCTGACGAATTGTCAAATCTGTCCCATGATAAAATGATTCTTTCCATCCAAAAAGTTTGCTTAAGCTGTGGATTCTGTACGACCTAATCTTCACAATACGCTCACAAGCCATGTGCGCCAGTTTAAATATTTAGTTAAGTCCTCAGAACGTGATCTGTAGATTCAAAACAGGGAAACCGAGTCTCATGTTCCTTATCTGACTTTTCTCCTTTAATAATTATTTACTCCCTGTCATTATTCATCGAAGCGACGTCATAATTTATGCAGCGCTCCTCATTTCCTAAATATCACCGCCATCCTTAATAAATCGCCTCCGATTTTGAACGTCCATCATTAGAAATACAAATAGCTAACGAACAATGACAAATATCCCAATAAAATGTGTACCATTATCTCATTTTATCCGAACGGGCGTTTTCGACCCAATGCAAAAATATACTCAAGGAAGAATCTTATTCAATAATTCATGTACTTTTAGTGAGATTGTAACCTCAAATTGGCCTAGGAATTTCATCATTTCAAATCGATCATTACGTAAAGTTGTGACGGAAAAAATTCGCTACTCGTAAAAAAGAGGACATATTGTCTGAATGACAAATATCTGTGTCCTGACAGTCGCGCTTTATTCCTATAAAGATTTAAACCGTGCTTGTTGAAATAAAAATCGTTTTTTGTCGCGTTTACCGTATTCTTCTACCCATGACCTTTTTTTTAAAAGTTACTGTCGCAAACTTAAAATTTTCTTTTAAAAATTGTAATTTTGACAAAGTAATTTTTTTAATGTAATTCCTTAAAATGGAAATTTCTGGTGTATTTTCTTGGTACAAATCGGCGAGTATCGGCTGTGAAGTCTGCCACTTTGTCAAAAAAAAAAGGGCATCGCCTTCTCTTCAAAGGCGGAAATCGAAGGAGGGCCCTTATCCACAAAATGCTTATTCTGTCCGCGCGCCCGACCGTGTCACGTCTTCGGGACCAGTGCCACGCAAAAATTAGAGCGGCCCACGGAATGTCTGCTGCCCTGCCTAACGAAATTTAAGGCATTGAGGCTTCGGAAGCCGCTTTCTATTCTCTGTCTCTTCTCCTTGTTCCTGGAAACAAGGAATATACGATTATCTCTCTCTTTCACTGACTTTCTCTCAGGAATATGGCGTCTGACGGCCTAGCGTCCTTGTAGCGCCGTTCTGTCTGGATATGCCGTCTCGTGTGCCGAATTCACTTACGACGCCTGCCATCTAGTGGGCTTTAGTCTAACTTAATGCCTGTCGATCCCGGTGACTCCTCTGATGAGAAACTCGACGAGGATAAATTGCATATGTACCTACTTTACTCTCATACTCTTGGCCCTGAAGGAAACATCTTGTGGTGCCATCGCGCGTCGTGTCACGAGCAAACATATTACGCATCGCCTTCTCTCAAGCATACACGTAGAAAATGATATTGTTGCCTCAACAAAACGTTTCGTGAATACAGCCTCAGCAAACCAGAATTGTTGAGGTGACAATGATTACAACAAAAATAAGAATTTTTAACCCAACATTTACAGTTGTCGCCGTAAAATGTGAAATTTTCATCACAACAATTCTGGTCTGCTGAGGCTATTAACAAAACGTTTTAGTGAGGCAACAAAGTCATTTTCTCCATGTAGCATGTTTGCGCAAAAGGCAATACTGATTCTTGAGTGAAGTGGAAATCCGATATTGACTTCCGTTTCGGGTCTCGCTAGTTCCTCTCACATTCAGTAATTAAACCCCCCCTTTTTTTAAAGTGAATAGTCTTCCGAACTTTATGAGTGAGTTAATTAACTTTCGTTGGCAGTGAAGCTAGTCGAGTTGAAAAAATGGCGGAATAGTGTGGCTGTTTACACGGGATCAAAAGCAATCGAATTCCTTTACCGAATGCGTGCGGGAATGATAGGCCAAGATGTGTGAAAGGAATCAAGTGGAGATGTGGGGCTTTAATAATTCACGCATGCATGCTGGAATGAAAATATTCCTAAAAATAGAGATTTAAAGTGTCGTTATTTTTCCGTTTCCCATTTAGCTGAAAGCTTTTTCCTGGAATTCTTTTCTTTTTTAGTGTTTACACAGAGGCAATAAGTTATCTTCACCCAATTTTAACCCTAGTTTACAGTTTGGTCACCAGATCATTTACCCTCTTAAGCAAGCTACAATCGTAATAGTTTTTTAAATACTTCTTATTGGATGAATTCGTTTCTCCTTTTGCAAATCACTCCGCATATGCTGAGGAGTATGCATCATGCGTTAGTTGTATCTTGCAAGTTTCAATGGGTGATGCCTTCGTCCACTAGAGTCGCAACTACCCCAGAGGTCTCTTTGGCCTGACCAAACCCGAATCATACTTCTATCAGGCACGAATCGGTGTCCCTGATAATAAAGAACTGAGTAAGCTCTAATGATCATTGGCAAGACGTAAATCTGATTAGATCTTTTCATAGGATCGCGTATAAAGACGAGCGACCGGTCCCCCGTTCAAGTAGAAAGATCTTTGCTTCTGTAAGAACACACGATGAAATGAACTCTCTAAATAGGCTCCCAGGAGCTTGTAAGGTACCCAGAGCGGCCCCAAGGAACTCGGCAATTTCGCTCTACCTCGCCATCGTAAGATGAAAAGGCCTCTGGATACCCACGCAGTTGTTGCAAGGTGTTTAAACGAGGCAAGGGGATTGAGATGTCTCTGCTTGTTGAACGACCAACGCCAACGTAAAATTGACATAGAGCTTTCATCATGATCAACTGAAGCTCATTGTTGTGAACGAGCAAGCACTCGCGATCTTATTCAACGCAGCACAAACTACGTTTGGTGCAATTACTGCGCATCATGACTGCAAGTATCTATGGAGAAGACCATCGTAAATAGAGGACTTTTCTCGCTCTGGATTGGCCTTAGTCTTCTCTACGACTTTCTTTCATAGTCAAGGATATCTCGCTGTAAATTGTGTAGGTCGCCATTCCTAGGCGTGATTTTTTTTCCGTTGTAGCTGAGTGTGAACGTCCATAGCAACGTAAATACAGGTTATTAATGAAAACCATTCATTCATCGCTTGATGGAACTCAGCCAAGTTGCGCGATATTTTTCCGCAACAAATAAAACGGGAGGTGTGGAAACAATGGGGAAAGCTCGAATATTTATTTCCATCTTCGTTTTGTGCAAGGTAACTCACACGTCCCACTCCGCCCATAAAACTCGACATTTTAAAAAAGAGGCGATAAGCGACACACTTTTTTGGTGACGTTGTTTTTCATCATTTCAGGACGAAAATCCGTACACAAAATGAGAATGTATTAAATATTTCTCTTCGTGGAAGCAAAGAAGTGAACTTGCAGCTTTTAATCATGTAAAAAATTGCTGCTATTTCAAAAAATTGTAAAATGAAGGTGCCTTTTACTCTATACAATTTTAAGTTTTTTATGTGCTTTTTCGCGCAAAAAAAACATTCGAGACACAATTCTTTTTGAAAAAAGGGGGGTCTTCACAGGCGAAGGTGGATTTAAAAATCCGGTCTGGCACAGTTCAATACTTTCATTTTCATTGGAGACCACGTTTATTTTAGATGGTTGGTATCGAATGAATCTTGGTTGGCGTAGGTTTTTGAGATTACGGACACTAGTAAAAACTTGAAAAAAAGAGGATCATTCATGTTTATTAGGGAAATGTTACAAAATAGACGCACAGACATTACTTAAATGATGTTTTATCAACATTTTCGAAAAATAAACGGAGTTTGGTCGTAACTTTAACACTATTTTTGGCACGATCTCTATTCATCCATTGAACATGGAAGCAGAATGGAAGGCCCTCTGTCACAAAGCGAGCCCTCCTGAACCACCTGAACATGTTTTGCTTGAAGGCGATCCCTCGACTTCAGCAGTTGTTGTACAATCAACAAAAGAAAAATAGTCCGCTCTAAAAATCGACCAAGTGGACGTGCGATGTTCAAGGGACAGCCTGAAGTCGCAACTGTTTATGTACACAACTTCGTTGATTTTATTAAAACGAGCCGAGGGGAGGTAAAAGCAATATCTTCGTTGTCATCAAGGTGCTCGCGGCTTCAATTATTCCTGTTCTTGTTTCATCGTCGCCTAGCAACTTAGATTTCTTTTGAAGAGACAGAATCTGCTCGGTCATTGATGTTGATCCACCATCAGTGGCGAATCTAGGGAGGTACCCCCTCTTTTCCTTTTTTTCCCCTTTGTTCAAACGATTTTATAAAATGAATTCACCATCAGAACCTGCGTAGTACTTGCCATATCCCGTTAAAAGCCTGTAGAAAAACAGTTCGTTACTTTTAACGATCCTGGTTTTTAATGTTTGGCGTTCGAATCACCTCCCACAGAAAAATGTTCCAACTACGCCATTCATCATCACAGTGTATCAGCTTTTAGAACTAACTTCTTCTGACTTCGTAGAGGACTTCCTTTGGGAAAGTGTCGATGAAAGAAGTTTAAACTTGATTCTAGTTGGAAGCGCATCTTAGAGATCTCATTATTGAAACTAAATAGCTACTTGGATACAAATTCCCAGCACACCTTTTTCCGCTTGCAACGAAAATGTGCCGGAGAAGATCAAATTACCGGTATCCGCGTTTGTATGCAATTTTGATGACTTCCCGCTGTAAACCTAAAATCTTCCTGCCATGTGAGGTAGGAGTTCCCCCTCACACAAATAATACAGGGTGTCTCTGAAAGAGTGGCGCAAACGGAAATGGGAGAACAAACTCGTTTGAGCTGATCCAAAGTCCCGAAGAACGCACATCCGGAAATGAACCGTACAGCGTCCAGACGCATATAATGAGTTTTTCCAACTACCCCACGTTTTAGCTTAAGTAATCGCCAAACATTGATTCTCGTAGATTTAGTCGCTTCACATAGTCTCGAGAAACTTTCAGACTTCAACAGTCCCGATGCCATCGATGGGGAACAAAATTTGAACATTTTCCCCTTCTAATGCATCACTAGGTTTTTGGTCTCTAGTGCCTCAAGTTAAAAAGTCAACCTTGCTGATGTTTGATAGAGTTTTCAAATCTACCCACACGATGATCTTTCTCTTAATCAAGTATGCGTAACAAACAATAAGGTCTTTTTCGAGCTGAGCAGACATGAAAGTAGCATTGTGGAGTCTCTGCGAACTGCAAGGTTTTTCAAAATCAGTTGAACCTGATGAAAACCATTCCTCTTTGTTACAGGGCTTCAAATGCAGAGTAGATTGATCAGGGAAATGCCTTTTCGTGGAAGAGACGCTTCATTTGCTATCACGGCCGCAGCCAAACAGGTAAATCATCAATGAACCTCATGGGGGAATGTAGGCAGCAGATACTGGTGGTGTTCACCGAAGTGCTGGAACTCATCACATAAGGTTATTGTTTCTAGAACAGGAATTGTTTATCAATGGCAGACGCTAAGGAGGATGGTCTGAATCGTGTAACCAACGTACTCTGCCACTTTTAACGGTGCATTTTGTCCCACTCCAAAATGATTCTGAGGATTGACAAGGACTGTGGTTTTCAGTAATTCTCTCGCAGGGAAACTATATTCGAGAAGAATGATTTACTCGGGGTCACTCAAGCACGT
>Ga0058701_10005172_pt1 | contig 10764 bp, 5 predicted proteins | sample AgamicOrMae_FD_97039 | JGI IMG/M metagenome (GOLD analysis project Ga0058701, IMG submission 97039) | Agave microbial communities from Guanajuato, Mexico - Or.Ma.e | ecosystem: Host-associated > Plants > Phyllosphere > Phylloplane/Leaf | place: Guanajuato, Mexico | collected 2012-06-04 | reverse complement strand
CTTTGCGTTCGACCAAAACCGCCGTCTTCCTCGTTATATACGATAGCGAAATCCGTAGGAGCTCGAAAATCTCCTCGTTATAACCGGTTTCTCGTTATATACGATCTCGTTATAACCGATATTGGTTGTGTGTATTTAGATACGAGACCAAACTTCAGCACCAAATTTGCTCGTTATATCCGGTTGCTCGTTATAACCGGTCTCGTTATATACGATTTCTACTGTACTTCATTATGGATTGCGTGAAGGAATGAGGTTTGTATACTTTTAAAGTAAGAATTTTCAAATAAAATTTGATAGATTTTTTTTACTACCACCGTAGGATGAAGTTACGCTGTTAGATACCCACCCTCAAACCGCCATATCAATGATGAAGCTAGCAACTACTGCTTAAGTGTTTGCTCCAAAGCGAGAAAGGTACAAAAATCCTAAAAGAAGGGAGTTACTCGTCTGCACGCGTTAGTCCTCAATCACTTGTATGCTTACAAGTCCTGACCTCCACGCCATTTTCTGGACTAAAGAGCAATTACGGCATATGCTCAGCAATTTCCGAAACTGCTGATCTCCACAGCTCCTGCACTCTTGTGCCGGTGAAATGATAGCACGAAGTGCAATGTAAATAGTAGCTTCTGGACTAAGCCATGCCTTTTCAGGAACTAGATTACATCTCTGGGAAATAACTGACATATATTTAAGAGTTGCACTCAAGTAGGCAGCTGATGAAATCATTCGCCCTCGCCCGGTGTAAAATCGTTGCCTTCAGTCAATGACCTAAAGTGAAGGCGAATTCCCATTGGAATGACCAAAGTTTGGAACTAATAAATTGAACCTATTAAATTGTCTTGCAAACTTTCTGAATTGCACTGGAGTCTTCCATGGCCTCCTCTTAATCCTGTAGGTTCAGGTGTTAAAATTTAATCAAGAATCACTGGTTGAAGGCGTCTGATTCCAGTTATAGCATTGTTCTTAATTGAACATGTATATGCATAATGTTGTAACTTTGAAATAAAGTTTCTACTGTGTTTGGTCTCTTCCAAATATATAGTGCCACTTTCCTCATGAAGTTAGACAGTTACATCTTAAGAATACTTGTAGCGGCAGTTACTGTCACTGTGAAGTAGTCGGCGTTTGGACATGTGATAGTAGAGCGTTCGGATAGCAACGCAAGCAGCAAGGCACCAAACAATATCCATACAGTATAATCCATACTGTACTTGTATTGTCATTACAATCCCAACTAGGTTACAATACTTACTGTAAGAGGCAGAATACAATTTTTCGCGAGGAGACTTTCAACCAGAAAAGCAATACATTTCCCCAAAAAAATGACATTAAATTTGACACAATATGAGAAAGTTTCTGAATATTTAGAGAACAGTAATAAAAGTGCATATTGAAAGCGGCAAATTGAACATGTCTGCGAAACGTTTATAATGCCAGCCAGGCAGCATTCCCATCTGGGATAGTAGTAATGAAAAATTTCACTCATGTCAAAAAATGAAAATAAATACTAACCCTGCACTCTGTCAAGTGATGAACATTGAAATTTATTACTTTACATTTGGGTCAAACAGAACAAAGGTAAAATCTATTGTATATTAATGGACGTTGTGTATTCGGCGTACCTTTTTTAAAGGGATTCGCATTGGAACAAGAAATATGTGCAAAAGTGAACAAATGATTTCTGTTAATTGAAAAATTGCTGATGACAATATTTACATGAAAACAGTCGGCGACGCTCCAGTCGCGACTGGAATTTAGAAAGAGTTTTCGATTTGTATTCATGTGGAAAGTAGGACCGAGCTCTTACGCCCAGTGACCCACAGATCGGAATGTGAGGAATGAAAACAAAGAAAATCGCATCAGGCTTGGTTCGACCTTAACGGATAGTTGGCAAATACATTTTGTGCAGTCGTTCCTCAAAGGATGCTGGAAATAGAAGACCAACCGAGAAAACCATTACTTAATGACAACGTTATGAAAATTCAACTCTCCTTCGTAATTTTGATTTAAAAGAGATGATTTAAAAACAAGATTTCTTTTTTACCAAGTTATTTTTTACTGGCAAAAAATTTGCTCATGCTAAAAATTCGTACTTATTTTAAATGTTATTTTATCTCTTTATCCTTATGGAACACACACACAAAAAGAATAAATTCAATACACCGATCCCTCCATAGAAAAAACGATCAAGTGGAAGGGCTTGTTTCAAAAATCGATCATATGAAAGGGTGCGTTTGAAAAATCGATCAACTGCAATGTATAAGAATAGCAAGTGATCGCTTTTTCAATCTGACTAGTTCATTTTGATCGATTTTTGAAACGTTTTGTGTTATTTGAGCGATTGTTAGTTGGAAGGATATTGTGTATACATTTGAAACCCAGGGAATCTATTTTATACATATTTTTAAAGATAATAATCTGTTTCCAAATAACTTTCTTCTTTGCACTCTCCTATATGAAATAATATGAAAATAATAATACGGCAGGTAGCCCTTAGCAAATACCTAATCAGCCACAAGGCAATCTGTGCATAAAAGTTTTAACGAAGGAGCAAAAATGTTTGCAATAAGTGGCAAAGTTCTCGACCTTTAGTCCTCGAACTTATTTTTCGATAGGCCGCTTACTGAGTTTGGTAAAAAGCTTTCAGCGGCTAAAAGCAATTAGGAGGGTATAAGCGGAACAATATTTCTTGGCTTAAGCGTAATCGGTTTTCGCGAAAAAATCTTCCGGGTGTCTGCCATTATCGGCAACGCATTTAGACAGAGTCACAAAAAAAAAGTTTTTTGGCAAAATATTTTCTATTTTAATCAAATAAAATAAATTTAAATTGTTTTTGGCCCACTGTAAAAACGCTGTCATAACCATACGGCGTTTTTCAAAACCAAACATTCCACTGAACTTCTAGATCACACCTCTGCCTCATCCAGTCGAGCGACTGATGCTGCGATGTTATCACCTGTTGGATTTTAAAGATGAAAAGCCACACAATGCCTTTTGAATCGACTAATTTAACTTTAAAGCCTTTATATTCTATTAATTTAAAAAATAAAAAATAGGTAAAACTCGATCTTGAAAACTTTTTTTTGAGTTGAGTGTTGCATTAGTATTGTATTATACCTAAGTTTTCGGACAGTGCAACCTTTAGGCGTTAACAATGGCCATGCTGTTCCACGTAACTTGGGTTCGATGTTGTCCGTTTTCAGGGAGAAGAGGGTTGCTTACATTTCCAAAACCGCCAGTCATGTTTTTTTCATTCCTCACACCGCCATAAGTGTAATGGTTCAGAACAGTAACGTGCCTGCTACTACTCGCTGATGTTCTACACCAAGGAGACCTAAGAAGCCAGTCGCATGTTTACATGCCGGGTCAATTATTTGGGCTAAAGAGGATCGTGTCCACAACAGCAAATCCCTATGGCTTCCCTATGGTGGAACCCCAGTTTCAACACAACGAAGCCTTAGGTCTCCGCTGTTCATGGAAACCAAAAGTTCAGGAAAATCACATAGCCTGTTCTTGATAAAACAAGAGTATATCGGCTCGTCTCGTCGCCACAAAAATAATAAGATGCAAAGTCTCATAGGTGAGTGCCTTTTCATCTTCACCTGAATGAAAAATAAGAGTTTTTCCAAAGCCATGGTCAAAACCGTGGAGTGAAGTTCATATTTCAACAGCCACAAATTTCAAGGCATGTCCTCCATTATAGCAAAGTCCTTAGTTCACCAACGCCTAACGAACACAAAGAAAAGAAAATAAAACCACCTTCATTAGACAGATCCAGTCTTCATGGCTCATTATTTATTCGAATAAAGTTCATCACCTCCCAAAGTTTCGTTGGATGACCCCTAAGTCTAAAAAATACCATAATTTTAGTATGGCAAAGTTTCATTCATTGTTAATTAGGCTAAAATAATCCACAATTTGCTACGGCCGCATAACCTCAAAGAGTGAAGTCCACGTTTAACCTCTTTACGGTAGACGTATTCTGCCATAATCGAACTGCGCTTGGAGAAAAGGTTAAATGCTGTTCATCAAAGTATCAGACACTAAAAATAAAACACCTTCTTTGAGACACATTAGGTTAGCTTGCATTTCTCACGAGAAGAATTTTATCCACAAAGCTTTATTTTTTGCATCCTGTAAAAACATAACTCTCAATGATTGAAATCAAATGCTGTCACGACGGATTTGACAAGAGTGATTTTTAGAAGCAATTCAGAAACTTGGACATCATTTCGGTTAATTTTTCGGGGAGCTCGGGTTTGTTTGGACACAGTTTTACTCGGGTGACGTGGACGATGGTGACCGACCGTGGGAAACACAACATGTTTTATGTTTGCGAAATCCCCTTGTCGTGCAAGCGATGTGTCCCTTCCCGTGTGTGATCACGGCATCATAAGACTAGACACATACTAAATTGCTTTTCCCTGAAAGCTTAAGGATGTTTGATCACTTTGACGATCATCGGTTTCAGTCGTTGAAATTCTCAAAACTTATAGCTGCCATGATCCTGCAAGGTTGGTTAAAATTTTGAACCCGTTACCGGGGTGGTTTTTTAATTTCTAGAGGCTAAAATTTTCGAATTTTTTACTCGGTGTTATATGGAAGCTGACCGAGTACTAGGTGGTTTGTGAAAACACGACTCGCAACTCGAAGATAAATACTTGTAGCCATCTTTGAAGGTTTGAATGTTCTAATTTATCTTATATGTTACTTGATTAGTTCTTCGGGAAATGTATGGAGGATATCGACGAGAGAACCGCGGAGATCAGATGCCCACAGGCTCACTTTTCCATCAGTCTTCCCAGCGACATCCGTAAAACAAATAATGAGGTATACTGCACAAAGAAGAAACTCAAAACAAAACTATAGACTCTGTGAGCGGCAACAGGTGTTCACAGATTGTATGTTTAGATTTACAAGGAGCACGGATACATTTTTAAAATTGATCCGACAATGTTTACGGACCAACTGAAAGTAATCATAGGACGATTTATTGGCCATGTAGAGAATGAAAACTGGAAGATGATGATCGGCCTCACAAAGAGGAACTATGCCCTATGCACTTGGGTACCCGGGCCTCTGCGTAAAGCTCTTTACCCACGCTTCCGCCACACGGATGACATTAACGAATTAAATTATTTTCTTTGAAAACTTTCTGCGCTCTGGCAGCTTTCATCGCAAACATGTTACCAAATTTTTTCCCTTGTTTACGACGTTCTAATGAGCTGCCCCATGTGCCTGACATAATACATGAATTTAAAGGTAAAAAGATGTTGAAAAGCATTACGTAATTCCACTTTGTCTGGATGCATACTACGTTACAAATCAATTTAACATTACGAATGATCTGTCCTGTTATATCCGACATGCCATTCTGGGTTGCACTGCTTTATTATTCAATTCAAGCACTAGATCATTATTGTTCTTTTATAACCATATTTACCATTTTCAAACCCGCCTCTTTTTGGAGAAGGTATTTATAGTTTCGCGCGAGTCTGTTTGTATGTATATATCATCGTCGCTCCGAAGATACTGGTCGAAAAGTGACGTTCAACATTTGAAATCGAAGTGAAATCGTCCCCTGAAGACAACTGGGTGGCAGCAAATCTTTTAGTCTTCGTCATTTTGAAAGACACATAAAAATGTGATTGAGAGACTAGTGTTGCAGACTACACAATTGCTTGGTGTATCGAAATACTTTATCGCCAACGAAACAGCCGTTCCTTCGTCTCTGCCTCTCTTTTCAGATCACTAACAAGTTTTTTTAAACAATCATAGACAATTAGGGAGGCGGGCTTCTTAATCGAAGTCGCAACTTCGTTTAGTTCAATGGAAAAACATGCAAAAAGTGGCTATATTTTAAGCGATTGCAGTCGTATATGAACCCACTCTTCACGGACTATCCGATGAGCACCCACTAAATGAAATCGGGCGGGCAAGCCCGATTTTTGTGAATGAGAATGGATCTTTAACCTGGCAACCTTTTCAGGCCGTGATTCGCTTCATTTTATTTTTTTTTCACTTTATTTTTCTTGGGTACTAAATTCCTAAAAAAATCCATTTGTTTTAAATGACTTTTATTTAACACAAAAAAGAATTGGAAGAAAACTTGAATAAACCCAATGACAATGCGCATCAAAGTCTGTTTTAGAACATATCGCAATTTTTCGTTGATACGTGGATTTCGCAAAAGCGATATCACTGCCTTTATCTTTATAGTACTGTATAAACACGTTCAGCACTATGTTTGGTAATCCCAATCCACCTAAGGGTACTGTCTAATACGATCAATATATCTCACAGTTACAACCGGAGTTTGTCGACCTAATACGTGAATATATTATCTTCGGGAAACCTATTCGTCTTTCTTATGAATGCACCCCAGCGGCTGGAGCATTTTCTCAAGTTAGAAGTAAATTTTCCTATCCATCGTCTAGCGTTTCGTATTATAATGCATTCTCATTTTTTTCATCTTCGATCGAAAAACATGATTTGGGGGCTGTCAACCAGCAACACTTCAAAAAGATACATACCCCTTTAATGTTACATAGTAGTTTAGAATTTTCGATAAAGCAATATCACTTGTTTTCCTTTGGTACAACTTATTGTTAAAACTAAGGAATTCGAAAAACAAAATCATAAAGCCCGAAAGCTGGAAGTTGTTTATTAAGGTAAGGAAGGTTGTTGCAGGCACACCAAAATACTGAGTACTGAAGCAAAAAGGAATTGAAGTAAAGAGTTTTAAACGGTTTCTATCATATACTGCCATCAACTTGGCAACATGGCACCCTTTATGCTTTGGTGAGGCCTTTATTTTCAGCGGGAAGCAGGGGTGACACCGGTTACTAAGAGGTAATGGTGAGGTTTGGGAGGAGGGGATTTCCCATTAAAGCACAAAACCTCAACCTAGGGTTCCACGCCTTATTCAATCATGACCGTTTTCTCGAGGTAAGGACTGTTGCGTAAACTGACCTTTTTGTTACTCAGGCAAGGACTGTTGTCTCCTCAATGTTTAGACTTCCTTGCAAAGCATCAGTTTATCAGTAGAGTGTTCAGTAAAACAGACTGGTGAGAGTCTAGAATCGAAGACAAAGATATGCGAAGTGAATATTTTATACTAGTTAACAGTTGACTTTCGGTAATAAAGAGGTAATAAACTGAAAGCCCGAATGCCACAATGTAATTTTACAAAGACAGAAAAAAAACATCTAAAAATTTTGGACAAAACACCGAATAACTTCAATTTTACCCATATGACCCCGGGTGAAATTGGTACCATTGTTCTTAGAATTTTGTGGTTCTGGTACCCGAATTTCAGCAAAATCTGTCATGGCGTTTCGGATCTGCCATAAGAGTACTTGTTTCGTAGGAAAAAAAAAACGGCGTCGAGACCGAACGCAAGAGGCTGCTCAGCTACGTTCGTGCCTTAAAAAAAGCTAGAAAATATGACTTTCATCAAAAGCAACAGTGCATCCAATCTATGCCAGGTTTGAAAAGAAATCTTTTTGTTTCTACCATCTTTGGAGCAATTCGTTGCTAATCGACTCTTTCGACATACACAATCCTCCATTGCGTTTATTTGAAAAGTAAACGCCGCGCCGTGACAAGGAGATAATATACATGCTGTAGATATGAAACCATGCATTTAAAGATAAATCTTAATCATAATTGCTGGTCTCTCCTTTGCTAGACTTAGGGCCTCCTCGACGCATTGATGCAAAAGAGTACGGGAAGCAACTTTGACAATAACAGTGAAGCAAGTTGCGGTTTTAATCGAATATCTGCATCATTCCCTGGACCGGAAACCGTAGCTTGTTGTAGCCATCGAATTTTATCCTCTTTCCTAAACGATGTTATATTTTAAAATTTGACTGATAAATTGTTACGACAAAATGTTTACTTCCTTGGAGAAAATCTTCCGTTGCTCGATTTCCTTCTCCATGTTATTTTTTCGTTTTTCTTTTCTCTTCTCTTTTCGTCAGCGAAAAAAATCTCACTCACGTCCAAAATATTGTTGCTATGTAAACTAACAGCTTTCGGATAAGTTCAAAACTGTACCAAATGCCGGTTACCCAATTTGGAATCGAACTTGTGTAGGTCTTCCCTGACTGTACTAAGAACAGCTGGTTTAGATCCCCAACAAAGAAGAACGCTGACTAGCGTTTACTGTACAACCTATATTTGGAGGATTTCGTTCGCTAAGACGTTTTTTAGCTAACCTTGCTCACTGGCTCATTATTTTAGGGTCCCTTCATAAAACGAAAGCAATGGGAGGGCAGCTTCGTTGTGACTAGGGCGCCTGTTGCGTAGCAGTAAATGTAATTAACACAACAAAAAACTATACTTTTCGTAAAGATGTTATTGGTAACAGACAAACAAAGCTATCCCATGCCGCATTTTTCAGAGATAAATTTTACAAGGTGTTAAACCATTTTACTTCAAGCCGACCAGAATGACAGTGAGGTGAGACACAAGGCCTCCAACCTAACTTCATTAAAAAACGCTTAATACCTCAACTATAGGCGTTTTCCCAGCATCAAAAATTCGCCTCAAAGAAAAACAGCTTAACAATATCTTTTAAGTCGACTGATTTATGTTAAAAGCCTAAGTTTTTACTCCAGAACCGAAAATTCCCCTTAGGTAAAGAGCCTCAAATTATCTCTTCAGTCAACTAATTGAAATTTAAAGCCAATCTTTTTTTTTTCAAAGATTTGAGTGCTTCATTAGTATCGATGTATAACTTCCGTTTTTGGATAGTGCAACATTTAGGCTTACTAAATTCATCGTTGTTAGGTCTTATGCAATCAACAACTTACCAACCTTCCCTGCCTCACTTCACTACCTCTTCACTCCTCTGTAAAGAATCATCATGCCACTTAGGAATTTACGGCACATACTGCTGGGATTACGGCGGCATTAGCGACTGTTTAGTTAGGTTTAACTAGGTTAAATTGCTTGCACTTTGCCTCGTTCTTTTGTTCGTCCGCTCCCCTTTACGACGAAATGATTTAATCATTAAAATTAACAGTGAGTTACCCGGTTGGTATCCGCCCATTGGCCAGGAGAAATTCAAGAGATTGAAAACAACGAGAAATCGGCGTACCGTAAAAAGCCGATGGCATGAGACATGGGGAGGCCCTTGCAAGCAAATCGGGAAGGGCTTCACACATACGCCTTTCAAGATTGGACCGCTCCGATGAAAGTAAAATCGGAGCCCCTTCCATTCAATACAATAATCTGAGAGGGTTGGCATAGAATCCGTGTCCGAAAGCGAAAATTCAAAGTTCGCTGGAAATAGAGGAGGACAGAAAGATGGGGGTGACCTCCAAGAGATGGCCTACAATAATAGGCTTTCGGGAGATCGGATTGGTTCAGGCTGATCTAGCTTAACATGTGATTAGCTGACTAAAAGGAAGGTCGCGGAACTTATGAGAGAGAAAGTATAGATAGCTACAACAAAAGCCTTGTCTGGGAAACTTTCCTAGCAAAAATAAGTTTGCTAAATGGCTTACATAGAAGTACTTGTATGACCATTATTTGTCCAAATTCTTATTTAAAGGTGAACATTTATATTAGGAAATACACACAGGTATTTCTTGACTACGCAGCATGAATTAATTTGCCTTTGTTTCACAATGAACAACCTCGAAATTTCTTCAGATATTCCCGATCTTTCTGTGACCTAGTATTCAAATCTTTGTCGAAGCAGTAACAAAATCAAAACAGAAAGTCTAATGAAACCTTTCATAACGAAAAGTTTAAAAAAATTCAAAATATTGCGCCATCCACACTAAAAACATGAATAGCGTTCAATTTTGTCCCCATAAATAGCATCGTGACAAAATGGTCTAAAGGTGTAGTTGTTCAAACCATGTCTTTGCCTTGAATGCCAAACAAGTTTAACTATACAGGGGCGAAATTTCTCATATGTCAAGTACCTGAGAGTTTAATGAAGAGACCGTAAAAAAAATCGTTCGTTGACTCTTCAATGTGAGACTACACTCAAAACAACACGAAAAACTTCACTCGGCCACCACGCGAATGGACTCACTTGTCAACTGAAAAAGTGGTATTAGGACTGTGAGTGAAATGTCATGAAAAGAGTGGTTACATTGAATGCCCTCTAGGTCGCTCCCACGACGGGAAAAAAAGTTTTGTTATACTGACAAAATCATTCGTGAACAAAGGGATGGCAAAAACATTTTGTTACAACAACAAAATGTTCAGTAATATCAACAAAACGTCTGGTTGCTCCAGCAAAATTTTTGGTTGCAGCAACAAAAACTTTATTTGTTTCTAATTTTGTTGCGATACCAAAACCATTTTTTTAATGTCTCTCCGCTATTCGGCTTGTTAGCTGCGTGACAGAAACTAAAACACGAAAAGTATCTAAAATTTGCAGTTTCGCAGGTTTGTAATTGTCTCTGTGAGATTGACGACAATGAAATGATTGAAATACGTCGTGTGTGGGTGGATGCAGAATTAACTTTAACAGACACATACCGAACGTGATCAATCACATGGACTCGCGGTCTTAATTACCGCTGTGTTGTAGTTTAGCCCTCACACTGTCGCACCTTTGCTTAAATATAACACCGTAAAAAGTTCAACAGAAAAACGCATTCTTAAATTCAACCTATTACTAAAGAAAACTAAGGCATGTCTGAAATATCATGAATTTATAATCGCAGAGGTTTCGCGTGATAGCCTGTCCATTCCTACATTACTAATTAAGTAACCATATTGAACCATTTAACCCAT